>JGI12210J13797_10125549_pt1 | contig 37558 bp, 33 predicted proteins | sample ElkSlonscriptome_3_FD_13797 | JGI IMG/M metagenome (IMG submission 13797) | reverse complement strand
GGCCCGTTGACCCGTTGGCCCGTTGACCCGTTGACCCGTTGACCCGTTCGCCCATTAAACCGTTTCAGGCAGCCAACGAGGAAACCGTAAAAAAACGCACACGCAATCGTAATTCAGCGGTTTCTCAATCAAGCTTCCCGTGGCACTGCTTGTACTTCTTGCCGGATCCACAGGGGCACGGCTCGTTGCGTCCGACCTTGCGCCCCTGACGAACGAAAGGCTGGTCAGCGGGCGTCGAATCGCCTGCGCCCGAACCTGCGGGACCGGCAGCCGGGTTTTCGGGCAAGGCCGCGGAATCGCGATGCTGGAACTCCATCGGCTGTTCGCGCCTGCGCTGCTCGTCGACGGCTGCAACATCCTGCTCGGAACGGACCTGGACGCGCGCGAGAATCTTGATCACCTCGAAGCGCATGCTGGACAGCATTTCGGTGAACATCTCGAAGCCTTCGCGCTTGTATTCCTGCTGCGGTTTCTTCTGGGCAAAGCCCCTGAGATGAATGCCGCGGCGAAGATAATCCATGCTCGCCAGGTGTTCCTTCCACTGTTGGTCGAGAACGTTGAGCATGACTGCCTTTTCGAAATTACGCATCACGTCGCGGCCTGTTTCGGCTTCCTTGGCACCGAAATGCGCCACTACGCGCTCCTCGACACGTTCCCGGATGCCTTCCTCGGTCAGGTCCTCGTCGGCAGCCAGCCAGTCGCGGATCGGGGCATCGATACCGAATTCGCCTTCCAGCGACTTTTCCAGTCCTTCTGCATCCCACATGTCCTCGATCGATTGCGGCGGAATGTAGCGGCTGACAAGATCATGGAAAACTTCATCGCGCATTTCCTCGATGTAGTCGTGCACATCGTCGGACTCCATCAACTCGTTGCGCTGAGCGTAAATCACGCGTCGCTGGTCGTTGGCCACATCGTCGAAATCGAGCAGATTCTTGCGGATATCGAAGTTGTGCGCCTCTACCTTGCGCTGGGCGTTCTCGATGGCGCGCGTGACCCACGGATGCTCGATGGCTTCGCCGTGCTCCATTCCCAGCTTCTGCATCATGTTGCCAAGCCGGTCGGACGCAAAGATGCGCATCAGACTGTCTTCCAGCGACAGGTAGAATCGGCTGGAACCTGGATCGCCCTGCCGGCCTGAACGACCCCGCAGCTGGTTATCGATGCGTCGGGATTCGTGTCTTTCGGTACCGATGATATGAAGCCCGCCGGCCTCGATGACCTTCTCGTGGCGACGCTGCCACTCGTCCTTGATGTCGCGGATTTTCTTCTCCGGCACGTCTTCCCCAAGCTCGGCAAGCTCGGCGTCCAGGCTGCCGCCGAGCACGATGTCGGTGCCGCGGCCGGCCATGTTGGTCGCGATGGTCGCGGCGCCGGGCTGCCCGGCCTGAGCAATGATCTGGGCTTCGCGCTCGTGCTGTTTGGCGTTGAGCACTTCGTGTGGGATCTTCGCCTTGGCGAGTTCGCGCGACAGCAGCTCCGAGGTCTCGATCGAGGTCGTGCCGACCAGCACCGGCTGTCCGATCGATGTGCGCTCCTTGATGTCCTCGATGATCGCGGCATACTTTTCCGGTGTGGTCAGGAAGACCAGATCGGCGTTGTCCTTGCGGATCATTGGCTTGTTGGTCGGAATCACGACTACTTCAAGGCCGTAGATGCTCTGAAATTCGTAAGCCTCGGTGTCGGCTGTCCCGGTCATGCCCGAGAGCTTGTCGTAGAGGCGGAAATAATTCTGGAAAGTGATCGAGGCCAGCGTCTGATTTTCGCGCTGGATGGGCACTCCCTCCTTGGCCTCGATAGCCTGGTGAAGACCGTCCGACCATCGCCGCCCCGGCATGGTTCGGCCGGTAAATTCGTCGACGATGACCACCTCGCCGTCGTTGACGATGTAGTCCACATCCTTGTTGAAAAGATGACGGGCCCTCAGACACGCGTTGAGCGTATGCATCAGCGCCAGGTTATTGGCGTCGTAGAGACTCTGGTTTTCCTCCAGCAGGCCAGCCTCGGACAACAGTCCTTCCACCCTGGCCATGCCGTCCTCGGTCAGGTGAACCTGGCGCGATTTCTCGTCCAGGGAGAAATCGCCCGGGCCGTCTTCCTCTGCTTGGACCTCCAGATTGGGCACGATGCGGTTGATCTTGATGTACAACTCAGGGCCTTCGTCGGCCGGACCGGAGATGATCAGCGGCGTCCTTGCCTCGTCGATCAGGATGGAGTCGACCTCATCAACGATCGCAAAATACTGCCCGCGCTGCACTTTCTGCTCCAGAGAGAAGGCCATATTGTCGCGCAGGTAGTCGAACCCGAACTCGTTGTTTGTACCGTAGGTGATATCGGCCGCATAGGCCGCACGCTTGGCCGTCGCGTTCATGCCGGGAACCGCGACGCCGACGGTCATGTCCAGCCCCTCGTAGATCGGCTTCATCCACTCCGAATCGCGGCGCGCCAGGTAGTCATTGACTGTCACGACGTGCACGCCTCGCGCCGGCAGGGCGTTGAGATATACGGCCAGAGTCGCAACAAGCGTCTTGCCCTCGCCGGTCTTCATTTCGGCGATCTTGCCCTGGTGGAGCACCATACCGCCGATCATCTGCGCATCGAAATGGCGCATGCCCAGCGTTCGCACCGATGCTTCACGGACGACGGCGAATGCCTCCGGCAGCAAATCGTCCAGACTTTCACCACCGTCCAGTCGCTCACGAAACTCGGTCGTCTTCGCCTTGAGCTGGTCATCGCTGAGCTCCTGCGTCTGCGATTCCAGTTCGTTGATCTGGTGGATGTTCTTGCCGAGCTGTTTCAGCAACCGCTCGTTGCGGCTACCGACCAGCTTCGTTATCAAGCTCTTGAGCATAAGAATTTGCTGCCTGCTATTTGTCTGAAATTACGCATCTTCTGAGATTACGCATCGTCTGAAACTACGCAAGAATCGTGCGAAAGCCATGAAAAATTGGGCGAGCATCTTGCGGAACCCCGCATCACCCCTCGTCTAAATGGGGCTCATCCCCGCGCCCGTCAAGCGGAGCAATTAGACATTTTAGCCAATTCCCGCGTCCGAGACCAACATTGAGCCGAAGCGCGATCGGAGAATCGACGCACGATGCGGCAGTGCCGAAAGCAGATTAGCCCGGGCCAGCGCGCACTCGCAACGCCTCAACCGGATAGACTGGCGCCGATGACAGTCCGCAAAAATCGGATCCTGAACGCCTCCGGCGAGCCCAACGGCGCAAGACGAGCCGACGAGATTGCGCGCGCGCGCGGTGGCGGGCTGGGACAGGCTCTGCGCCGAGCCGAGGCCTATGTCGCGCTGAATGCGCGTCTGATCGAACTGATTCCGGAACGGGCGCGAGACGAGATCATGGTTGCCTGTATCGATGGCGATTGTCTCGTTATTGCCGCCGCGTCATCGGCCCGAGCCACGCAGGCTCGGCTGCTGGCCAGCGACCTGCTCCAGGCCGCGCGGAGACACTGGCCCGAACAGCTGGCGCGAAGCAGGGTGATCGTCACGCCCGGCATCGCGCGCAAGGACCACGCTGAATAGAATGATCGCGTTCAACCTGAAACATATTCGGACTGCGGATTAACCCGGACTGTGCCGAGGCCGGCCTCAACCGGTATTCAGAACGCCTGCGCGGGCTGCAGGTAGGAGATCGGTGCAACATCGTCGTCGGGAATGACCACTTCTTCCCATACATCGCCGCGCTGCAACAGCTCGCGTAACAGTGCATTGTTGAGTTCATGACCAGACTTGTAGCCGACGAAACGGCCGATCAGGCTCGCGCCGAGCAAGTACAGATCGCCGATCGCATCCAGCACCTTGTGTTTGACGAACTCGTCTTCATAGCGAAGCCCGTCCACGTTCAGGACACGGTAATCGTCCACCACCACTGCATTGTCGAGGCTCCCGCCGAGTACCAGATTGCGCTGCCGCAGGAACTCGATGTCGCGCATGAATCCGAATGTACGGGCTCGTGCCACTTCCTTGAGGTAGGACGTGGTCGAAAAATCCAGATCCACTTTGCAATTGCGACTGCGAAAAACCGGGTGATCGAATTCGATTTCGAACGCCACGCGGAAGCCCTCGTACGGTTCGAAGCGCACCCACTTGTCGCCGTCGGAAAGCTCAAGCGGCTGCTTGATCCGGATGAATCGCTTTGGCGCCGCCTGCTCGGCAATCCCGGCCGACTGGATCAGAAACACGAACGGGCCGGCGCTGCCATCCATTATCGGCACTTCGGACGCGCTGAGGTCCACGTAGAGATTGTCAATGCCGAGGCCGGCGAGCGCGGACATCAGATGTTCGATCGTCGCCACCCGGGTGCCATCGTCCCCGACCAATGTGGTCGAAAGCGCGGTATCCCCGACGCGATTGGGCTCGGCCTGGATTTCGAAAACCGGATTCAGGTCTGTTCGGCGAAAAACGATGCCGGTGTTGACCGGTGCCGGCCGCAGCGTCATGACGACTTTTTCGCCGTTGTGCATGCCGACGCCCGTAGCCCTGATCACGTTTTTCAGAGTTCTTTGCTTGATCACTGGCCTGTAACGCTCTTGGACAAATCAGCGAGATATTAGCATACGGGTCACGTCAGCTCCTGACATGTTGCGTGCGGAACCTCTGATTCAATCCCACAGACGCCCAAAGCGGATCTCCGGGTGGCCGGCGAGAGGCCGCCCGGAGACCCGTACCGCCTTCGGCCCGCTCAGTCGGCCTGATTGCGCAGGAACGCGGGAATATCGAGGTATTCGAATTCCTTCTGCTCGGCTTCACCCTGATTGGTCTGCTCACGACCCTTGCCGCGCGGCGCCGATTTGCGCTCCGCATCGTCCTCGTCGTTGAGCATCGGCCAATCGTCGGTCCCGGTGCGCACGATCTGCATCGGCTTTTCCTTGCGCTGGGGGCGCTTCTGGCCAAGCCCCGTCGCGACCACGGTGACCCGGATTTCATCGTTCATATCGGGATCTATGACGGTACCCATAACCACCGAGGCATCGTCACTGGCCAGGTCGGCGATCGTCGTGCCGACCTCCTCGAATTCGCGCATTGACAGGTTCATGCCCGCGGTTACGTTGACCAGGATCCCGCAGGCGCCGGCCAGATTGATGTCTTCGAGCAACGGCGACCCGATCGCCGATTGAGCTGCCATCAAGGCCCGATCCTGGCCGGTGGCGCTGCCGGAGCCCATCATCGCCATGCCCATCTCCGACATCACGGTGCGTACGTCGGCGAAGTCGACATTGATCAGGCCCGGCCGGGTGATCAGTTCGGCAATGCCCTGGACCGCACCGGACAGCACCTGATTGGCCGCCTTGAAAGCGTTCAGCAAGGTGATATCCGGGCCGAGTACGCTCAGGAGCTTGGCATTGGGAATGGTGATCAGCGAGTCGACGTGATGGCCCAACTCGTCGATTCCCTGCTGGGCCACAGCCAGGCGACGCTGGCCCTCGAAAGGAAAAGGCTTGGTGACGACCGCCACCGTCAGAATGCCCATCTCCTTCGCCGTCTGAGCAATCACAGGGGCCGCGCCCGTGCCGGTTCCGCCGCCCATTCCGGCGGTAATGAAGACCATATCGCAGCCTTGCAGCAACTCGCAGATACGGTCCCTGTCTTCAAGCGCCGCCTGGCGGCCGACCTCGGGGTTTGCACCCGCGCCGAGGCCCTTTGTGACGCTGGAGCCGATCTGCAGCGTGCCCTTGCCTGAAAAGCTCTTGAGCGCCTGGGAGTCGGTATTGACCGAAACGAATTCGACACCCTCGATCGCAGCCTCCAGCATCTGGTTGACCGCGTTTCCGCCGCCGCCCCCGATGCCGAGGACCTTGATCGTTGCGCTTGGCGTGTAGTTTTCTACCAATTCAAATGCCATGATGGATCTCCTTGCTCTCGCCGTTTTGAAAACGGGGTTCGGAAAACACGCGACACGCGAATCTTGACGTTCGCTCGGTGCCGCGCGATGCCTTGCCCGCAACCTTGATTCGAAAAATTTTGGTATCCGGTGCAATTCATTCAGAATTCGCCCTGAAACCATTGCTTGAAGCGTTCGATGATGCCGCCGGCCGCCCCGCGCGAGCGGCCGCGGCCGGTGCCCGGCCGGTCGAGCTTGCTGCCGCGCAGCAAAAGCCCAACGCCGGTGGCATGGATCGGGTTGTTGACCACCTCGGAAAGTCCGCTCACGTGCTGCGGCGCACCGAGGCGCACCGGCATGTGCATGATCTCTTCGGCCAGCTCCACCACGCCTTCCATCCGCGCGCCGCCGCCGGTCAGCACCAGACCTGCCGGCACGAGGTTTTCGCAGCCCGACTGGCGCAGCTGCTTGTGGACATGGTTGAAAAGTTCGCGATAACGTGCTTCGACGACCTGGGCAAGTGTCTGGCGCTCCAGCCGGCGCGGTGGCCGATCCCCGACCGACGGCACCTGGATGGTTTCGTCGCTGGACGCCAGCTGCTCGAGGGCGCAGGCGTACTTGATCTTGATTTCCTCGGCGTGCATCGTCGGCGTGCGCAGCGCCACCGCGATATCGCTGGTCACCAGATCGCCGGCGATCGGAATGCACGCGGTGTGCTGTATGGCGCCGTCGGCGAACACCGCGATATCAGTGGTGCCGGCGCCAATGTCGACCAGTGCGATGCCCAGTTCCTTCTCGTCTTCCGAAAGCACGGATTCACTGGACGCAAGCTGGTGAAGTATCAGATCGTCGACCTGCAGTCCGCAACGTGCGACGCACTTTGTCACGTTCTGTACCGCGCTGACCGCAGCGGTGACCAGGTGGACCTGCACCTCCAGGCGGACGCCGGACATACCGACCGGCTGGCGGATGCCGTCTGTGGAATCGATGACGAACCCCTTGGGCAGCACGTGCAGGATGCGCTGGTCGGCAGGAATGGCCACGGCTCGGGCCGATTCGAGAACGCGATCGACATCCGAATCGTCGACTTCCGAATCGCGAATCGCGACCGCGCCATGCGAATGACGCGAACTGACGTGGGTACCGGCAATGCCCGCAAACACCGAATGAATCTCGCAGTCGGCCATCAGTTCGGCTTCCTCAACCGCGCGCTGGATCGACTGCTCGGTGGACTCGATATCCACCACCATCCCGCGCTTGAGGCCGCGCGAGGCGTGCGAGCCGAGGCCTATGACCTCGACGCGCCCATCGTCCTGCACCTCGCCGACGATGGCCACGATCTTGCTGGTGCCGATATCGAGACCGACGACCAGAGACTTGTCCGGCTTTCTAGCCATGATTCGGTTGCGCTCCTGCCTGTTGATTCAGTCGAAATTCCTTGTCTCCGCGATACTGATTCCCGCGATACTGATCCTCGCGATATGGCGCCCCGCGCTGTTGGTCCGTGCGATGCCGACCGCCGCGATTGTGCTTATCGAAGCCGCCGGCCTGCGCCAATTGCCCCGCGTCGACCGCGCGCCGGGTCAATGCAAGACCATTCGGGTAGCGCAGATCGACGCTGTCGATGCCTTCCATCCGGCTCAGGTCTGCGCGCACGCGCATGAATCGCGCCAACCGCTGCAATACATCTTCCCGGCCAAGCCGCAACTCCAGCCCGCTCGAGAGCTCAAGGCGCCAGGCGCCTCGCCGGTCCAGCTCGACCAGACGTATTTCCAGACCTTCGGCAGCCAGGCCGGCGCGCATCTCCTGCCAGCGCTCGAACACCTCGAGTTGCCGTCCCTGTGGGCCTGCAAGCCGGGTCAGACCCTGCATACCGCTGGTTCCCGCCACCTCGAACAGTTTGCCGTGGCGGCTGACCAGTGCCTGATCCTTCCAGCGCGCCACCGCCCGCTGTTCAAGCACCGAAATCTGCAGCGCATCGGGCCATTGCCTTGCAACTGATGCCTGCTCCACCCAGGGCAGCATTTCGACCTCGGCGCGGGCCTGTTCGATATCGACTGCGAAAAAACCCCGTCTTGCCTGCTGCGATACCGCCGCGCGAATCTGGGCCGCCGTCAGACGCTCGAGATCGCCCGAAACTTCCAGCCACCGGATCGGCCAGTGCCTGGCATCGTGCCAACCGCCCAGCCAGGCGATCGAGCCCGCCAATGCGACTGCAAAGAGCGGGGCCGCCATCCACATCATCAAACGTCGCATGACATAGCTCCCGCGGTCTCAAGAATCCGCACTACCAGCTGGTCGAAATCCATACCGTCAGCCGCCGCGGCCATCGGTACCAGTGAATGGTCTGTCATGCCGGGCACGGTGTTCGCCTCCAGCAACCAGGGGCTTCCGTCATCATCGAGCATGAAATCAACGCGTCCCCAGCCGCGACAGCCCAGTACGCCAAAAGCCTGCAGTGCCAGCGATCTGAGTTCGGCCTCGCGCCCGGAATCCAGTCCACTGGGGCAGTGGTACTCGGTATCGGCGGACTCGTACTTGGCGTCGAAATCATAGAATTCGCGCGGCGTGGCGATCCGGACCAGCGGCAGTGCCTCGTCACCGAGAATCGCGGCGGTGTACTCGGGCCCCTGGATCATCCGCTCGATCAGCGCGGTACGGTCATGCGCCAGCGCGCCGACCAGTGCCGCTTTCAGGTCTGCCGGCTCAAGCACCCGGCTCATGCCGACGCTGGAACCCTCACGGACGGGCTTGACGAAAACCGGGAACTCGACGATATCGGCAAGCGCATCGGCATCGTCGGGCTTGCCGGCGACCTGCCATTCAGGCGTCGGCAGTCCAACGGCGCGCCAGACGCGTTTGGTCTGCAGTTTGTCCATGGTCAGCGCCGAAGCCAGCACACCGGAGCCGGTGACCGGCATTCCGCAAAGCGCCAACGCCCCCTGCAGGCAGCCGTCTTCTCCGCCGCGACCGTGCAGCATGTTGAACACCGTGTCGACCTGGCCGGCCCGCGCGGCATCGACAACCGCCTGCGGGCCGTCAAAACACTGATGATCGAACCCAAGACGATCAAGCGCCGCCGAGACCGCTTGTCCGCTGCGCAGCGAGATTTCGCGCTCGGCGCTGTCACCGCCGTAGACCAGCGCCAGTCGGCCAGGTTTTTCGACATCGACCCGGCTCACGCGTAAGCCTCCTTCAGCAAGCCGCCGAGCGCGCCGATGTCTCCGGCGCCCATGATCAGCAAAAGATCCCTGTCCTCGACGACTCGATCGATCGCGCTGAGCGCATCCTGCGGCGCGGCGATTCGTTCGACCCGGGCCCCGCGCTGCTCGACGGCGGCGCCCAGGGCGTCAGACCCGATGCCGGCGATCGGCGACTCACCGGCCGGATAGATATCGGCCAGTACCACCAGGTCGACCGACGAAAGGACTCGGGCAAAAGCGTCGAACTGATCGCGGGTTCGAGTGAATCGATGCGGCTGGAATACCAGCACCAGTCTTCGGTCAGGCCAACCTCCGCGTGCAGCCTGGATCACCGCGTCCAGCTCGGTTGGATGATGACCGTAGTCCTCGAACGCAAGCGCATCGCCGCCCGGAAAACGGAGTTCGCCGATTTCGGCAAACCGTCGACCGATGCCGGCGAACGCGTTCAGTCCCGACTGGATCTGAGCGGGCGATAAACCCAGCTCCCAGCTCACGGTCGCCGCGCCCAGCGCATTCAGCACGTTGTGTCGCCCCGGCTGGGCGAGTTCTATCTTCAGCGCGTCGACCCGGTCGGGAAGCTGCAGGTCGAAGCACATCGTACGACCGCGCTGGTCGATATTTTCGGCGCGCACGTCTGCGGCATTCGAAAGCCCGTACGTGATTACCGTGCGCCCGACCGACGGTACCAGTTCCGCCACGTGCGGATCGTCTATGCACATCACAGCAACACCGAAGAACGGCAGGTGATGCAGGAATTCGAGGAACGACTTCTGCAGGCGGTCGAAGCTTCCCTGATAGGCGTCGAGATGATCCCGGTCGATGTTGGTGACCAGCGAAATCACCGGCTGCAGCAGCAGGAACGACGCGTCGGACTCGTCGGCTTCGGCCACCAGGTAGCGTCCCTGACCGAGCCGCGCGTTGGTTCCGAAGGCATTTACAAGTCCGCCGACGACGAACGTCGGATCCATGTCGGCACCGGCCAGCATGCTGGCGATCAGCGATGTGGTGGTGGTCTTGCCGTGTGTGCCGGCAACCGCGACCCCGGCCCTGAAACGCATCAGTTCACCGAGCATCTCGGCCCGTGGCACAACCGGGATGCGCGCCGCGCGCGCCGCCAGAATCTCCGGATTGTTGTCGGCGATGGCGCTGGACGAAACCACGACATCGACGTTTTTGACCAGCACCGGGTCATGCCCGACCTCGACCTGGATACCCGCATTGCGTAAATGCTCGACTGTCGAAGACGCGTTCTGATCGGAGCCGCTGACCGTGAAACCGAGATTGGCCATGACTTCGGCAATGCCGCTCATGCCGGCGCCGCCGATGCCGACAAAGTGAATCCGGCGCACGCGATGCATCAGGCTTGGCGCCGGACGTTCCGGCATCGTTCCTACGGCATTCATACCAGCACCCGCACGCAGGCGCGCGCTACCTTGACGGCCGATTCCGGTTCCGCCAGGCCGCGGGCAATCGTTGCCATGCGCCCCAGTTCCGGTCGGTCCAGAGCATTGATCAGACCGGCGAGCTGGCCCGGCGTGAATTCGGCCTGCGGCATCAGCCAGCCGGCACCGGCATCCACAAGGAAGCGTGCATTTGCCGTCTGATGATCGTCGACCGCAGCCGGAAGAGGCACCAGGACAGCGGGCACGCCTGCGGCGGCAAGTTCGGCCACTGTCAGTGCGCCGGCCCGGCAGACCGCAAAATCGGCCCAGGCCCAGGCCTCTGCCATATCGTCCACGAATTCGGCGACGCGCGCCTCGACACCGGCCTTGTTGTAATTATTCTCGGCCGGTTGCAGTTGTCTTCCGGCCTGATGCCGGACTTCGGGACGATTATCGGCAGAGAGCCGGGCCAGGGCCTCGGGCACCACCTGGTTGAAAACGCTTGCGCCCTGGCTGCCGCCGATTACCAGCAGCCGGAGCGGTCCGGTTCTGTTCCTGTAGCGAGCAGCCGGCGCCGGCAGCTCGCTGATTTCACGCCGGACCGGGTTGCCCGTGACCAGCGCGCCTGAGAAGACGTCGGGAAAGCCCGTGCAGACCGCTTTAGCCCAGGGCCGGAGCAGGCGATTTGTCCAGCCGGCAACCGAATTCTGCTCATGGATGACCAGCGCAATACCCATCAGTCTTGCGGCAATGCCGGCCGGACCTGCAGCGTAGCCGCCCATGCTCAGCACGCATCCGGGCCGGTTTTTCTTGAAGACTCTCCGCGCCTGAAGCATGGCCCGCAGAATGCGCGCCGGGGCCGCCAGCCAGCCGGCAAGTCCGCGACCGCGCAGCCCCTGGATTCCGATCCGGTTCAGCTCGATCCCGGCGGCCGGCACCAGCCGATTTTCCAGTCCGTGCGGCGTGCCCAGCCAGGATACGTCCGCCCCGGCGTCGCGAAGCACGCGCGCGACTTCAAGGCCCGGGAAGATGTGCCCGCCGGTGCCGCCGGCCAGGATTGCGACCCGTGCGCCTTGCGGCAGTTTGAGCAACGCACTGGTTCCAGCAACTGGCGCCGATGCCCGGTTCGATTCTCGCTTCGATACCCGGCTCATGCGGCCCACTCCCGCTGGCGTCTTGGCCGTGCAAGTTCCTGCTGATCGAGCTCGCGTGCGATCCGGACCACGAGACCGAGCGCGAGCAGGATCATCAGCATCGAGCTTCCGCCGGCCGAGACCAGCGGCAGGGTCAGTCCCTTGGTCGGTAGTACGCCCAGATTCACGCCGATGCTGACCAGCGCCTGCAAACCGATCCAGAGGCCGATACCGAAAGTAGTGAATGCTGCAAACACCGAGCCGGCAGCATGCGCGCGCAATCCGATACGAAGGATGCGCACCACAAGAACTGCAAACAGCGCAAGAACAGCGATTATTCCAAGCAGGCCAAGTTCCTCTGCCAGGATCGCGAATATGAAGTCTGTATGGGCTTCCGGCAGGTAGAAAAGCTTCTGGACGCTGCCGCCGATACCGACGCCGGAGACCTCACCGCGACCCACGGCGATCAATGCCTGCACAAGCTGAAAACCTGCGTTGTAGGGATCCGAAAAGGGGTCGCCAAAGCTGGTCAGGCGCTTCAGCCTGTAGGGCTCCAGCGCCGCAAAAGTCACCAGGGGCAGAGCGGCAAGCCCAAGCAGTGAAAGCGATTTCCACGCCGCACCGGCCAGCCAGACCATCCCGCCGAGAATCGCCATCAACACCAGCGCCGAGCCCATGTCCGGCTGCTTGAGCAGGATGGCAGCAACCAGACCGCCGACCAATAAAGGTTTCAGTGTGTCCATCAGGCCGGCCTCACCGAGACTGGGGCGGCGCGCAAGATAGCCGGCAATGTAGATGATCATGAGCAACTTCACCGCCTCGACCACCTGGAAGCGGAACAGGCCAAGGTTGAGCCAGCGCGTGGCGCCGTTGACCGTAACGCCCAGGCCCGGCATCAGCACCGCTGCCAGCAGCAGCAGCGCCAGCAGCAGGCAGATTCTGCCGGCCTTCTCGAGAATGCTCGTATTCAGCCATTGAACGGCAACGGCCAGGGCCAGCCCGAGTGCGACGAAAACCAGGTGGCGGCTGAAGAAATGCCACTCTCCCACCGAATACTTCTCGGCCACGGCGACCGAGGTGGACGCGACCATGACTATTCCAATAGCGAGCAGCGCCAGGATCGACAGCACCAGCGGCTGGTCCAGCGATACACCGCGTGACTTGTCGGAGTAGCGTCTCGCTTGCTTGCGTGCGGAGGTCATCAGCGCACCTTCAAGGTTGCAAGACCGACCAGCACGAGCATCACGGCGACGATCCAGAAACGGACGATCACTTTCGGCTCCGGCCAGCCCTTGAGTTCGAAGTGATGATGGATGGGCGCCATCCTGAAAATTCGCTTGCCGGTCAGCTTGTACGAAGCCACCTGCATGATCACCGAGACGGTTTCCAGCACGAAGATGCCGGCCATCAGGAAAAACACCAGTTCCTGGCGAACGATGATCGCGATCACGCCAAGCGCGGCGCCCACCGACAGCGCGCCTACGTCACCCATGAAGACCTGGGCCGGGTAGGTGTTGAACCAGAGAAACCCGAGCCCCGCACCGGCCAGAGCCGAACAGATGATGGCGACCTCGCCGGCCCCAGGGATGAACGGAAATCCCAGATAGTCGGCGAAAATCGCGTTGCCGGCAGCGTAGGCGAAAATGCCGAGCCCTATGGCGACCATCACCGCCGGCACGATCGCCAGGCCGTCCAGCCCGTCGGTCAGGTTGACCGCGTTCGACGAGCCGACAATGACGAAATAGCCCAGAACGATGAAAAAGACCGGCCCCAGCGGCAGCATGACGTCCTTGAAGAACGGCACCAGCAGCGTCGTCGCGCCCGGCACGTCTGCTGTTGCGTAGAGAAACGACGCCGCCACCAGCGCGATCAGCGACTGAAGGGTGTACTTGGCCGGGGCACTCAGGCCCCGCGAGTCGTTGTACCTCAGTTTTCGATAGTCGTCGACAAAACCAATCATGCCAAACGCCGCGGTCACGAACAACACGGTCCAGACGTAGCGATTTCCGACATCGGCCCAGAGCACGGTCGACACCAGCACAGAAATCAGGATCAGCGCACCGCCCATGGTGGGCGTACCGGCCTTGTCGAAATGCGTGCTCGGACCCACCTCGCGGATCGGCTGCCCGAGCTTGCGCGCGGTCAGGTAACGAATGAACACCGGCCCCACGGCCAGCGAAACCACCAGCGCGGTCAGCGCGGCCATGATCGTGCGGAACGTGATGAATCCGAACAGCGCGATGTCCAGCGCCAGGAATTCCTCGAACAGCCAGATCAGCACGATTCGACCTCCCCGACACCGAGCCGGTCGATGAGTTGTTCCATGCCTGCCGAGCGCGAACCCTTGACCAGGCAAGTCACGTCGGATTCCATCAGCTCCTGTATTCGGCGGGCCATGGCGTCCATGTCGCCGAACGCCTCGCCGCGCACACCGAATGCGTTGGCGACCGTCTCGGCATGTGCACCGATCGCAAACAGGCGTTCGATACCCAGACCTTTTGCGGCACTGCCGATTTCACGATGAAGTCGCTCGCTTTCCGAACCCAGTTCGCCCATTTCGCCCAGCGCCAGCCAGCGCTGCCCGCCACGCCCGGAAAGCACCTGCATGCCGGCGTACAGAGAGGCCGGATTGGCGTTGTAGCTGTCGTCGATCAGGTGCCAGCCACCGCTCATCACGCGCTCGCTGAGGCGGCCGGGCAGGCTGTCGACAGCGGCCAGACCGGTTGCGATTTCATCGATACCGATATCGAGCGCCAGTGCAGCCGCAGTCGCCGCCAGCGCGTTGATCCGATTGTGTTCGCCCGGCAGGGCAAGCTCGAGCGTAAAGGCGCCGGCGGGCGTAACTACCCGATCGTTGCCTTCCAGGCTGATGTCGGCCTGCGCCGAGCGACCGAAGGCGAGTTGACGGCTTTGCGTGCACAGGTCGCGCCAGTAATCGAAATATTCGTCGTCGCGGTTGATTACGGCAACGCCGTCGGCACCGAGCGCGGAAAACAGTTCGCCTTTGGTCCGGGCAACCCCATCCATGCTGCCGAGGCGCTCCAGGTGAGCCGGCCCGGCGTTGGTAACCACGCCGACTTCGGGCCGGGCGATGCTCGCGAGATAGTCGATATCGCCCGGCTTCCCGCAGCCCATTTCGATTACGCCGTAGGAATGCTGTTCGCCGAGTGCGGCCAGCGTCAGCGGAACGCCGATTTCGTTGTTGTAGTTGCCGCGGGTGGCAAGCACCGGCGCACACCGACGCAGGATCGAGGCCAGCATGGTCTTGACCGTGGTCTTGCCGTTGCTGCCGGTCACGGCTGCGACGCGAACGTTCATCGAATCGCGCCACGCGCGCGCCAGCCGGCCCATTGCATGAACGACGTCGTCGACCACAATCTGCGCGATCGGCGCGTCAATCACGCGCGAAACCAGGCCAGCAGATGCCCAAGCGCCGGCGGCATCGATCACGAAACGGTGCCCGTCGACACGTTCGCCGGGCAGCGCACAATACAGATTGCCGCGTTCCAGCGTTCGCGAATCCTGGGTCATGCCGACAAACTCACCGGCGTCGCCGCGTTCCGCGGGCAAATGCAGCTGTCCGGCAACGATTTCTGCGGCCTGCTTGAATTCGAAGCGGATCATGCAGCCTCCACCAACGCGTTTCGCACGGCATCGAAATCGCTGAATTCGATGACTCTATTTCCGAGGTCCTGGGTCTGCTCGTGGCCTTTGCCGGCCACCAGCACGCAGTCCGACGGCCCTGCCCCGGCGACTGCGCAGCCGATCGCCTGACGTCGGTCGGGGATCACCCGCACGCGATCGGGCCGCGCCATGCCCGCCTGGATTTCGCGCAGGATCTTGATGGGGTCTTCGCCCCTGGGGTTGTCGTTGGTAAGGATCACCTCGTCGGCCATAGACTCTGCTATGCGGCCCATCATCGGCCGTTTGCCCCGGTCGCGTTCGCCGCCGCAGCCGAAGACGCATACCAGCCGCTCCGGCACCATTACGCGCAGGGCCGCCAGCGCGTTGGCCAGCGCATCAGGACTGTGCGCATAATCGATCACGACCTGCTGCCCACCGGGCCCATCGATGCGGTTCATGCGCCCGGGAACGGGCTGCAACCCGGATACGATCTGTTCAATTTCACCCAACTTGCATCCGCGCGTGATCAGCTCGGCGACCACAATCACTAGATTGCTTGCGTTGATTCTTCCGATCAAACCGCTGCGGCAGCGAACGCGCCCTTCGGGCGTCTCCACGTCTACCTGCAATCCCTTGAGTGTGGCTTGACGGATCGTGCCAAGTACCGCCGGGCTGTTCGAAGCGTCCAGCCCGAAGCGAACAAGGCCGGCCGATTCACCGAGCGTTGCGGCGAGCCGTCGGCCGAATTCGTCGTCGACGTTGATCAACTGGTGGCGGCTTGAATAGTCGGTGAACAGCCTGGACTTCGCCCTTCCGTAGGCGTCCAGCGTGCCGTGATAGTCCAGGTGATCGCGCTCGAGATTGGTAAAGATCACGCTGCCGAAGCACAGGCCGGCCAGACGGCGCTGATCGAGCGCGTGCGAGGAAGCTTCGATCACGACGCTGCCGCAGCCGGTATCTCGAAGGCCGGCCAACGCCTTGTATAGCGACGGAAGATCCGGGGTTGTGTGGGTGGAAGCCGAAAGTGCATTCCTTCGGCCAATGCCGAGCGTTCCGATCATCGCGCCGTCCAGCGCGTTGGCCAGCAACCACGCCACCGACGACTTGCCGTTGGTGCCGGTCACGGCCGTCAGATCCAGCGCCGATACCGGATCGTCCCAGAACCGCCGACACAGCGTATGCAGTCCGGCGGCGAGATCCGGCAATTCCACGCAGCGCGCCTCAAGCCCGGCCGGTACCGGCGCATGGCCGTCATGCAGCACCACGGCCGCCCCCGCATCCAGCGCCGCCGAAGCATGCGCCATGCCGTGGACGCGAGCGCCCTGGAGCGCCACGAATGCATCACCCGGCGCGATGCGGCGCGAATCCACGGCAAGTCCGGCGATGGCGAGCGACGGTATATCACGCGCATCGACCAGGCCTTCGAGAATACGGCCGAGATTCTTCATGGCGCGTCTCCGGCCATGGTCATCAGGGACGACACGTCATCGGGTGGTACGTTCATCAGGCGCAGCGCATCAGCCATCACCCGGCCGAACAACGGAGCGGCAACCAGACCGCCGTAATAGGCATCGCCGCCGGGATCCTGGATCACGACCACAGCGGCCAGACGCGGTCTTGAAACCGGCGCAAATCCGGCGATGCTGGAGACGTAGCGATCGTTGTATCCCGACACGCCGACCTTGCGAGACGTTCCGGTCTTGGCGGCGATCCGGTAACCGTCCAGCGCGGCGCGGCTGGCCGTGCCCTCCGGGCCGGTGACGGTTTCAAGCATTTCGGTAAGCTGGGTGGCCAGCACCGGATCCATGATGCTCTGTGCCGGGTTGTCCGAATCAAGGATGAAACTCGGTTGACGCAGCCGTCCGCCGTCGGCGACTGCGGCCATCGCGCGCACCAATTGAAGCGGCGTCACCGAAAGGCCATACCCATAAGCGAGCGTCGCCTGCTCCAGCTTGCGCCAGCGCTGATGATCGCGCAGCACCCCGGCCGATTCGCCGGGAAAACCCGATCCGGTCACGCGCCCGAATCCGAGCCGCGAATACATGCTCCACATGTGCTGGGCATCCATGGCCATGGCCAACTGGACCACGCCGACGTTGGAGGACTTGGTCAACACGCCGGTGACGGTGAGTTCGCCGTAGTTGCGGAAATCCTCGATGGTGTGGCCCGACACGGTCATGTAGCCCGGGGTTGTGTCGATGACCATATCGGGCCGGGCCAGCCCGGCTTCCACGGCCGCTGCAACCAGAAAGGGTTTTACCACCGAACCGGGTTCGAGGACATCGGTCAAGGCGCGGTTTCGGATGCCCTCGGTCGAATCGCGCTCACGTGCATTCGGGTTGAAAGAGGGATAGTTGGCCATCGCGAGGATAGCGCCGGTCTTGATGTCGACCACCACCACAGAACCCGAGCGCGCCTGGTGTTCGACGATTGTGGCGACCAGCTCGCGATATGCCAGATACTGAAGGCGACGGTCCAGGGTCAGCTGCAGTTCGCGCCCAGGCTCGGCCTCGCGCACAAGCTCAATATCCTCGACAACGCGCCCCAGTCGATCCTGGATCACGCGCTTCATGCCGGTCCTGCCGGTCAGCCAGCTGTCATAGGCCAATTCAAGGCCTTCCTGACCCACTTCGTCGATATTGGTCATGCCCACGACCTGCGCGCTGACGTCGGCGGTGGGGTAGAAGCGCTTGTATTCGCGCTGCAGGAAGACGCCGGGAATATCCAGGTTGCGAACGCGATCGGCCAGTTCCGGATGAATCCGGCGAATGATCCAGACGAACTGGCGGCCCGCACGCTGGGTCAGGCGTCGCTGAATGGCATCTGCATCCTCGCCGAGTGCGCTCGCCAGCAGCGGAATGCGATCGGCCGCCTGCAGCAATTCTCCAGGGTGCGCCCACACAGAATCGACCGGTGTCGAAACAGCCAGCGGCTGGCCGTTGCGATCGATAATCCGACCTCGCATGGTCGGAATTTCGACCTGGCGCAAAAAGCGCGCCTCACCTTCTTCCTGCAGGAACTCGGTATCCATCACCTGCAGCTTCACCGCACGCGCGACAAGACCCATGGAGGCCAGTCCCATGAGGCCGATCAGCAGCGCGACCCTGAGTCTGCAGATGCCAAGACTATTCCGAGACTCAGCCATCTTCAGCCACCAGCACCCGGACCTGTCCGGGCGATTTCATTTGCAGTCGGTCGACCGCCTGAGTCTCGATGCGGCCGGTCTCGCCCAGCCAGGCAAGCTCGATCTGCAGGCGTGACCATTCGACCTGATGCTGGTCGTGACTTTTGCTTTCACGCTCAAGCTGGATGAACAGCTGTCGCCCCTGGTGCGTCAACGCGATCACGCAAACGGCGCTAACCACGACTCCGACCAGCAGCACGACCAGCAGCGCCCAGGCCTTCATGTTGCACCCCCGGCCGGCGCGTCGGCGAGCCGCTCTGAGACCCGCATGCGCGCCGAGCGGGCACGCGGATTGGAGGACTCTTCTTGCACGGTCGGGCGCACCAGCTTGCCTATCGGCTTCATGCGCGGCGAAAACGAAGGCGCGCTGGGCATGCGCCGGCTGGCCGGGGGCGCGCTGGCCGCATCGCGAATGGCCCGCTTGACCCGTCGGTCTTCGAGCGAATGGAAGCTGATCACGACGAGTCTTCCGCCGGGTGCCAGCGAATCGATAGCTGCGTGCAGGGCCTCATCAAGCGCGTCCAGCTCGGCATTGACAGCAATCCTGATGGCCTGAAATGTGCGGGTCGCCGGATGAATACGGCTATTGCGCGAGGCGCCGGCCGGCACCGCTTTTTCGATCAGCGCAGCCAACGCTCCTGTGGTGCGCACGGGATCGGTCTGCCGGGCGGCCACAATAGCCCTGGCGATCCGGCGCGAAAACTTCTCCTCGCCCAGCTCGAACAGCACCTCGACCAGGCGCGCCTCCTCGACTTCGGCCAGCCAGTCGGCGGCAGAAACGCCGGCATCCGGATCGAGCCGCATGTCCAGCGGGCCATCATGGCGAAAACTGAAACCGCGGTGGGGGCAATCCAGCTGCGGCGACGACACGCCCAGATCCATCAGGATGCCGTCGACGCCAGCGTCGGGCGCCAGCTCGCGCACCACGGCACCAAGCTCGCGGAAATTGCACCGCACCAGTTTCAGGCGAGTATCGCTTCCGAATTCGCGCATGCCGAAAGCGATCGCCTCGGGATCGGCATCCAGCGCGATAAGCAGACCCCCGGGGCCCAGATGATCCAGAACGCGTCGCGCGTGCCCGCCGCGACCGAAAGTCGCGTCCAGGTAAGTGCCCTCTGCACGCACGTTCAAGGCGTTCACCGCCGCCTCCTCAAGTACCGGAACATGATCCATCACAACACCAGCTCGGCCATTTCGGCTGAGGCCTGCTCCTGTATCGACCGCTCCTCTTCGGCTCGTCGCTGGTTTAGGACGTTTTCGTTCCAGACTTCGAAACGCGCACCCATACCCATCAGCACGACCTTCTTCTCCAGACCCGCAACCTGCCTGAGCGTCTGCGGCAAAAGCAGACGTGCACTGCCGTCCAGTTCCAGCTGCGTCGCCGAGCCGACCAGACGCCGCTGAAGCCCCCGATGGCTGGGATTGAAGGTGGAAAGCGCCATGACCTGATCGCGCACCCGCTCCCACTCCGGCTCCGGGTACAGCCAAAGGCAACCGGAATCGAACGCCGAGTAGGTCAGCACCAGGCGATTGCCCGAAGCCTCCTCGACCGATTCGCGATAACGCGTCGGCAGCGCCATGCGGCCTTTCGCGTCCAGATTGATGGATGTTTCACCGAAAAACATGACTTGGGCGGTTTACTCCACAATTTCCCACAATTTCCCACTCAATGCCACCATAGACCTTGCTCAAGAGGCTGTCAAGCGAAAATTCCAAGCAAATTCAGGGACGAAGCGGGGTTGGAGGAGAATCGCTGAATGCATGAACAGTAGTTCGGACGGTCGATATTTCAGCCGGCGGTCGAATTACCGGCGATCGCGCGCTGCTCAGCAATCGACCACTCCGCCAACGCCGATTTCACGATCGACGTCACGATCGCATTTGTCTTGAACATGAATTCGCGGAACCCTTGGATTCTGAGCGAGGCGGGAGCGAGCATTTCTCAGCAACGGCAGATTCGACGGCTGGCTGGATGGGGAGTATTACCCCGATGCCGGGTTTATGCCCGGCCGGCACGACCGGGACCGCGAAGCGAAGCTTTTTTGCGGACATGCGCCGCAAATGGCTTACATCAAATACCTTATTTATCAGGAAGTTACTATTACAATCCGCAAGACCGGCCTCCAGCGGAAAGACTCGCCGCCCGGCAAATGTTCGCGCAAAGGTTTGTCGGACTGGTCGTAAAACCCTGTCCTGGCCCGGGCTTCGGGGCGGGATTCAACCCTGCGGCGCAACCCCCATCTCCTGCAGCGCCTGGCGCGCGCGCTGACCCGTAGGTGTTTCCGATTGCGCTGCGACCTTAAAGTGTTCTACGGCCGCGGCACGGTTTCCGGATGCTCGTTCGACGACACCGAGGTAGTAATGCCCGCTGGGGGTTGGCATACGCGCCAGGCTGGCCTGCAGATCTTCGCGCGCCTCGGCGTTTCGAGAAAGCTCGGCGCGCACCATGCCGCGTCGGAGGTGGTGATAGAACCAGCCCGGGCTTCGGTCCAGCGCGTGGGTATAGGCTTGTTCGGCCTGCCGAAAGTCGTTCCGTTCGGCCAGCGCGTCTCCGCGCAGGGTATAGAAAAGCGCTTCAGCCGGCTCGATATCAATCGCGCGCCGGGCTTTTTCCAGGGCCGTTTCAGTATCACCTTCCTGCAAAGCCTTCCGACCCTCATCGTAGGCTTCGTAGGCCGGCTGGGCGCGCTTCAGGCGTGCTATCTGCTGCTGATATTCTTCTCGCCCGACCCGGCCTGAATCGCCTAGCTCGGACAGCAACTCACGATTGTTTTCCAGCCGCTCCCGGCTCGGCGGGTGTGACGCGAAAAGTGCCGAAAACGCATCCTGTTCCCGGCCCTCGGAAATTCTCAGAAACGTTTCCTGCAGTTCCACGGCCCCGCTGGGGTTGTAGCCGGCCCGTTTCATGTAGCGCATGCCGTAAAGGTCGGATTCGCGTTCGGCATCGCGCGAATATCGCTGCGAGACCAGCTGGGCGCCGACCATGCCGCCAAGCAATGCGACCTGCGCGTAGCGTTCATCTTCGGTCGCGGCGCCGGCGGCGATACCCCCGGCGAGCACTGCACCCTGCAAGAGCATGCCGCGGGACTGGCTCTGGGCGCCATGGCTGGCGGCCGAATGGACGATTTCGTGGCCGAGAACCGCGGCCAGCTCAGCCTCGCTGTTCATTTCGGTCAGCAAGCCCCGGTTGATCGAGATCTTCCCGCCGGGCAGCGCCCAGGCGTTCGGCACCGATTCGTTGATGACCGAGAATTCATACGGAAGGTCGCGGTCTGAAACGGCGGCGAGCCGCTGACCGACCTGCTGAATGTAATCCACGAGTCCGGGGTCCATCGTGAAGTCACCGCCCTGAGCCTGACGAAGCGGCGCATACTGCTGGGCGCCGACGTCCAGCTCCCATTGCTCGCCCACCAGGCTGAGATTGCGCTCTCCTGTGACCGGATTGACGGCGCAGCCGACCGTCAGCAGCATCAACAAGCCAATCGAGATGGTCCGTAAATGAGCTTTGCGCATGATCTTGAACCCCGTTTTCCGATTTTGTACCGTCATTGCGAACTTAGTGTACCTCCGTACCACGCCACCCATTCTCCGACCTTAAGGAACGTATCAACCGGGATTTGAATCCGCTTGATCTGAAACAGCGCATTTCGATGGTTCGGGCAGGCCGGTACCGGAGGAGTCCCAGTGGTCCAGGGTCAGCGTGATCGGCTTTCGGTCGTCTTCGTGCGCAATCTTCACGGGCATCCAGCCCAGCGATTCAGCGTGCCAGGCCCTGTAATTACGGCCGGAGCCTTCTTTCCGAAAACGCTCGAAAACGACCGTCCGAAAGCAGCGCCCGTCGATTTCAAGCCTTTCCATGCTGCTGTAGCGGTATTCCTGCCGCTCGATTTCGTCGCGCTCCAGCACCGGCATGGAGAAACTCTCGAAAACCGGCGCCTGTTCGGCAATCCTCGCCACGGCCGCCAGGCGAAGGCTGAGCGGATCGACCACGCCGACTTCTATCGGGACGCTCAGCTCGTCATCGTGCGTTCGGGTCTCGGTCTGCATCTTCTGCCAGTCGTAGCGGTGCTGCCAGAATCGGTCCCGACCCGGCTCGCGTGATACGTGGTAATACGTCAGAGGGAGTACGCCCCCGTCGTACCATTGAAACCACGCGATTTCGGTTGTAGAGACGCCCAGCATTTTGACGTACCACGCAGTGGCGCGCGACTCGATGGAGTAATGCCAAAGGCCGTCTTCGCGCTGTGCAAGTTCCACGTCCACTCGGCCGATTTCAGCGTTGCCGCGCGCCACCGAATAGGACGCCTGGTGAGGCGCGAATGGTGGTGTTTCAGCGGCCAGTGCGCAGCCAGCGCCCGTAATCGTCGAAATCGCGATCGAGCACCGGAGGAATTTCACTAGACCTGTCTTCGCCTGATATCTCATGACTGTCTCGGACCGAATTGGCCATCAATAGTGCCAGCGCCGCAGGATAAAGCCTGTGCTCTTGTTCCAGCAACCGCGCAGCCAGGACATCCGGATTGTCGCCGTCGAGAATCGGCAGCTTCGCCTGGGCGATTACCGGGCCGGCATCGAGTCCCGGGGTCACCCAATGAACGCTCGCGCCGTGCTCGATGTCGCCTGCCGCAAGCGCACGCGCATGGGTATCCAGTCCGCGGTACTTCGGCAGCAGCGACGGATGAATATTGACCATTCGACCGGCGTGCCGCTCGACGAAATCGGCCGACAGCACGCGCATGAAGCCGGCCAGCGCGATCAGTCGTGCCCGATAGCCGGAAATCGCTTCGACCAGAGCCGTCTCGAACGCGCACCGCCCGGCAAACGCGTTACGCGGCACCACGGCGGTATCGACGCCCGTCGCCGCCGCTGCGCCCAGGCCCGGGGCGGGTCGATCTGCAATCACGGCGTGAACCGGGATGGGAAGCAGCCCGCGTATTGAAGCTTCGATCAACGCCATGGCGTTGCTGCCGCGACCGGATATCAGGATGACAAGACCTTCCGGGTTCATGCCTCGCGAAAGCGCACCCGTTGCTGGCCGGCGTCGACACGGTAGACGCGCCCGAATAAAGTCGGCCGCGCCGAACCTGAGCCGGCGAGCCGATCGACCAGCGCGTCGGCATCGGTCTCAGGCACGACAAGCACGAAACCTATTCCGAGATTAAAGGTCCTGCGCATTTCGGCCGCCTCGATACGGCCTACGTCGGCCAGCCAGGAAAAGACTTCCGGAGGCTGCCAGGCGCCAACGTCAATCTCCACGCCAAATCCATCGGGCACCACCCGCACGATGTTCTCGGCCAGCCCGCCGCCGGTAATGTGAGCCATCCCTTTGATTCCGAATTCGTCAAGCAGTGGCATGACCTCCGGGACGTATATGCGGGTGGGTGCCAGCAGCGCCTCGATGCGCTCTGGATTACGTTCCACCCCGCCGGCCCGCTCGAGCACCTTGCGAATCAGTGAATAGCCGTTGCTATGCGGTCCCGACGAAGGCAGACCGAGCAGAACGCAGGTCTCGTCGATACCGCTTCCGTCAATAATCCCGTCGCGTTCGGTCGCACCCACGGCGAACCCGGCCAGGTCGTAGTCGCCTGGCGGATACATGCCCGGCATCTCGGCCGTCTCACCGCCGATCAGCGCGCAGCCTGCCTGTTCACAGCCGTCGGCGATGCCCGCTATGACCTCGGCCGCAGCGTCCACATCGAGGCTGCCGCACGCGTAGTAATCGAGAAAGAACAGCGGTTCGGCCCCGCACACAAGGATATCGTTGACACACATGGCCACCAAGTCGATGCCCAGGCCGCGGTGTCTACCCGTCTGGCGGGCCAGCAGAAGCTTGGTTCCGACGCCGTCGGTCCCGGAAACCAGCACCGGGTCCCGAAACCTCCGGCCCAGATGAAACAGACCGCCGAAACCGCCGAGTCCGCCGAGGACCTCTTTCCGGGTTGTCCGCTTTACGGCCGGTTTTATGCGTTCGACCAGCCGGTTGCCGGCATCGATATCGACGCCGGCACTTCGGTAGCTCAGACTGGAATCGGCTTTTCGGGTCATCGGATTCGGTTCTCGCAATCGACGTGTGCATTGTGCCCCAAGCCGAGCGAGCGGAGGCGCCGCCGGAATGCCACGATGCGCGGCGGTTCCGTGATCGCCTTGCTGTGCTATCTTTTCGAACGTGAATATCCTGCAACTGAAAATCTTACAGCTGGGGCTTGTCGTCACGCTTGTTGCCACAAGCGGCACTGCTCCCGCACAGCCCGCATTGTATGTGGGCGAGGCGGTCGTCAGCGTCGAACGGGCGGACAACGGGGTCGACAGGCGCGAACCGATTCTCGACGCGTTGAACCAGGTACTGATCCGACTGACCGGCCGCGTGGGCGAGGATGTCGTTGCCGCTCTGGGTCTCGATGCCGATCAGGCTGCCTCGCTCGCGCTGGGACGGCAATTCATTCGCGTCGAGGTGCCGGCCGCAGACGACGCCATGACCGAACAGCGACGTTTGCGCGTTGATTTCCATTCGAATTCGGTTAATCGTCTTATCGACGAAGCGGGTTTGGCGCGCTGGGGTTCGGAGCGACCGGAACTCTTGCTGTGGATGGTGGTCGACGGCGAGCGCGGCGCGCAGTATCTTGAAGACGACGAGTTGCTCCAGCACGCCATCGAAGAAGCTGCGTTTGAATATGGGATCGAATTGACACGCCCAATTCTCGATGCCAGCGATCGCGTCGAGATCACGCCTGCCGACGTTCGCGGCGGCTTTACCGGCGTCGCTACCGCGGCAATGCGCCGCTACGGTGCCGACGGCGTCATCATGCTCGATCTCAGACCCAACCAGGGTTTCTGGACCGGTCGCTGGGCCTGGCGTATCGGCGACCAGGAAAACGCCTTCATGCGTTCGGGCGCCGGACGTGGCGAGGTCGTCGAACTCGGACTGGGAAGAATCGCCGAAGCGCTGGCCGCAAGATTCGCGGTACGTCCGTCGAGCGGAACAGAGCGTCGTTTGATCGTAAGTGGCATTGAGACAAGCGCACACTACAACGAGGTCAAGCGGTTTCTCGAAAGCCTGACCGGAATCGAGTCGGTCCGCGTATCTTCGGCTTCGGACGAGGGCCTGACGTTTTCCATCCGTGCATCTACCGAAGGCCTTCGACAGCGAATCGCCCTGACCGGGCCGCTGGAATTCGTGCGTCACGATCTGGCAACTGACAACCTTTTGTATCGATTCTCGCTCTAGTGGAGTGTCTGATATTAATCGGTGATGTCAGACAGTACTCTAGCGGCCAGCGCCCAACGTGATGCTCAGTCCAAGACACCTCCCCAATGCGTTGACCGTCGCGCGCATGTTTCTGGTGGCGCCGCTTGTCTACCTGCTGCTGACCGAAAGATACAGCGCGGCGCTGGTTCTCGCCATAGTGTCGGGTGTGAGCGACTGGCTGGACGGCGCGCTGGCCCGCCGGTTCGACTGGCAGACCAAGTTCGGCGGCATTCTGGATCCGCTGGCAGACAAGACCCTGATGATTGCCGTCTACGCCACGCTGGCCTGGATTGGACATCTCCCGGCCTGGCTATTCTGGCTGGTCGTAGTGCGTGACCTGGTGATCGTGACCGGCGGAACCGTCTATCACTATGTATTCGAACCGTTCCGCGCCGAGCCGACCCGCCTGTCCAAGTTCAACACGCTTTGCCAGATACTTTTAATGTGGGCGGTCCTGACAGCGCTCGCCGGCCTCGCGCTGCCGAAATTTCTGGTTCCGGCGCTGATTTGGCTGGTTGCTTTCACGCTACTTGCAACGATGGTCCAGTACGTCCTGCTTTGGAGTCTTCGGGCACGCGCAATCGGCATTCGCAAACACAGTCGAAATGTCAAACGCAATACCACTGGCAAGCGCAGCCCATGAGCATGCCTCAACTTCCACTGTCGCTGACGCCACCGCGCAGAAAGCGGCTGGACAACTTCGTACCGGGTCCCAACGTATCGCTGGTCAGTTCGCTTCGGCACAGCCTGGAGGAATGCGGATCGGTCTTTCTGCGCGGACCGGAGGGCAGCGGCAAAACCCACCTGGCGCTCGGCCTGCTCGCTGAACGGTCAACAGTCGGACAGCGAGCCTGCTACGTACCCTGTCGCGACCGGGGCGCGGCGGAACTGCTCGCAGTTGGCGATACGACGCTTGCCGTAGTGGACGATATCGATGCGCTTGCCGGCCGCGACCAGGCCGAGCTTGCGTTTTTCAATGCGTTGAATCGCTGGAAACACGCGCGCACTGCCGTCTTGATGACCGGATGCGGGGCATTGACGTTCAACCTGCCCGACCTCGTATCGCGGGTCAGTCAGGCCGCCCACCTGACGCTCAAACCGCTGGACGACGATGGCCTTATGCAGCTCATACGTCAATTGATCACTGACTTCGACGTCGTCCCCGGCCGGGGCCTTGCCGAATATCTGCTTCGCCACGGTCCGCGGTCTGCTGGCGGGCTGTCGAGTCTGTTCGAGCGGCTCAGCCGCCGAGCCCAGGCCGAGAGACGGGTGGTTTCGGTCCCACTGGTCAGGGAGACGCTCAAGGCTTTTTGATGGTTCGAAATCAAACCGCCCGGCTGCGTGGCCGGGCGGATTCAGCGTGCTGCGCCAGGTATTTGCGCAGGCTGTCCGCTATTTCAACGTGCTTTCCGCCACGAAGTCTATGCCCTTTTCGCCGAAACGAATCTTGAACGAGGCCTGGTCGTAGACTTCAGCCAGCGCTTCGTACTGGGCACGCTGAGCGGCCAGGCCCATGGCGGCTTCTTCGCCCTGCATGTCGCCGAGCGCGGATTCGGCCATGTCGGCGATCTCGAGCAGCATCTGGAAGTCGAATCGACCTGAAAACAGGAGATCGTCTGCCGAGGTTGCTTCGATCGCGCGGGTCAGCGCGTCCACGTTTTCTTCGCCAACGGCCATACCGATGGCGTTCTCGCCCAGCGCAAGCCACGCCTCCAGGCCAAGCTGCTGCAGCTGCGGAATAGCGCCCTCCGGCACCGGCTGCGGTTGCCCGCCCGGCTCGAGTTGCAGTTCGGCCACGGCAGGCGAAAACATCTGCGCCATGCCGACCAGTAGCTGGGGGTTGCGCATGAAGAAGCTCAACGTACCGCCGCCGGTCGGCGTACCATTTTCGCCAAGGTCCAGCGTTTCGGCTTCAACGAACAGACCGTGGATATTGGTGACCACGGGCGGAATGGGACGATTCAGGCCTTCCTGCATTTGCGGTGCCTGCTCGGCAATGTCGGCGAAGCTCGGGCACTGCGGCGGATTTTCTACCCAGCCGGCGACCAGGCCGCGGGCAAATTCACGAGCCGCCACGATATCGATCGCCAGCCCGAAATTGAACAGGCCCGAAAGGTCGCGGTCGACGCTCACAGGCGCCTGCGCGATCGGCGCCAGCCCTGCACCAATCTCGGACGAGGTTTCCTGACGCAGCAGGAAATCCGCGTTGTTTTCGGTCATGCGCGTGTAACCGAACACCATGCGCGGCATAGCCTGGGTTACCGCTTGATATTCGGCGACGCAGGCCGGGTTGTCGACGACCGATGCCAGCGCTTCCTGCTGCTCGGGTTCGTGCATCAGCGTGACGAGCGCCGATTCTCCTGTCAAAAGCGCATCGACCATTCGCTGCCAGTCGACGAACCCGCTACCGTAGCTTGACAAACCAATTTCGCGGTTGAACGACGCCAGCGCATCGACGCCCATGACATCTGTGGGCTCGTAATTGCCGGCCACCCGCGCCAGCATCGTCGCGTCGTCCGGAATCACTGCGGCGGTAACCGAATCGTCGTCGTGCTGCATCGCAAAGCCGAGACCCTCGGCGAGTTCAATCCAGATGACCTCCACGCCGTCGATGTCACGGCGCTGAAGCGGTTGGTCGATACCTGCTTCGACACGGGCCAGCATTGCGCCGAATGCAGCGCCGTCCGAAATTTCGAACTCTGCGAAAGGCATGAGATCCACACCGTAAAAGGCGTAGAGCGGATTCGTATGAAGCCCGGCGGCCTCCCACCCCTCTCGGGTTGAAAGCGCCGTGAGCTCCTCGGTTAACGCGCGTACTTCCGCTGAAACCTCTTCATCTTCAGCCAACGCGTCAAAAATCGCCTGGTTGCTTTGCGCGCTTGCCTCGTTCATTGCCCATGCCTTTTCGACCAGCGCCTCGGGAAGGCGCTCGAGGTTGGCATAGACGTAAGCGGTGTCGGAATCGATATTGGCCAGAAACCGATTAGAATCAGCGCTAGCGGCAGCTGCAGCCGAGCGCGCTTCCTGGCGCTCGGGTGCTCGCGTTTCCGTTTCCGTTTCCGAGTCGCCGCAGCCTGCGATGATCAAACTGGACGTAAAAGCCGCAATCCACAAACGTTTCATTGAAATTCTCCCGGGAATGCTAAGTTAATTGGTGTTATACAACAGTAACACACCTAAAGCTGTCAATGCAACAGAAAAAGGCGGTTTGAAAAGGCACTTAGGCACGTCATCACAAGTCATAATACCTAAGGAGTCGGCCGGACAGTCGCTGCATTGCGGACCATTGAGGATCGTACGCGGAGGAAAGTCCGGGCTTCACAGGGCAGAGTGCCAGGTAATGCCTGGGAGGCGCGAGCCTACGGAAAGTGCCACAGAAAACAAACCGCCTCCGGATTTTTCCGGCGGTAAGGGTGAAAAGGTGCGGTAAGAGCGCACCGCGTCGCGGGCAACCGTCGGCGGCACGGTAAACCCCACTCGAAGCAAGGCCAAATAGGGATGCGACGGCGCGGCCCGCGCTGCATCCGGGTAGGCCGCTCGAGGCGGCTGGCGACAGCCGTCCCAGATGAATGACTGTTCTCGACAGAACCCGGCTTACAGGCCGACTCCCTTTTTTTTTTCGTTTTTGCGGCGGCAAAAGCTTTTGAAAGCGCTTTTTGATTCAACTTCAAAGGCGTTTCGTTTCGTGGTGATTGGGGCACCCCTGGCCGGGTGCTGTGTCTTGTGGCTTCGAACTTCGACTTCCAATTCAATCTTTACTTCAACGTCAACTGCATTTCGCCTCGCGCAGCGCGCGGCGAAAATGGTTCTGGTGTTTAGGTAAGAAAGCGCCGGCACGCAGCCTGCGTGTCCTCGTGACCGCGGGGCGAAATGATTTTGACGTTAGACCAAAAAAGCCGACAGCTCTGCCGACAGCAAAAAAAATCCGATCAAAAGCAGGGAATCTGCAACCTGCGCGCTCCCGGCGAAGCCCTGAGAATGAATCGCCACGGCGAGCGGGATCCCGGATCGATCTGATAGTCGATCCAGAACTGCGGCACATCTTCGCGCCGGACCGACATCTGGGCGTCGAACCCGAGTCGCCGGATCGACGCCAGGCGGCGCCGTGCATTGTCCAGATTCTCGAACAATCCCAACGAAACGGCGTCCGGCACGTCGGCGTCGGCGACGACGAAATAATCCTCGACACCGCGCTCGGCCAGGCCTTTTGCCAGCGCAATCGCGCCCGATCGGTTCGGCGCAGCTACGAACACCCACCAGCCCCGGTCGCGGTCCGCCGTCGTCGTACGCAGTCGAAATTGATTGACGAAGGGGCGCAGACGATCCTGTGCTCGACTCTGCTGAACCAGCGTCGCAAGCGGGCCGATAGTAAAGCAACGCGGCCCGGACGCGGTTTCACGACGGCTTGAATCGTCCACAAGCGCCGCCCTGGGCAAATCGGGGTCCAGCCGGGGCGCGTCGGGCAGCGGCCTGGGCGCGGGCTGCAGCGCGCGCAACACCAGCACCAGGCTGTTGATCAATACAAGAAGGATTACCGCGACTCGCCAGAAATTCGTCATCGCTCTCTCAACGCTTCAGCGGCCATCGCCAGGCCGCGCAACACCAGGTCGGGTTCGACCCGGGCCCCTTCCAGCATCGATTGTACCGGCGCTGCGGCGCCGCCGGTCACGACCAGCGCGGGTTTTCCGCCGAGCCCGGGCAGCCCCGCAGCAATCCGGAATGCCTGCGCAATACCACCGGCCTGCTGCAGCACAAGCCCGTCCTCGATGGCCTGTGCGGTGTCGCGGGCAGGCATCGGCAGCGCGACTTGTCCAGGGGCCGCGCGTCGCAATCCCGGTGCGACGCTCAAAAGGCCTTCGCGCGCAGCGGCACGGCCGGGCATGATCCAGCCGCCCAGATGTACGCCCTGTCGGTCAACCAGGTCGATGGTCGTCGCGGTACCGCAGTCGACCAGGCAGAACGGTGCGCTCAGCGCGCGCCAGACCGGCTGCAGCGCCAGCCACCTGTCCACGCCCAGACCGGGATAGGACGCGGCCACCGGGAGCGACACCGATCCCGTGGTGACCAAAGTCCATTCCGCCCCGGCGAGCGCCAGTGCGTCGGTGACCTGTGCCGTGACCTGCGGCAACGGCACCGACGACAGCCAGAAGCGGTCGGCCGGCGAAGATTTCCGGCCGGCCAGCCACTCGCCAAAACGCGCTGCCGGAATCGATTCGACGCCGGCGACCCGTTCGCCGTCGCGCCGGGCCAGCTTGAGCCGAGTATGACCAAGCTCGAGCAACCAGTCATTTGGCACGGATGCTCACCTCTCCGGCGTTCACGACGCGGATGCCGTTCTCGCCGGCAATACGCAGCTGGCCCCGGCCGTCGACGCCTGCGGCGACACCATCAAATATGCGCCCATCCGCGAAAGAAACACGCACATCGCACCCGTCCAGCGCATCCAGCGCGCGCCAGCGGGGCACGAACGGCTCAAACCCGTCGCGCTTGAATTGCGCGAATGCCATGTCCAGTGCGCCGCCGAGCCGGCCGATGATGCGGCTGCGATCGATACCCTGATCACATCCCGGGTCAAGACAATCCGGCGCTGAAGCGTGCAGGTCGGTCCAGCGCTGGTCAGGCTCTATGAAACGCGATGATCCGGCGTTCCCGCGGGGCAAACGGGAATTGATGCCGATCCCGGCGACGACCTCGCACGGGCCTTCGCTGGGACCGCGAATCTCGACAAGCACACCGCCCAGCTTGGCGCGGCCGATGACCAGATCGTTGGGCCACTTGAGTGTGACCGGCACGCCCTCGCCGCTGACGACCTCGGCCGCGGCGACCCCGGCAACCAGGCTGAGCGCTGCAAGCCGCGGCAGCCCCAAGTCGAATCGGTAGCCGAATGAACAACAGACCCCACACCCCGGCGGCGAAATCCACCCCCGGCCCCGGCGGCCGCGGCCGTCGGCCTGATATTCCGCAGCCAGGAGGTGCCGATGCGAAAAGTCTTCGGCCAGATCACTGTTGGTCGATGCGGTTTGCCCCACGACGTCGACCGTGATGTCGGCGCCGGACGCACGGCGAATTTCATCCGCATCAAGCATTCGAATCGGCCAGCCCAGACGATACCGCTCCCCACTCAATGAAGCGACCGGAAGCCCGCAGTCGCGCAACTGCTGGACATGCTTCGAAACTCCGGCACGGCTGATGCCGATCTCTTTGGCACAGTCCATGGCACTGAGCGGCCGGCCGCAGGCCAATGTCCGAAACAGCCGGAACGCTTCAGGCGTCATTGCCTGCGCTTGAGGACGCGCGCTTTCTCGAACCGGTTCTCGGTGCCGCTCTTCAGGCGCGCAAGATTGCTTCGGTGGGTAAACACGAGCAGCATGGCCAGGGCGATCGCAACGGCACCAAGGCCAGGCGGGATCTGCTCCGGCCCCAGCAGCCACATTGACGGGACCAGGCTCAGCCCCGCCAGCACGGTGGCCAGACCGACATAGCCGGTGCCGAGAAGCGTGACCAGCCAGACCACCACAAGCGGAAGGATGCACCAGGGCGCGACCACCGAAATCACGCCGACCGCAGTCCCGGCTCCCTTGCCCCCCCGAAAACCGAAATACACCGGCCATACGTGGCCGACAACCGACGCCAGGCCAATGACCGCGCCCGCACCGGCTGCGGTCAGCGGCAGTGCCTCGCCGAACAACGGCGGCAGGCCGGGAATCACCAGCGCGGCCAGGACGCCCTTGCCGATGTCGACCAGCACTACCAGCAGCGCGAACAGCCAGCCGACGCTGCGAAGCGCGTTGGTCCCCCCGGCATTTCCGGACCCCATCGAGCGTATATCCACGCCGCGCAGCCGGCCAAGAAGCAGCGAGCCGGAAATCGATCCCAGCAGATAGCCCAGCAGCGTCATCCAGACCAGGTCAAGCATCGCTTTCGTCCGTCCGGGAAGCTCGCGATGCGCTGCCGTCGATTTCCTTGCGGGCCGGGCCATGATGGTCACCTTCATCCCGCGATGGTGCGCTGTTTTCACTCTCATAGCGCGCCGGTGCCGACCAGGGCTGCAGACCCACAATCAGCGCGCCCGGGCCTGCATGCACCCCGACCGCCGGGGAGGCTTCCTCAATCCAGCAGGCATCGACTTCCGGATGGCTGGTCAGCAACAGGTCACGCAAACGTTTCGCGTCCGCCTCGGCGTCGGTATGGCTGATCAGGATTCGGTAGGTGGCGCCGCGCTCCATGCGCCGGGCCAGATAGCGCGCAAATCGCGGCACGGCGCCGACACGGCCCCGAATCACGCCGCGTGCGGTCAGCTGGCCGTCCTCGGTGTTGGCCAGCACCGGATTCAGCCGGAGCTTCTTCGCCAACCAATGCATCCAGGGCTTGACCCGTCCGCCCTTCACGCCCCAGGAAAGATCCCGGGCCAGAGCGAACGTACGGGTCCTGGGTACGAGATCGTTCAATGCACCCACGATTTTTTCCATCGGCCAGCGATTGGCCGCCGCCTCGGCCGCGAACAGCGTCAGCAGCGCCTGGCCGCAGGCTGCGTTGAGCGAATCGAACACCGTGATCGGCTGGTCCTGCATCCGGCCGGCTGACTGCTCGGCAGCCTGGCAGGTGCCGCTGAGCTTGCCCGAGATCGGGATCGCCAGCACCTCGTGACCGTGGCTGGTCAGCAGTTCGAACTGACGCCGGAAGTCGCGCGGCGGCGGCTGCGAAGTCTGCGGATGCAGATCGGATCCGGCCAGCCGGGCGTAGAACGCCGAAGGTTGAATCGAAAGCTTGTCGAGGAACTCCTCGTCGCCGAAAAACAGCCGCAACGGCACAACGTGAATCGCAAGACGATCGACTTCATCGGCCGGAAGGTCGGCGGCCGAATCGGTCACCACGGCAATTCGGCCGCGCTGATTGATCAGCCCGTGCTGGCGGGTCATATCGTCGGCTTTCTGCTGCTTGATCTCGCCGAACCTACCGCAGATCCTGAACACCTCGCCGGGCCGATCCGTGTGGATGTGCACGCGCGCCCGGCGACCTCCGCCGGCGACCACCAGCGAGCTGGCGTCGAGTGCGTCAAGTGACTCGCGAAGCGCCGCGGCCTCGATCTGATCTCCGGCGATCAGACATTCGGTGCAGTAACGATGTTCGCTGGGCGCCTCGCCGGTGTGGGCGAGCTCTTCTACCGGCGCCTGCATCGGCAGTTCACCGCCGGCCGGCAGCCGGCCGCTTCGGATGTAGCGCCAGATCCCGTCGAGGAAATCGACGAACCCCTGGCCGCCGGCATCGACCACCCCGGCCTCGCGCAGGACCGCAAGCTGATCGGGCGTGGTCGCGAGCGACTGGTGGGCGGCCTTGCGCGCGCGGTTGAACAGCTGGCGAATATCGCGGACGCCGTGTTCCACGCCATCGGCCATCGCGTCACCGAAATCTTCCAGCACCGTCGGCATGGTCCCGGCGACCGGCCTGGACATGGCCGACCAGGCCGCCACGGCGCCGGCCCTGGAGGCTTCGGCAAGCTGGCGCGCGTCGAGCTCGCTGCAGTGCCGGCAGCTTTCGCTGATCCCGTGAAAATACTGGGCCATGATGGCGCCGGAATTCCCGCGCGCGCCATCCAGCGCGGCGTCGGCGACTTCGTCGAGCAGCTGCGCGACCCGCGAACGCCGGCCGCCCTTCAGCCGCTTTCCGACGCTGTTGAGCGTGAACATCAGGTTCGTACCGGTATCGCCGTCGGGCACCGGGAACACGTTGATCCGGTTAAGCAGATCGCGCCGCGTTTGCACGTGCGCGATGCCGGAGATCAATGCATATTGAAGCTGGTCCGGCTCGATGCGCATGAGCGCCGACGAGACGCTCATCGATCCCACCGCATTTCATCTGCGGCCAAAACGACTGTCAATCCGGCGGGCGATTGCAGCATCGCGCCAGGCATCAGTCCGATCCCGCCAATTCACGAATCTGGGAAGCCGTGAACGGCCAGGTCAGCTTTTCGCCGGTGTCTTCGTTGCGCACTACCGGCACCTGGTCGCCGTAGCGCTGGATCAACTCGAGATCGTCGTCGATATTGACGATCTCGACCTGGTCGGCCAGACCGCCCACGGTAATCAGCTTGTATGCCTTCTCGCAGAGCTCGCACGGCTCGCGCGTATAGAACAGCAGTCCCATCGAATTCCTTCCGGTCAAGACCATTTGCAGGTCGGACATTATGACGGAAATCAGACGGTTTTCGAATGTCGCAGGCTGGCGCACCCATTGGCGGCTCCTTCGGGCGCCTGGAACTCCGGCTTTCCGCCGGCCCTTGGGAACCCGGGCAAACGTTTGGCGTCTGATTCGTGAAGTGGCAGCGGCCGGTCTGGCGTTGCATAATCCTCGACCATTTCATTCAGCGCGTGATTCAGCATGGCCGTCAGCGTTTTCGACCTGTTCAAGATCGGCATTGGCCCGTCCAGTTCGCACACCGTGGGTCCGATGAGGGCGGCCTGCCTTTTCGCGCATTCCATCGAACGCAACAACCTGCTCGAGCGCGTGACCAGGCTCAAGCTGGAGCTTTTTGGTTCGCTCGGCCACACCGGACGCGGGCACGGCACGGACAAGGCCGTGCTTCTGGGGCTGGAGGGCCAGATGCCGGATACGGTCGATCCGGATCATATCGGCCAGCGGATCGTCGAGATCTTTTCCAGCCGCCGAATTTCGCTGATGGGCAGGCGCGAGCTTGCCATCGACTTGAGGCGCGACATGACGTTCCACAAACGGCAGACCCTCAAATTTCACTCGAACGGCATGCGATTCGCCGCGCTGGACGCAGACGACCAGCCCCTGCTCAAGCGGGAGTACTACTCGGTCGGCGGCGGGTTCGTAGTCAATCCCGACGAGGCCGCCGCCGATCGCATCGTCGCCGACAAGACGCCGGTGCGTTATCCGTTCTCTTCGGGCGACGAACTGCTGAGCGTCTGCCACCGTCACGAACTCCGTATCGGTGAAGTGATGATGGCCAACGAATTGGCGTGGCGGGAAGAATCCGAGATCCGCGAGGGTCTCTTCAGGATCTGGCAGGCGATGAAGGACTGCGTTCAGCGCGGCATCGAAAGCGAAGGCCATTTGCCGGGCGGCCTGAAGGTGGAGCGCCGCGCGCCCGGCCTTTACCGACGACTCAAGGCGCGGGCAAAGCGCGATGACCTCGACAGCCTCGACTGGATCAACCTCTACGCGCTGGCTGTCAACGAGGAAAACGCCGCCGGCGGGCGCGTGGTTACCGCACCGACCAACGGCGCGGCCGGCATCGTTCCGGCGGTGATTCATTATTACCGGCGATTCGTCGAGTCGGCCAGCGAGGACGGCGTGCTCGAGTTCCTGCTCACGGCCGCCGCAGTCGGCATCCTGTACAAGGAAAACGCCTCCATTTCCGGTGCCGAGGTGGGCTGCCAGGGCGAGGTCGGCGTCGCCTGCTCGATGGCCGCGGCCGGTCTGACTGCCGCGCTCGGGGGCAGCATGGAACAGGTCGAGAACGCGGCCGAAATAGGCATGGAACACAATCTGGGGCTCACTTGCGACCCGGTCGGCGGGCTGGTCCAGATCCCGTGCATAGAACGCAATGCGATGGGCGCGGTCAAGGCCGTGAATGCAACACGCATGGCCATGGCCGGCGAAGGCAAGCACCACGTATCGCTGGACCGCGTCATCAAGACCATGCGCGACACCGGGCGAGACATGAAGACCAAATACAAGGAAACGTCGCGCGGCGGTCTGGCGGTCAACGTCATCGAATGCTGATGAATCCCGTCAAAACGACTGCGCGGGCGGCCGGCGGTGTCTGTATCCCGGCGCTGATGCTGGCATTCGTCGGCTGGACCACCGCGCTCGAGGCGCAGGAAGTCTACCTCTGGACCGACAAAGACGGTATCCAGCATCTCAGCGACCGGCGGCCTGAAGGCGACTACCCGGTCAAGGTTCAGCGCGCGATCGCCCAGCCCGAGTCGCCGGTCGAGATGATCAATGCAGGCACCGAGCGCGAGCCTGAATGGCGCTTCAGCAACCGGATGCATGGTCCGATAACCGTGTCGATTTCACTGGCCGAAGCGGACAACGTCGTGACCGAGCCGGCCCTGCCGACCCGGCTCGAACTGCCCGCCCTGGGTCACCGCTCGGTTCTGATCGGACCATTCGATTCAGCTGCGTCGTGGCGCTACTCGATCCGGATGTCGGCCACGCCGGGGGCGCTTGATCCTGCCACCAATACCGGTCATCAGTATCGCGTTCCCTTCGAGCCCGGCCAGGCGGTCCGAATCGGCCAGGGGTTCGCCGGCGAATTCAGCCACCTTGCGCCGCAAAGCCGGTACGCGGTCGATTTCACCCTGCCGGTGGGCACACCCATTCTGGCCGCGCGCGGCGGCACGGTAATGGATACGGAGCGCTTTTTTCACCGCGCCGGACAGAATCCGGAGATCGACGGCCCGAAGGCAAACTATGTGCGCGTCCTGCACGGCGACGGCAGCATGGCCGTCTACGCGCACCTGGACTACAACGGCGTACTGGTTCGACCCGGCCAGGAGATCGAGACCGGGCAACAGATCGGGAGATCCGGCAATACCGGGTTCTCGACCGGCCCTCACCTGCACTTCGCGGTACAGGTCAATCGCGACATGGAACTGGTCTCGGTGCCCTTCGAAATGCTCGACCACGACGGGGAATCGCTGGTACTCGGGCACTGAAAACCCGAAAAAGCATTAACCACGAAGGGCACGAAGAACACGAAGGGAAAAACGAAAAGAAGGCTGAATTTTCTCTACGCGCTCCGTGCCCAGCCTTCCAGTCTTTTCCCTTTTCCCGTTCAGCTTTCAACTTTTTCGCTCTTGACTTTACCTTCGTGTCCTTCGTGCCCTCCGTGGTTACCGCTTTTTCGCTCTTGACTTTGCCTTCGTGTCCTTCGTGCCCTTCGTGGTGACCGCCTTTTCGCTCTTGACTTTACCTTCG
>JGI12210J13797_10310946_pt1 | contig 37699 bp, 34 predicted proteins | sample ElkSlonscriptome_3_FD_13797 | JGI IMG/M metagenome (IMG submission 13797) | reverse complement strand
AGCGAGGGCCTCAAACGGCGCGGCTTCAGCAGTGAGGACATCCGCCACATCCGTGACGCCTACAAGGTCCTCTACCGCAGCGGTCTCAAACGCGATGAAGCGCTGGCAGAGCTGCGCGAGCGCCTGGACGATCAGCCGGCCATTGGACCGATGATCGACTCGGCCGAGCGCAGCGAACGCGGCCTGCTTCGCTGAACGCAACAGGCCGGCCGCCAGGACGAGCAATGCGACTGGTGCTGTCAGCAGGTGAAACATCGGGTGATCAGATTGGGGCCGATCTGGCCGGAGGGTTGATCGAACAGTATCCGGACATCGAGCTGGCCGGCCTGGCCGGGCCGGCCATGCAGGCGGCCGGGGTGGTGCCTTGGCTGAACATGGATCAGCTCAACGTCATGGGCCTGAGCGAGGTCCTCGGCCATCTACCGCGCCTGTTTCGGCTGCGACGCAATTTCCGGCAGCGCATCCTCGACTGGCAGCCCGAGGCATTCATCGGCATCGACGCACCGGATTTCAATCTCGGGCTCGCCCGCCAGCTTAAGCAGCGCGGGGTGACCACGATGCACTATGTCTCGCCCTCGGTCTGGGCCTGGCGCGCCGGGCGCATTCCGAAAATCGCTCGTTCCCTCGACCTGCTGTTGACCCTCTATCCCTTCGAGCCCGAGCTCTACGCGCCCCATGGACTCCAGGCCCGATTCGTCGGCCACCACCTGGCCGACCAGCTGGCAGCTAGTCCGGATCGGAATCAGGCGCGCAGCCGGCTCGGCTTGGGTGATCAGTCCACTATCTTCGCGCTGCTGCCGGGCAGCCGCTCCGCTGAGTTGAAGCGACACGCCGGGCTGCTGGCCGAAACTGCGCGCTGCCTTCGGCATCGGCTGCCGCAGGCAGAAATCGTGATCCTGCTCGCGCGGGCCGAGGATCAAGCGCCGCTGACCGAGGACCACGGACAGACCCTCGAACAGTCCGGCGTGCAATGGCTGATCGGCCAGACCCGGACCGGCCTGGCTGCGTCCGACGTCGCTCTGGCAGCCTCTGGCACCGTGACCCTTGAGGCCTTCCTGCTAGGCTGCCCGCTGGTCGTGTTCTACCGCCTGGCCCCGGGCAGCTACTGGCTGGCCCAAACCCTGAATCTGGTCAAAAGTGAGCATGTCTCCCTGCCCAACATCCTGACTCAGCAAGCCCTCGTCCCGGAGTTTATCCAGCGTGCCGCCCGACCTGGCGAATTGGCTGATGCGGCTATCGCCTGGCTGGAGCACCCCGACCGCCGCGCGGCCTATCGCGCGCTAGCGACCGAATGGTCAGGCCGGCTGACACTCGGTGCCGGCGAGCAAGCTGCCCAAGCCGTATTGTCCCATCTGCGCGCGCACGGCCCGACACCATGACACTCGATTTGCGTCAGGCTGGCGTCGACGAGGCCGGGCGCGGCCCGCTGGCCGGTCCCGTGGTTGCCGCCGCGGTCATCCTCGATCCGGACCGTCCGATCGACGGCCTGGCCGATTCGAAGGTCCTGAGCCCCGCTCGACGCGAGACGTTGGCTGATCTCATCCGTGAACGAGCGCTGGCCATCGGTATCGGCGTCGCCGAGCCCGAACTGATCGATCGTATCAACATCCTCCAGGCCACCATGACCGCCATGCGTTGGGCCATCGAAGCGCTCGAACCGGCCGCGGAATCCGCCATCGTCGACGGCAACCGTGTGCCTGCTCTTACCATTCCCGCCCGCCACCTGATCGGCGGCGACGGCCTGGAGCCGGCAATCTCGGCGGCCAGCATCATCGCCAAAACCCACCGAGACGCGCTCATGGTCGAGCTCGATCGCCAACATCCCGCCTATGGTTTCGCCCGCCATAAGGGCTACGGCACGCCGGCTCACCTCGCCGCCCTGGAACAGCACGGTCCCTGCCCCGCCCACCGCCAGAGCTTTCGGCCGGTCGTTCAGGCAACGCTTTTTTGAGGCAAGGGATTCCAGGTTTCGCGGTTCAGGGTTCAGGTCGAAGACGCTGCGTTGGCGTTTCTGCTGGCACTTTGAACCTGGAACCTCGTCCGGCCTTCGCCCCAATTCTCCGAGCACCTGCAGCCCGGAGGCGCTACAAGCCCAAATCAACCCGGCACAATTTGAATTCCGGCGATCGGATCACCGGCCGCCACTCCTCCCCGATAACAGTGACCCCGTCGACGCCCAGAGCGGCCATGTCAGCGATCGAGTAGTACCAGCCGCTGTAGCCCTCGCCCCGGTCACAAGCAAAGCCGCGCTGCTGACCGAGGGTGGTGATCCTCTGATTCACGTTGATCAATTCAAAGAATTCAGTTTCCATCCCAATCAACTCGCCCAGTGAATCCATCGCGATCGCGCGAAGCTTTGCTTCATCACAATTCCCATCATCCCGTTCCCAAGCGACGGTCTCGCAGCTGATCTCGAAGCGCTGCGTTGCACCGCCGTGCCACATCAACGATGCCCCGCGCGCCAGGATCTTGCTGGCGCCGGCGACGAAGACATAGTTTGCGCAGGACGACATGCAGTAATCCGGAACATAGACATCGAGGTCCGATTCAAAGACCCAGCGACCAAGTTCCATGCCGGCGACGATGTCGCCGCCATTGCTGGTGATCACCAGCGTGGAAGGTTCCTCGACGAGGGATGCGGCCAGCTCGAACAGCCGCGCGTTGGCATCGAAGGTGATCCTCCCGGCATAGATCAGTTGCTATCCGCTGACTGACACCGTGGTCTCGTGATGATCCGGCTTAGCGGGCTGCGAGGTGCCGCAGGCGGTTAGGAAGGTGATCAACGCCAGCGGCACTAATCGATGCACGGGGTTCGATCTCATCAGGCCAAGAATTTCGAGTGGCGGACGGATCGTGGATCCCCCTTGTAGAAGCCAATACCAAGGGTGAGCAAAAGAAGGATCATTGAAGCCCAGGTGCTCAGTGAGGGCACCGATTCGATCCTGCCGACACGGAAGGTCATTTGGACGATCGAGAACCCATCAGCGCCGTGCTCGACATTAATTTTGAGATCGTATTCGCCAGCTGGCAACGCTCCAATCGACACCGACGCCGAATGCGGCGGATTGGGTGAAAAATCAAAGCCATCTTGAACAAAGGTGACCGAGACTTGATCGTCTGCGATCGAAAATGACGTCGTCTCGTCAAAGGGACCTGCAGCAAGAGGGGCAAAGACCTCGATTTCTTCCCCCGAGACCGGAGCATCAGGCTGAACGCCGAAGGAAGTGATCAAACCCTCCCCCAAAGCAATTTCGCAGATCGAGGTCAGGAAAAAAACAGCAGGATTCCATTCGTCGTCACTAGAGAATTCCTGAATAATCACAGTATCAAATTATAGCTAAACAAGAAACTATCACATCGTTTTCTAAACTCCCAGCTCAGGCTCCGCTCTACGGTTCGGCGTTCTTTTTCGCAGGCGGCGGGGGCGCAGTGCCGGCGATGTCGGGCGGAAAGAACGTTCAGACCCAGGGCCCATGAACTGACAATGGGAGACCAGCGCCCCCCTAGTCGCCAGATTTTGATGAATTCATACTACGACCGGTTCCAGAATCCCGGCCAAGTCGCCAAGCCTCTGACGAAAACTCGAAGGATGTGCTTTCCCATCGACGGCACGTCGACCGGGCTGACCTCTGCCGAGCCCTTAATCCAGCGTCTTGAGCTGTTGATCGATCTTGGCGATTTCCTCGAGACTGACCCTTTCGATTTCATGCAGCGTATCCCGGTTCTCGAGCTGGACCGCTTGTTCCTCCGAGTCCTTATCGAGGCCTCGTCGATAGTCGGCTCGGATCGCCTCGACGCGATCCATCAGTTCTTTCCGTTTCTTAAGTAGCTCTTCTTTCATTCGAGTCTCCCGACGCGGTTAAGAATGATCTGGATTGATCCAATACTTTACAGGCAATCAGGGCTTCGAGGCCAGGCGCTTCAAAGCCAGGATTGGTCGCCTCGCTGGACCAAGCCCGGGGAAACAATTTCTGGAGGCGACTGGATTAAATCAATAGACGTGCCCATGGTGCGTCTGGCGACCCAATCCCAAGCCAGGCGCGAAACCAGGCCTGGCGCCTTGTCTGCAGGGGTGTCGTGGTAAAGAAAGGCTCCCGAGGCTCAACCGCCCCGGCCGATGCCCACCAAGCCGCCGGTAGATTGTCTGTCAGGGAGTGAAGACAACTTGCTGAGAGATCTCACTTAAAAGGATCAACCTGTCGGCCTTACCGCCTTTCAGAACGCTGCAGCACTGTTTACGGAGATATCAGTGGCCGGCACCCGGCTCTACTGCACGGGGACGCTCGAGTGGACCATCGATTCGTTGAAATCCGCTGTGATCGGAAAGTTTCTCAGGACTTCGAAGCCAATCAGTCCATCACCCGGACTGCGATCGGCGAGTAGGTGACTAACGGTGTTGGCAGCTTGGCTGTCGATTCAACCAATACCTTTAGGCGCATAGGCGGCTAGAAAATCGTTAAAGACGAAGGGACCCAGTTCCGGTTTCTCCACCTATAGAAGCTGCATATCGCCGGATCGCACGATGCCTGCACCGACCACTCCCAGCTCTGCAATACTGAACTCATCCAGACCGTGGCGTGACACGAACCGGCGCTTGAGTACAGCCGTAGCACTATTGCCTCTATCCAGTATCAATAAAGCTGGATGATCCTAGATATGCACCTCGATCATCAACACGCCGTCACGGTTGCGGCGCGTTCTGACATTGCCGTCAAACTCAACGAGATCTAGATGAGTGAATCGAATTCGCTAATTGGGATAGTCGATCTGCACCACCATTTGCTCGAAAACGCCCCGACCCAGCAAGATATCGAAGAAGCTGGCAGGAACCACAGCCAGGCCAGCGATGGGCAGAGCCTGGCTCAAAAACGTCAGCTCTAAGCGCGTAGACCCATAAACCCATTTCTCACCGATGACTCTGAGCATGTTGATGGGCTGTCGCCTGTTTTTTCCGATGCCCGCCTGCTCGGCGAAGGCATCCGACACGGAACCGATATCCGCGCCGGAGTCAAGAACGATTTTTGCCGCATGGCCATTGACCGAGCCATCGAATTCGTTTTTTCGCGCCTGCAATGAAGGCAATCCAGCCCTGCTCGTCCGAATGTGCGAGGGGGGTTGCGCAAAGCGCCAACGTGAAAATCAGGGGTGTCAAAACGGTGAATGCGTTGATCGTTATCTGCCTCAGTGAACCCACCTCATGGAATCAACTTAGACGATTTCCGCGTATCCCTAAATATAGTATAGCCGTCAATGCTGATCAATGCTCATATTTATTCCTATATACAGCGGTCTCCTATGAGATTACACATTAAGGCAACACGTCTTTTTCCTCAATTAACTGTACATGTTGCCCTCAGGATCGCCCTGACCAGTCACGTTAGGCTCGGCGTCCAGACGCGCACCGTCGGAAAACGACTTTGGCGAACTCTCAAAATGCTGATAATCTGACCATTCGAGGTGTTTGACGGATCTTCGTGGAGCTATTCAGGTCTGCGCAGCAGCTCGTCGTCTGACCAATTCCAGATAAAGGTGCAGCAGCATATGCGGCACCGTCAATACAGCAAGTCCGATGAAAATGGCATTGACCAACTTGTCTTGCCAGGTCAATTGAAACCCAAGCGTCATCCAGGCGACACAAACGAAAGCAAGCGTCAGCGCGGTAAATGTAATGCTTCTGGATATTAGCCCTATGGGAGATAGGTAAAGTTCATCTGCAATTCCACGCAGATGTCGGATACTATGAAGGAAGCAGAAAAAAGCTGTAAAAAATACCAGCGGGGGTAGCATGACTGCAGCTACAACGATCAATGTTAGCTCAACACTCAGTGCGATGTCATATCTCGCTGTTTGTACGACTTCGATTGCAACAATCAGCCCACTAGCAAGCGCTACAGCTTGGATTGCCGGAAAAAGGAACACCACTTCCTGGCCTACCATGGTCGTAAAGATCGCGCTTACATGTTCGCCATGGGCAAGCGATGGCACGGAAACGACAGAAAGGCCCACCGCCAATGCTCCAGGCCGAGAAACCCGGTTGTACCAGTCCAGAGAAAAATGATACCCGCCGTAGATCAGAAACAAACACAGCGCAATGACTGGATGGCTCAGCCAGACCCATCCCGCAAGCAACGCTAAGACCCCATAAATCAGTAGAAAAGTCAATTTTGACGAGGGGCTTGAAATGACTTCGGATTTAACTGCGACCCAAAAGTCGAGTGCGCCATGCGGAACGCCTAAAAGGACCACACCGCCAGCCAAAAGCAATAACTGATGGGTGGCGGAAGACATGAAGCCTAAACCCTTCATTGCGATAATCAGCCCACCTGAAACTAAAATAAATGCTTTTTGTTCCAGCGTCATTAGTCGCTACGCCTTGTTATTCTTAACTGGACTATCGGTCGACAAAGTTTCGATAGGCGATTGCCATTGAGAGGCTCATTAAGACAGCCATCGCCTGGCCCCTGAGCGGGTAGGTCCCCGCTCAGAGTCCGCATCAGCACATCGGACTAGAGCGTCCGAACAGCTTCCTTGATTCGAGCATCCTTGGTTAGACTCAGGGCGGCAGTCATAACCACAATTCCCAAACCTACCTTATTGATGAGATCGGCAACATTGTAGGCTAGTTCTCGAAGCACCTTTGCGACTTCTGCATCTGACACGAGACCAATCACGAAGCCGAGAGGATAAATAGACCACCCCAGCGCGATAAACAGGGCCATAAATCTGAACGCTCGCTGCACCGGCAGGACCTTCTCTTTTGCAGCTTCACCGAAAAATTGCAGGAAGATGTAAAGCAGCATGACATAGGCCAGGCAGCCCATGCCGAATAGCGTCCATGCTTCAAAACTGCGGCCTGCATTCGCATAAAGCTCCCCAAAGTATCCAAACACAATCATCAAAATATCTGCAAGAACCACGATCGCCAGAATTGATGCAGACCGTTCCTGGATCTTGAGCAAGAGCCCCACGGTCACCAGAATCAGGGGAGTTGTAATGATCCAGTCGATATAGCGCACATGAGTGGGTAACTGAAGAAGAGTTTCGACGTTACCGTCAAGTCCGACCACGCCATGCATGCGCCAATACATTGCAGCCGCGATTGCAGTGTAGATACCAGCGACCGTGGCTACGGCTCTATACTCTTCGGCCAGCGAATCACGCTCAAGCCAGAAATAAACCGAACCAGCCGCCATTCCCAGAGTTGTGATCAGGAATGTGTATTGAGTAATCAATACGAGATTTTCCATATTTTTTTCGTCCTTTCAGATTCGTTGCGGGTCTAAATCGGGAAGCGGGAGGCGAATCGTTCAGCGTTCGATGCCCCACTATAGAGCTTGATGAGGTTGGTTAATTTCTCTGTCAGTTCTCTCAGTTCAGCCTCGTTCTTCACTGCTTCAACTCGATCTACAGCGGAGCGAGATTCACCTCCCAGCAGCTTGGTCAGCTCACTGATCATGCTGCGTTTTGTTTCCGCCAGTTTTTCTGGAGCAATCGAATTTCCGGCAAAAGCACTGGGAGATGGGTCTTGAATCGTTGCGGCAGGTGCCCGTTGTTCGTTCGCTTTGGGAGGTAACTGTGTTCGTTGTGATTGATGGGCGCTTTCGAGCTCCGGGTCATACAACTCGATGAGTCCGGCATCCTGCATACCGATCAGAATATCTGGATTTTCTTCCAGAATGGGTACCTTTGCCACAATGTCATCAATTGAACGACGGCCATTGGCAAACAGGAGGATTTGACGTTGATAGTCATCCAGCCGCATTCGTCGAACGACCAGCTCTTCACTTCCTGCTCGCGTTCGCCGAACGGTGGGTGCATTGGGTTCATCTCCCGAAGCCTCATCAGGATTTCCAGAATTGAATTTCGTTATATTTGCCATTGATCACTCCTTCCCAAAAAAGATCATGCATTATTGTTTTCTTTAATCAACTGCAAAACACGTGCCAAGTTTACTGAATCGCTGCTAACTAGCCTAATGCGGCCCCACATTCACCGAAACAATGGCGATTTTTGCAATGATTTGTGCTGGTTCCTTTCAAAGTGAACAGTTTCTGTCATAATCCGACGCCCATTGTCACATAGTTTGCTAGAAAGTCCTCACAAGTCCATGTTTTTTAAAACTTTTTAAGACTTAATATTATATTTCGTTTCGCCCTCAAGGCTGCACGCTTGATTTTTATTCGCTATCTACCTGACGACTTACTTATTGTGCCATTTCGGCTTGAATAGGCCACCATATTCAGACCCGCTCAACGTCGCCACTCAGACAAAAATCCGTATTCAACATGAAGTTTGATCTTTTACTCATCGGCTCTGGACTTGCCAACGCCCTCATCGCGCTAAAAATATCGGAGCAACACCCGAGATGCAGAATCGGGATTCTGGAACGAGCGCCAGTTGCTGTGGGAGAAAAAATATGGTCGTACTACGACAGTGATCTCGGTAAAGAGCAAGCCCAATGGATGGACAGATTCAAGAGCTTCCGGTGGCCGGGTTACTCCGTTCGGTTCGGTTCATTCGAAAGATCAATCTTGAATCCTTACGCAAGCATTCGATCATCACAGATCAGGTCTGCACTGGAATTGCGATCGAACATCCAATTGATTTGTGAGAGCAATATCGTGGAAGCCAGCGGTAGTCACGCGGCCACCCAATCTGGTGAATGCTACTACGCATATGCGGTAATAGACGGCCGAGGATCTCGTCCGTCAGCACCTTGGTCAATTGGCTGCCAGAAGTTTGTCGGTTTAGAAGTCGAATTGGAAGTCGAGCATGGTCTCAGCTCTCCTGTAATCATGGATGCGGATGTAGAACAAAAAGAAGGTTATCGCTTTGTTTACTTGCTTCCGTTCAGCGATACCAGAATGCTCGTCGAGGATACACGCTACAGCGACGTAGGGGCTATTGACCGAAACCAGATTCGATCAGATATTGAAAGCTACCTGGCAACTCAAGGTTGGAAAGTGTCAACAGTTCACCGAGAGGAAACGGGGATACTGCCTATACTCCTGGCGATGGATTTTAACTCGTTCTGGCCAGTGACCGATCGCCTTCCACGGAGTGGATTACGCGCCGGGCTTTTCCAACCGACGACGGGCTACTCATTACCCCAGGCAGTCGACCTTGCTTTTAAGGTAGCCTCGGCCTGGCCAATGAACAGCCAACAACTCGCTGTATTCACCCGCGACATCAGTAAAAACCATTTTGAGTCCACCTGGTTTTACCGCTTCCTTAATCGAATGCTGTTCAGGGCAGGAAACCCTCACGAACGAGATCGCGTTTTCGAGCGATTCTACGGTTTGCCGGAATCTCTCATCAAGCGATTCTATGCATCGAAAATTAACCATTTTGACAAAGCCCGACTCGTATCGGGGAAACCACCCTTGCCGTTTTTCGAATCCCTTCGATTCATCAGCGAACGCAAACTCGTCGAGAAGGAGATCACGCCTATAAGCTCAGCTGATTGACGGTAAGGCCACTCCTCAACCAGCCTCATTCAAAACCAGCATTCCTGAACAATTTTGCTGAACGCAACACTGATTCGGGGCACCATGCAATTCGTTGGATAGAGCACTACCCATCTCCAGCCTGACGTCTTGGCTCGGTGGGGTTCAATTCAAAAAAGGTTGTGGACAGCGCTCGTTATAACGATTGCCGCTGAGTCTATTTGCCTAAAGATCGTCACACCCCTTGATAAGCTAGAAGCCTTATTCGGCCCGCCTACCCAGTCGTAAACGCCGTCGGGAGGTCATCGCTGGCTGCGGCTTGTTCTTCGACGCGATCCACGCGGGCGGCGGGCGGACCTTTCTGAAGCCAGGCCTCAAGCTGTTGCAGGCCATCGGCCTCGCCGCAGGCCAGAACATCAACCGCCCCATCGGCCAGATTGATCGCGTGGCCCGTGAGACCCAAACCTTGCGCCTTCCGCCGGGTCGAGGCACGAAAGAACACGCCCTGAACTCTTCCTTCGATGCGCCAACGTCGGATCTCAGCCATGCTCTGCGGTCCAGTTGGCGATCCAGTCAGAAATCATCGCGCTGGTGATGGGGCCGATCCAGGTGTGGACCAGCTCGCCCTCGGGATCGATCAGGTAGGTGGTCGGCAGCGCCCTCGGGGCGCCGAAGTCCGCGGGGGGGTTGTAGACGTCGACCAGGAGAATCGGATAGGTGGCCGGGTAATCGACCAGGAATTCGCGGAATACTTCGACCTCGGTGTCCTCGAAGGCCAGACCGAGCACGGTGATGTCGTCACGCGCGTCATGAAATTGCGATAGATCGGGAATTTCCTTGCGGCAAGGCGCGCACCAGGTGGCCCAGTAATTGACAACAACCCAGTCGCCACGATAATCCACCAGCGCATGCTGTCGCCCGTCAAGATCGGGCAGGCTGAAGGCGACGTTTGCCCAGGCAGGGATGGCCAGCAGGGCCAGGATCAGTAGCAGATTTTTCATCGTTTCTCTTCCAGTTCGAACTGCATCAGGGACTTGACCGAGCGATGCATCATTCCACGGGCCTGATGATCGATCGGTCGCAGGCTCTCGATCAGCGCTCGATCCCAGTGACTGTCGATCGGCAGCTCTTCAAGCTCGCCCAATGGAAGTACGAACGGCCCTGAGCGATAGAGTTCATCGAGGGTCAGCTCATCCAGATCGGCCGACAGCAGCCAGTCACCGTCATCGTCGAGGTGAATGATGCCGGAATCATTCAGGATCTTCAGCAGACCGTCGATCTGCGACTCGCTGGCGCTGGGCTCGCGCTGGCTGAGCTGCTGGGTCGAGAGTGCTCGGCCGCGACGCTGCGCCAGCCAGAAATGACCGAGCAGTCGAACCACCAGGAGAAACTCGTAGCGTGGCTCGAAACGCCTGCTCAAATGCTGGTAATTGAAGGTGGTCAAAGCCGCGGACAGGCTGGCTCCCAGAAGCACCACCGTCCAGGACACGTAGATCCAGACCAGAAAGATCGGAATCGCGGCCAGCGCACCGTAGAGCCGTTCGTAGGTCGGGAACTGGGTCAGGTAGAAGACGAAGCCGCGCTTGGCGGCCTCGAAGAGAATCGCCGACACAAGCGCACCGGCCAGCGCGTGATGGACTTGAACCCGTCGATTCGGCACGATCAGGAAGAATAGGGCAAATCCGATCAGGGTGACGACAAAAGGCGTTGCATTAAGGACCACGGCCTGGACGGCGCCGCGGACAACCTCGGGTGCCAGGAGCGGCAGCGCGGCCAGGTACGATGTCAGGGCCAGGCTCGCGCCCATCAGGATCGGCCCGAGGGTCAACACGGCCCAGTAGGTGAGCAGGCGCGAGGTCAATCGCCGAGCGCTGCTCACCCGCCAGATGCGATTGAAGCTCTTCTCGATCGTGGCCATCAGCAGAATGGCGGTCACGACCAGAACCAAGGTACCGGCACCGGTCAGCCCGGCAGTCCGGCCGACGAACTCCTGCAGGTAGGTCTGGATCTGGTCACCGGCGGCGGGAACGAAGTTCAGGAAGATGTAGCTCTCGATTTCAGTCGCCCACTGATCGAACACAGGAAAGGCCGAAACCACGCCGAACATGACCGCCATCAGCGGCACCAGGGCGAGCAGACTGGTAAAACTCAGCGCGCCTGCAGATTCGAAGCTGCGGTCGTCTCGGAACTGTTGCCAGAGGTGTCTGGCAAAGGACCGAAGCCAGGCCGGATCATTCAGAGCAGCCAGCGGATTCAGGGGTTTGGGCAGGCGTGGCTTTGACGACGACAATGACATCAGCGAGGTAGAATCGCCATCGTCGTGATCGTCCGTTTCGTCGACCGCTTTTTTGGAACTCTTGATGACTGTCACCATTTTTCACAATCCGCGCTGTTCGAAGAGTCGCCAGACCCTGGCACTGATCGAGAATCATGGCATTCAGCCTGAAATCATTCCCTATCTGAGCCAGCCTCCGTCAACAGATGAGCTCAAGCGTATCATTGACGCTCTAGGGGTTTCAGCCCACGACTTGATCCGCAGCAGCGAAGCCGACTACGACGAGCTGGGATTGAGCGATGCCATGAACGAGGCGGCATTGCTCTCAGTGATGGCTGCACACCCGCGTCTGATTCAGCGACCAATCGTGCTGGTCGGCGACCAGGCCCGCCTTGGGCGACCGCCGGAGCAAGTGCTGGAGATCCTGCCGTGACTCAAGTGCTCATTGTCTGCCATTCGGTCCACGGCAACACCCTGGCCATGGCTCGTGAAATTGCCCGCGGCGTCGAAGAGATTGACGGGGCCGAATCTTGCTTGCGCGCCGTCGAGCCAATCACCTCCGCTCTGGAGCCCGTGCAAGGGGAGCTGCCGGAGGCCGGGCCCTCGCTGGTCGTTAACCAGGACCTCGCCGACTGCGATGCCCTGATCCTGGGCAGCCCGACACGCTTTGGGAACATGGCCTCGGCGGTCAAGTATTTCCTTGACGGGACCGCCAGTGAATGGTTTTCAGGCACGCTCGCCGGAAAACCCGCTGGCGTGTTCACGTCGACCTCTTCCATGCACGGCGGACAGGAAGCGACCCTGTTGAGCATGATGGTGCCCCTGATGCACCACGGGATGGTGCTCGTCGGTCTGCCCTACACCGAGCCTGCGCTGGCCAGGACAAGGGCCGGGGGCACCCCATACGGTCCAAGTCACGTCTCCGGTCAGGACAGCGATCGTCCCCTAGACGACCATGAGCGCCACCTCTGCCGAGTGCTGGGACGGCGTGTCACCGGTCTAGCGAAGCGCTTGAAATGATTTCTCTGAACTGGTGCAAGTGGTCGCTGCTCGGACTGCTCATACTGCAGCCGCTCTGGTTTCTCATTCTCAGCCCGCCAGAAGCGCTGCCGCTGGCCTTTGTGCTGATCGTGACCATCACCCCCCTGGCTCTGCTCTTGCCGGGTTGCTGGTTGCTGAAGACGCGCAGCCTGGTGATCGCCGGCTCGCTGTTGATCGTCTATTTTTCGATTGGCGTGATGGAGGCCTGGGCCAGCAGCGAGGATATTCTCCCGGGGTCCGCGCAGGCAGTGCTTTGCGTCACCTTCTTCATGGGTCTGGCAACGATTCGTCGCGCTCCAGCCAGCCCCGACTGAGCCTGCGTAGATAGGCCAGACGTTCGGCGGCAAAATCCAATTCGGGCGAGACCTGTCCCGACTCGCGCAGCTCGACCGGCAGTTCAGACCAGTGCTGCCGAAGACGATCAAGTCGGGTCTGACCCAAACCGACCATGTCTGCGAAGACGATCTCACTGTCGCCGAGCTGGCGCACGCGATCCCGGTTCAGCAGGCCGCCCTCCCCGGCCAACAGGCCGCGGATGATCGTGTTCTGTCGGATGACTCGCGGGTAGTGGATCTCCAGCACCCGGCGCAACAGCGCGGTGTTCTCCGCCACGCCTGACATGGCCTGGGCCAGCGCATCGGGCTCGCTCTGAGTCGGGTTGAGACGGCGGAGCAAGCGGGCTGACAGCTCGCGATCGCGCTGCCGGGCCAGGCGGTCAAGCTCGGAATCCACCTCGACCGCGAGTTCATCGCCATTGCTGATGACGATCTTTTCGACCCGCCCCCCGGTCACGAACCAGTCGCGCCATTCGGCGCCCTGGTCCCAGTTGGCCAGCAGCTCGGCCTGGGCAGTGGTCGGCTGGCTGACAAAGTAGGTCAGGCGGTTCGGCACCAGCCCCCGATGATCCTCGGCCAGTTGACTGGCGATCGGCTGTCCCGCCATCGCGTTGGGACAGGCGGACTCCAGCACCTCGGGCGCTGAGGAGGCGAAGAGATAGTGCCTGGGTTCGGTCGAGCGTAGGCGGTGGCGAAAGACGCTCTGGGTCTGGCCGGATCGATCAAAGGTTCCGACCAGATCGAAGCCCAGATGACCGTAATAATTGGCCACCCTCGGGTCGTTATTGGACGGCGAGCGCGCCTGGCGGTCCTCCCAGCGAACGTTGCGATAGCACAGCTCGAGCTGGCCCAGCTTGAGCTGATCGGCCAGCAGAAACGCGTTGGGAAATTCGTTAAGCAGGGCACGACTGACCGGCAGCTGAGCCGCGATGCCGCAGACCTCAGCCTCTTCGCAGGGGCCGATGGTCAAGCCATCGGGCCGATAGCTGGTCAACTGTGTCGAATCACTGTCGAGGTCGATATCGGCCTGAGGACGCGTCACTTCGGCATAGAAGGCCGCTTCGGCAGCCTTCAGGGCATCGTCAAGGTCGAGCAAGGCCTGACGGTGGCGGTCGATCAGACGAAGCACCGGATCCAGCCGTTCGCTGCCCAGCCCGGACAGGCAATCGATGAACAGCAGCGACGACTCACGCTGTGCCTCGGTCTGGCGCTCAAAGCCGTCGACCGCTTCGCGCCAGCGAGTGGACTCGAAGAACAGCGGCCGCTGAGCCACCCAGCGGCTAAGATAGTGTGCCAGCAGCGACCATTCGAGCGGGCTCTGCCATTCCGGCGGACTGCAATTGGCGCCCAGTAGCCAGTTCAGATGACCGTCCAGATAGGCGACGCGCTGCCAGCTGATGAGGCCCATTTCTCGCTGGAGAAAAACGCTGGAAAAGGGGCCGCGACTGTCCCCGACCAGCTCGACGCGCCCGAGCGAGTTGCCCATCTGACCGGCCAGCCGCTCCAGGCAATCTTCGAACTGGGAACGCGGCAGCGGCCCGACCAGGTCTGGATCGACGGTGCAGGCCGAGACGGCCGAGCTCACTTCATCCCGCACTGGCTGGTCAAGATAGAACGCTGCATCATCGGCAAACAGGGCCAGGCGCGCGTAGGCGTCACTCAACAGGCCTAGGGCGGGTAAGCGACTCGGCGAGTCCGAGGCAAGCTGAGTCGCCGCGTCCTCAAGCAATGCCAGCACCAGCGGCAGATCGGTGTCGATCAGGCGCAGCTGGCCCCCCAATTCGCTGTTGTATTCAGCCAGCTGCACCGACAGCTCGCCGGCAACGGCCTCGGGCTGGGCCAGGGCGCTGGCTTCGGCGAGTGCATGGAGAAACCCCCAGACCGCCGACAGGCGACGCCCTGACGACCAGTCCATGGCCGCCTGAGCTCGAATGATGTCAACCACAATCCGGCCACGCTGCTCAGCATCCTCGGCCGCGTTCCAGGCCTCGATCCGCTCTGCCTGAGCTTGTGCAAATGGCGAGGGTGCTGGTGGTTCGAGGGGCTCGACCTTTGCATTGGCGCTGGCCTCACTGGCCGCCAATTCGGTCTCCGGATGCTCGACACCAGACGACCCATGCGGCGGCGCCGGACGCATCAGCGACTGCCAATAGGCTGCGATTTCACCGTCGATGTCGATGACCGGTTCGGCCGTCGGTTCATCGACCTCTTGGCCAGGGGCGGGGATCAGCTGGTCGATCTCTGCCGGTGCGGAGGCTGGCGCGGCTTCGAGTCGACGCCGCAGCCCCGACCAGACGGCCGGCGCCTCGAGCGCCATCAGGGCCTGCATGCGGGCCAGACGGCCGGCCTCCGGCGTGGGTCGCAGCAGCGCATCCAGGTCGCCGACCCACGGCAGCGTCAGGGGCTCGTCATCCAGGCCGCGGCTGCGCGATTGGATCAACCAGGCAAACAGGCCGTCGGCCAGCGCCAGCTGATCGGGCGGCACGCGCCGGGCAGCCGCGACCAGGGCCAGACGATTGGCCTCGACTCGGGCCTGCCACTGCCGTGGATCGGCCGAATCGTCTTCGAGCCAGATGGCCAGGGCGAGCGTGGCTTGGCGAGCGGAATCCCGCGTCTGTTCATCCCAATGCCAGGCCAGCTGCTCTTCGGACAAGCCAGCTCGAACCGGCAACTGGGCGCTGACCAGAATCAGACAGGCCACGATTTTCAGAGTCCAGCGAGTCATGCCGCTATACTACCGCGCGACCTGAGCCAGAGTGCTAACCGTGAAAAAACTCGACATCCTTACGACCGGTGGCACGATCGACAAGATCTACTACGACGACAAGTCGGATTATCAGATCGGTCAGCCCGAAATCGGTCGCATCCTGACCGCCATGAACGTGGCCTTCGAGTGGGATGTTCGAGCCCTGATGCGCAAGGACTCGCTTCACCTGAACGACGAGGATCGTGCCCTGATCAAGCAGGCTATCCTGACCAGTCAGGACCGCTATTTTCTGATCACGCACGGTACGGACACCATGGTCGAAACGGCCGACGCCCTGGGCGATCTGGGTGATCGCGTGGTGGTGTTGACCGGCGCCCTCAATCCGGCCCGTTTCATCGACTCCGACGCGGTATTCAATATCGGCTGCGCGGTCGCGGCCGTGCAGTCCTTGCCGGCCGGCGTGTGGATCGCCATGAACGGGCGCATCTGGGACCCCAGGAATGTCCGCAAGAACCGTTCGGAAAACCGTTTCGAAGCGGTCGAGTAATCGACCACGACAAGAGCTAGGGGCCGGTCCGTCCGATCTCTAAACCCGAATCTTGCCGCCCCGGACGAACGGCGGCTTGACCACCCGGGCCTCTAGTTTCCGGCCGCGCAGCGCCACTTCGACCGCCTCAAAATTGCCGGCTGGAATCCGCGCCAGGGCGACCGGACAGGCCATGGTCGGTCCGAAGCAGCCACTGGTCACGACCCCCGGCCCTGCCGGGGTCCCGACCTCGGTGCCGCTGCGCGGGATGCCGCCCCGGCCCAGCACCAGACCGACGAGCTGACGCCCCACACCGGACTCGCGCTGTGCCTCCAGGGCAGCACGACCGATGAAATCGCGCTCGCTCGGGTCGAAAGCCACGGTCCAGGCGAGGTTGGATTCCAGCGGCGTCGTCGAGGTGTCCATGTCCTGCCCGTAGAGATTCAGTCCGGCCTCGAGGCGCAGACTATCGCGCGCGCCGAGACCGCAGGGCTGAACCTCGGCATCGACCAGACCGGTCCAAAATGACTCGGCGCTGGCCACCGGCAGCAGGACCTCGAAACCGTCCTCGCCGGTGTAGCCGGTGCGCGCGATAAACGCATCCCCGTGGCTCATGGCCCGAAAGGGTTTCAGATTGGCCGCCGCAGGCGCCTGGAGCAGGTTGATGACGCGTTCGCGCGCCTTTGGCCCCTGAACCGCGACCATGGCCAGATCGTCGCGCTCGCTGATGCTGACATCGAATGCTCCAGCCTGCTCGTGCATCCAGGCCAGGTCTGCCTCCCGCGTTGCCGCGTTGACCACCGTTCGGTAGAAATCCTCGTCAATGAAATAGGTGATCAAATCATCGATCACGCCGCCCTGTGCGTTGAGCATGCAGCCGTAGAGCGCCTGACCTTGATCCTTGAGCTTGGCGATATCGTTGGCCAGCAGTCGAGCGAGGAAATCACGCGCGCCGGCACCGTGGAGATCGACGACGGTCATGTGCGAGACATCGAACATGCCGGCCTCCTGGCGCACCGCATGGTGCTCTTCCATCTGCGAGCCGTAGTGGATCGGCAGCGACCAGCCAGCGAATTCGACCAGCTTGCCGCCAGCGTTCAAATGAGCTTCAAAAAGCGGGGTACGAAGAGCCATGGTTACCTTCCCGGGCGTCGTGAATTCCGGATCGTATGGTAGCCGAGTTGCAACCGCTTGATCGGAATCGCTTTGATCGCGCTTGCCTTGATCGGTGTTGCAGAGTGACCGGAGGGGTCCGGTTGACGGATTGCTAGCGAATGATTGCGCGCCGGACCAAAAGGATCACCGGGATCGAACCCAGACTCACGAGCACCAGCGACGGCAGGGCGGCTCGCTCCCACTGACCTTCTGCGGTGAGTTCGTAAATCAGGATCGCGAGCGTGTCCCAATTGAACGGGCGCAACATCAGGGTCGCCGGCAGTTCCTTGGCAATCTCGACGAGGGCGAGGAGAAAGGCGGTCAGCAGGCCTGGCCAGATCAGGGGAAGATTTATCCTCAGGTAGCGCCGCCAGGGCGACACGCCGAGACTGCGCGCCACCTCCCCGTACTCGGGGCGGATTTTGGAGGCCACTGCTTCCAGCGGGCCCCAGGCCACGCGGACGAAGCGAATCAGGTAAGCCAGCGTCACCGCCAGCAGGCCGCCGGCCAGCGCGCTGCCGGCCCACTGGTCCATTCGCGTGAAGGCCAACATGATGGCCACGGCCAGCACGGTGCCGGGAATGGCGTAGCCCATGGCTGAGATTTCGCCCATGAGCATGACCCGGCGCGAGGACTTGTGGGTGCCGGCCAGCAGAAGCACGCCGCCCAGCACCACTGCGACCGAACCCATGAAGCCAAGCGACATGGTCTTGCCGATGACCTCGAGCATCGGTCCGTTGACGACCTCAGGCAGCTGGGGCCAGGCCCAAATCAGAAGCTGGACCAACGGAACAAGCACGCCGATCAGAATCAGGCCCAGCTGCCCGGCCGCGGCCAGTCCGGCGCCCGCCCCGCGCAGCTGAATGCGATGCAGGCGGGGCTGCTTTTCGCTGTTCATAGTGCGCTCGTTACGATTGAAGCGCTCGGCTAAGACCAGCACCAACACAAACAGCATCAGGATCGAGGCCAGCTGAACGGCGGCCGACAGATTGAACAGACCGAACCAGGTTCGGTAGATCGCGGTGGTGAAGGTGTCGAAGCCGAAAATGGACACGGCGCCAAAATCGGCCAGCGTCTCCATGAGAGCCAGGGTCATGCCCGCCACCAGCGCAGGGCGAGCCATCGGCAGGGACACCTTGAAGAAGGTGGCGAAAGGCCCGACACCCAGGCTGCGGCCAGCTTCAAACGCCGCCCGACCGCCCGAGGCAAAGGAGGCCCGGGCGAGCAGATAGACGTAGGGATAGAAGGCCAGAATCAGAATCAGCAGCACCGCGCCCGGGCGGCTGAGCGCTTCGATCCAGGCCGGGCTGCTGCCAAAAGCGGCCCGAAAGGCGCTCTGGACCGGGCCTGAGTAATCCAGCAGCCCCAGATAGATGAACGCAAAGACATACGGTGGGAAAGCCAACGGAAGCACCAGCAAGGGATCAAGCCAGCGCCGCCCGGGGTACTCGCAGCAGGCCGACAGCCAGGCCATGCCGACACCGATCACGCCCACGCCAATCCCGACGACCACGAACATCAGGGCGGTGTGCCCGATCAGTCGAGGCAGCAGCCAGGTGCTCAGGTGATCCCAGGTCTCTCCTTGCGGATCGAACCAGGCGAGCACCAGCATCAACAGCGGCAGACCGACCAGTGCCAGCAGCGGCAGCAGCAATAGCCACCGCGGCCGGGACCGAGTGGCGATCGGGCCCGGCCGGGGAAACGAATCAGCGGTAACCGACACGATCCATCAGGCGCACCGCTTCGGCCTGACGCTGACCGGCGATCGACAGGGGCGTCTGGTCCTGCTCGAAACTGCCCCATTTGCGAACCAGGCCCTGGGCTTCCACGGTCGGATCGACGGGAAACTCCAGATTGCGCTCGGCAAACTCGGCCTGAGCGGTGTCCGAGGCGAGCCACTCGATCAGGGTCTGGCCCAGCTCGGGATTGGGCGCATGGGTCGTGACGCCGGCGCCCGACACATTGACATGCACACCGGTGCTGTCCTGATTGGCCCAGAACAGCTCGACCGGGTAATTCTCATCGTCGGCCACCTTCCGGCCCAGGTAGTAGCTATTGACGATCCCGACATCGCACTGACCGGCCTCGACGGCCTCGATCAGCAGCGTGTCCGACGAGAACGGCGTCGTCGCCAAGTTGCTGACCCAGCCAGACACGATTTCTTCGGTCCGCTCTATGCCGTGGTGTTCAATCAGCATGGCCACCAGCGACTGGTTGTAGACCTTGCGCGAGGTGCGCAGGCACAGGCGGTCCTGCCAGCGGGGATCGGCCAGATCCTCGTAGGTGGACAGCTCAGCGCGGTCGACCCGATCCGGGTGGTACACCATGGTGCGGGCGCGCAGCGACAGGCCAAACCATTCGCTGTCGGCTCCCCTCAAAGGCTCCGGCACCGCTGAGTTCAGGGCCTCGCTGTTGATTGTTCTTAGGAGGTCGCGCTCGCTGGCCTGCCAGAGATTGCCCGCATCCACGGTGATCAATACGTCTGCCGGTGTGTTGTCGCCTTCAGCGGCCAGGCGCTCGATCAGCGCGGCTTCGTTGTCGTTGCTGAATTCGACCTCGATGCCGGTGTCATCGGTAAACCGATCGAACAGCGGTTCAATCAGATGCGGCTGACGAGAGCTGTAGACGACCACGGTCTGCGGCTCACTGGCCTGATCGATTGAGGCCGTCTCGGGCTCGGCTGGTTCAGGCGCACTGGTTTCGTCCTGCTGGCCGCAGGCAGTCAGCATCAGCACGGCCGAGAGCGCAATCAGTTTCTTCATGGGGGACTCTCGCTAAGTTGAATGTGGATTCACTATATTAACGAGAATCATTTGCATTTACAAGCTGCCCGGCGACCGGTTGCGGCCGGGTCAGCGCTGTCTGAAGCGCGTTCAGTTGCCCTCGAAGCGATCCTCAAAAATGGTCTCACTCGGGAAGCCTGCCGGTGCGATCGCTTCGATGACGAAGCGCGCCGGAATGTGGTCGTCACCCGGGCGACCTCTGGACTCGGTAAACGGTTCCAGGGCGACCGCGGCCGGGTCAGCAGGGGCCTGATCGACCGTGACCTCGAAGTTGTAGAGCGTGAACCAGGGTAGCTTGTCACCGCTCGGTGCGGTGAAACGCACCGCCGTATCGTCGACCGCCACATTCCAGGGCGTGGTCAGAACGTCATAGGGGCCGCCCATGTAGGTGCTTGAGACCACCGCGCCTTCGGGCAGAGGAATTTCGAATTGATTGAATCCCTGATCGAAGTCGAAGTTCATGACCGCGTAACGATAAAGCCAGGTGCCATCACCCTGATCTTCGGCCCGGGCCAGCACGCGGAAATGACCGTCCGGCTGGTTCGCCGGGTAGACGGCGTCCGGCGTCGGCCCGTCGATCACGACACTAACGTGCGAATCGTTGGGATCGGTGGCCGGGAACGGAATCCATTCGCTCAAGGGAGTATCGCGAACGAAGGGGCCCAACGGTCCAAAGGTCCAGGCCGACCCCAATTGCGACGGATCGATCGAGTGGTAGCCCATCGAGTTCCAGATGTCAATGTCGTGCATGACCACATACCAGGCGTCGAGGAAATAATCCGCGCTGGGCACGCTGAGATCGGCCTCGTTGATCATCAGACGGTTCTCGAAGCTGCCCGCGTTGTTGGTCTGCGATCCGACCCCGTCGGGGTCGAAGAACGACGGCGAAGAGAAGAAAAGCCCGTCGGCGGCCAGAATATCCTCGCGCGGGCCCTGGTTCGAGTTGCTGTCGTTGGTTCCTGAACTGTAGACATCCTCGCAGCCAGGCCACAGGATTTGATTGCTGCCGCAGTTGATCGTGCATTCGAAGTTCAGGGTCAGAAAAGCGTGCTTGACGCCGGAGGCGCCAAGCTGTTCGATTCGGCCGTCGTTCAAGCGATACATGTTCCAGACCAGGAAGGGGTGTTGGTCGCGTGGCTCAGCGATGTACTGAGGAATCGAACTGAATTTCGGCACCCAGACCGCATCACCGAAGGCCACGTTCTTCAACGTTGCGGATGGGGCCACCTTGATTCTGTCAGTGCCTCCCTGACGTCCCTGGTAGGCCACGTTCGAAAGCGTCTCCATTCGAACGTCAACGAAATACTCGGGGCTTCCTGCCGGACGGGTCGGGTTGTCCTGCGGCCAGAAGGGCCTGTCGGTGCAGCTCAATCCGCCGCGATCGGGCGTCGTGCGGGAAGTGTCGGCACCGGCCGGCACGTCCATGGTCAGGTCCAGCCACATCATCCCAAGCGGCACGCCCTCAAGCGCCGGAATTCCGAGCTGCGAGGCCAACCACCGTGAAGCTCGGACATCGGCGTTATGGAGGGTCAGAAGGCCGTCTCTTGCCTCAGCAGTGGCATGAATATGGGTGATCGTTGCCAGATGCCGTCCTTTTTCATCCAGGATCTGGAGCTGTGCGCTCTTGTTCTCCTCCGAAGGAATCAGCGTCAGATTCCGAAAATCCGCGCTGCGACTGCCGCGACGCAGGATCAGATCGGTGGTCAGGTTCAGGCGGCCGCCGTTGAAGGCTTCGAAGTTGCCGTAAGGCACCCAGGCCCATAGACGACCGTCTTCAACCTGGGCTGGAGCTGTCAAGCGCTCGTTCCGAGCCCTCGCCTCGTAAACCACATCCAGTCCGAAATCCTTCAGGTAGTCCCCGCGAAGTTCGATGCGTGCCTGACCCGGTCCGGCCGGCCAGGCCGTCGACGGGGAGGTGTCCCAGGGCAGCTCATCAGCCGCCAGCAAGGGAGCACAGAGCATGAATGCGAGAAGCAGGAAGACGGCAAGGTTGCGCATGGGGGAAACTCTGGTTTTTCTTTGAAATCTGGCGCGAATCATAACCAATGGATGACAACAAAGCGAATAGGCCACCCAGAGCGTTCAAGCGATTGTTCAGGCAGGACCATCGAGCCGGCGCGACCGCCCGGTGGTCGGCAAGTCCTGCTGGGTTTAACGACGCTCATTGATCTCATTCGCGCCGCGCCAGTCCGATGGCCCCGGGAATGCGCTGGGACAGTTCCTGGCGGATGGTGGTCATGGTCCAGTCGGCGGACGCAAAGCCGTGGTTTTCCAATAGTCGGTCAACCGCATTCGGGTGATGCTGGTAACGGCCCGTCTGCGGATTCAGCGACCAGGCGGCGCCGTCGTTGAGTTCGATCGAGAAGGCAAACACACCGCCAGGCCTGATCGCCCTCGCCAGAGGTGCGAGCAACCGATTCAGCTCGCCGACATAGACCAGAACATCGGCCGCCAGTACGCTCGTGTAGGCCGACGGCCGGGACTGTGCAAACGTGACCACGTCGGCCTGTATCAGCTCGCGGTAGCGTCCGTCCCGCCTCGCCAAGTCAAGCATTTTCCCGGACAGATCAACCCCGTCCATGGCCTGGTAATGACCAGCAAGCGCCCGCGCCATCAACCCGGTACCGCAGCCCAGATCAAGGACCTCGCTGAGATCGGCATTATTATCCAGAAGACAGCGGGCCATTTCTTCGGGGATGCGATACCCGAGCGTGTCGACCAGGCTGCTGTCAAATTCGCCGGCATATTCATCGAAAAGAGCGCGCACGTAGTCGGAGTTCGCCTGATCCGAGGGCCGCTCCTCAGCGACGCCAAGAAAATGCCGAATCGTGCCGTCGCTCGGATCGAGCTCCTGTGCTCGCTGTAGGGAAAAGAGGGCTTCCTGGGGTTTGTCCTGCCTCAGGAGCAAGCGCCCCAATCCGGCATGCGCGGACGGATTTCGGGGCTGCGTTGCGACCAGCTGGCGAAACTGATGCTCCGCCTCGACGTAGCGCCCGGACAGGGTCAGCAATTCGGCCTGCTCGACCAGTTGCCGACCGGATCGATCAAACTGCCGGTAGCTTTCCTCGGCTTCCTCATCACGCTGCTGAGCCCGTCGGGCATGGCCCAATAGCAGGGTCAGTGCGGGCTGCTCTGGATGCACGGCAAGGCCTCTGAGGATCTGGTCCTCGGCCTCGGCCGGCTCATTCAGCGCCAGCAAGGCAGCGCCGAGCGTGTTCCAGGCCGAGACCAGCGAGGGCTGGGCTTCGGTGACCGTTCGGGCCAGCTCGGACGCTTCGGCGTGCTTGCCCTGACGACTCAAGCACAGCGCCAGGTTGGCGCCTGCCGGCGCGGAGTCGAGCCCCGCGGATCGGGCCCGGCGAAGGAGTATTTCCGCCTCGGCAGTGGCTTTGCGATGGAGCAGGAGACCGCTGAGAATCAACACCGCCTGCTCGTTGCTGGCATCGGCCTCGCAGACCTTTTCAGCCAAGGTTTCGGCTCGGGCCAGCTCGCCGGCCCGATAGGCATCGGCGGCTTGCTGCAACAGTGGTGCCGCTGAATCGCTCAGGATTTCAATCCCGTCGCGATGGCCGCCCGGCCGGCATAGCGCGCCTGGTCGCCGAACGCGGCCTGAATGCGGAGCAGCTGGTTGTATTTGGCCACCCGGTCCGATCGGCACAGCGATCCGGTCTTGATCTGTCCGGCATCGGTGGCCACGGCCAGGTCGGCGATCGTAACGTCCTCGGTCTCCCCGGACCGATGCGAGATGATCGTGCCGAAGCCGGCGGTTTTCGCCATCTCGATCGCGTTCATGGTTTCGCTCAGGGTGCCGATCTGATTGAGCTTGATCAGAATGGCGTTGGCGATGCTCTCATCAATGCCGCGCTTGAGCATGGCGGTGTTGGTCACGAACAGATCGTCGCCGACCAGCTGGGCGCGATCGCCAATGGCCCGGGTCAGCAGGCCCCAGCCCGCCCAGTCGTTCTCGTCCATGCCGTCTTCGATGGAAAGGATCGGAAAGCGATCCACCAGACCGGCGAGATAGTCGACAAACCCGGCCGAATCGAAGCTGCGACCCTCCGAAGCCAGCACGTAGTGACCGTTCTGAAAAAACTCGCTGGAAGCCACATCGAGGGCCAGCGCCACCTCGTCGCCGGGCTCGTAGCCGGCCTCGACGATCGCGGTCATCAGCAGCTCAAGCGCTTCTTCGTTTGAGTTCAAGTCAGGGGCAAAGCCGCCCTCGTCGCCGACGGCCGTGCTCAAACCGCGCTGTTGCAGAATCGCTTTCAGCGCATGAAAAATCTCGGTGCCGGCACGCAGGGCCGAAGGAAAATCGGGCAGGCCCACCGGCATGATCATGAACTCCTGAATATCGACGCGATTGTCGGCGTGCGCGCCGCCGTTGAGGATATTCATCATCGGCACCGGCAGGCTGGGTGAGTGTCCCGTATCGGCCAGCAGGGAGGCGCACAGCGACTGACCGCGGGCCGCCGCCACGGCCTGCGCGCAAGCCAGAGACACGCCGAGGAGAGCATTGGCGCCGAGCCGGGACTTGTTCTCGGTGCCGTCCAGTTCAATCAGGGCCCGGTCGATCGCGGCCTGATCCTCGGCGCTATGGCCTTTCAAGGCCGCCGCAATCTCGCCGTTGACGTTCGCCACGGCCCGAGACACGCCCTTGCCGTTCCAGCGCGACGCATCCCCATCGCGCAACTCGACGGCCTCACGCTCGCCCGTCGATGCGCCAGAAGGCACCGCCGCCCGGCCGATCGAGCCATCGTCGAGGTGCACCTCAGCTTCCAGGGTGGGATTGCCCCGAGAGTCGAGGATTTCGATGGCTTGGATTGTTTTTATTCTCATTGCGTGGTCCTGGGGGTACGGGTTCAGGGTTCAGAGTTCAAGGTTCGCCCTTCGCCTTGATCCTTCTTTTCAATCCTTGATTGCCTGGTCGATGGCAAGGAGGGTTTCCAGCAGGCCCTCCATGTCGCGCAGGTGCATGGAGTTGGGTCCGTCGCACAGGGCCTTTTCGGGGTCGGGGTGGGTTTCGCAGAACAGGCCGGCCACACCGGCACCGACGGCAGCGCGAGCCAGCACCGGGATGAACTCGCGTGCGCCTCCCGAGGATTCACCCTGCCCGCCCGGCAGCTGGACCGAGTGGGTCGCATCGAAAACCACTGGACAGCCGGTTTCGCGCATGATCGCGAGCGAGCGCATGTCGGCGACCAGATTGTTGTAGCCAAACATGTAGCCCCGTTCGCAGACCATGAGCTGCTCGTTGCCGGTCGCACGAGCCTTCTCAACCACCCGGCTCATCTCCCAAGGGGAGAGGAACTGGCCCTTCTTGATATTGACCGGCTTGCCCAGGCGCGCCACGTTCTGGATGAAGTTGGTCTGGCGACACAGGAAAGCCGGCGTCTGGATCACGTCCACCACCCCGGCCACGACCTCCAGCGGCGTGTCTTCGTGGACATCGGTCAGAACCGGCACGCCGATCTGGTCGCGGATCGCTTCGAGCATCTTCATGCCCTTGTCCAGACCCGGCCCGCGGTAGCTCTTGACCGATGTCCGGTTGGCCTTGTCGTAGGACCCCTTGAAAATATAGGGGATGCCCAGGCGATCGGTCACTTCCTTGAGATGCCCGGCCACCTCCAAACACATGTCGAGCGACTCCAGGGAGTCTGGGCCAGCGATTAGGAAAAGCCGCTGATCAATTCCAACCTGGGTTCCGGCCAGCTTCATGCCTTGACCTCCTTGACTGGTCGCGCATCCTGAGCCTGTCGTCGCTCCAGGGCGGCGCGGATGAATCCGGTGAACAGCGGGTGTCCGTCGCGCGGCGTCGACGTGAATTCAGGGTGGAACTGACAGGACACGAACCAGGGATGGTCCGGTAACTCGATCATCTCGACGAGCTGGCCATCGGTCGAAAAGCCGGACAACACCATGCCGTGTTCGGTCAGAACCTCGCGGTAATGATTGTTGAATTCATAACGATGGCGATGGCGCTCGAGAATCTGCTCCTTGCCGTAGAGCTTTCGCACCAGGGTGTTCGAGGCAAGATTGCAGCGCTGCGCACCCAGGCGCATGGTACCGCCCAGATCGTCGTCCTCTCCGCGCAGCTCGCGCTGGCCCTTTTCGTCCAGCCACTCGGTGATCAGACCAATGACCGGATCTGGCGTTTCAGGGTGCATTTCCGTGGAACTGGCTTCGGACAGACCGCAGACGTTGCGAGCGAACTCGACCACGGCGCACTGCAGTCCCAAGCAGATACCCAGATAGGGAATGCCGCGTTCTCGAGCGAAGCAGATCGCGTGGAGCTTGCCTTCGAATCCGCGCTCGCCGAAGCCGCCCGGCACGAGAATGGCGTCGGCCTGATCGAGGCAGCTGACGCCCTTGTCTTCGATGGCTTCGGACTCGACCGGTCGGATGTTCACGTGCACACGATCGGCCAGACCGCCCGAGGTCAGAGCCTCGTTGAGTGATTTGTAGGCATCGGCATGCTCAACGTATTTTCCGACCATGGCCACGGTCACTTCGTGCTTCGGACGCGCCGCCCTTTCGACCACATTTTCCCAGTCGGACAGATCGGCGGCGTTCGATTTCAGGCCGAGGCAGTCCAGTACGATTCGGTCCAGGCCTTGACGCTGATAGAACAGGGGAATCTTGTAGATGTTGTCGACATCGACCGCCGAGACCACGGCTTCTGGCGACACGTTGGTGAACAGGGCAATCTTCTTGCGCTCTTCATCTGACAGCATGCGCTCGCAGCGGCACAGCAGCACGTCGGGCTGGATTCCGATCGATCGGAGTTCCTTGACCGAATGCTGGGTCGGCTTGGTCTTGATTTCGTTGGCCGCACGCAGGAAGGGGACCAGCGTCAAATGCATGAACAGCGCCTGGCGGCCGTATTCGAATCCGAGCTGGCGAATCGCTTCCAGGAAGGGCAGCGACTCGATATCTCCCACGGTGCCGCCGATCTCGATCAGGGCCACGTCATAGCCTTCCACGGCACGCTTGACCGAATCCTTAATTTCATCGGTGATGTGGGGGATGACCTGCACGGTCGAACCCAGATAGTCACCGCGACGCTCCTTTGCGATGACGTTGGCGTAGATCCGTCCGGTCGTGAAGTTGTTGCGCTGGGTCATGCGCGTGCGCACGAAGCGTTCGTAGTGGCCCAGGTCAAGATCGGTTTCGGCACCGTCTTCGGTCACGAAAACCTCGCCGTGCTGGAAAGGACTCATGGTGCCCGGATCAACGTTGATATAGGGGTCGAGCTTGAGCATGGTCACCCTGAGACCGCGTGCCTCCAGGATGGTACCCAGGGACGCAGCCGCGATTCCTTTGCCCAGGGAAGAGACGACGCCGCCGGTGACGAAGATGAGAGAGGTCATGCCCGGATTCCTAGCTGAAGAGGCCCGGGTCGACATTCTATCGCAAGCTCGAGCCCGCTGCGCTGATTCATTTGAAAAGGGCAGGCAAAGGGCTCAGGGCTAAAGGCAAAAAAACAAAAAGAAAGGGTCGTGCCCTAGTGCCTAGTGCCTTGTGCCCCGCGCCTGCCTTTATTCCCCAATATTGATGGCCTCGGAACGATCAATTCCGATCTGGCGCAGTCGCTCGACCTGGGTTGGATTCAGGATCGGCCCGCCCTCGGACTGGCGGTCCAGCGTGGCGTAGCGCCGCATCAGCTCGGCCAGCGCCGAAATTCTTACCGATTCCGGCCCGATGAAATCATAGCGAGAGGTGAACGAGTCGATGGTGGCTGCCGTCGCGGGCGCGGCCTGTGCGGTCTGTTCCAAAGAGCGACGGGCAAAGCGGCGCACGGCCGGATAGTCGTCCTTCAGCGCCTCGATCAGAAAGGGCTGCCAGGCCTCGGCGTGTTCGAGCTGACCCCGTTCGATGGACCGGCCAATCGCCGTGGCCGTGACGGCGCGCTCGACCGGATCGCCGGCCAGGAGTCGGGCAATGCCGTCGGCCACGTCGCTGGCGACGCCGTCGGCGCGCACAACCCGACGCGCTTCCCGCCCCCAGAGCCGGGCTGTTTCGTTCTCAGCCCAGGCCACGGACTGGTCCAGGTGACAGAGATTGCAGGCATTGGGTCGGCCTGCCGCTGCATTCGCTGCGGGATCGGGCACTTCAATGCGATGGGAACGATGCACTTCCATCACGCCGTAGACAATTTCAGGCATGTGGCAGGAATAGCAGTTGGAGCCCTCACTGTCCGGCGGATGAAAGGTGTGGGACTCGACATCCTCGACCAGGTCCTGGTGGCAAGTCAGGCAGGGCCCGTTGCCGCGCGCCGCTTCGGTAATCATGCCGTGGCGATCACCGCTGTGCATGGAGTGGCAGGTCATGCAGGTCAGCGCTTCGTCTTCGTGACACTTCGACAGCTGCATGCCCTGATATTCATAGGCGGTCAGGCGTGGCGTGCGATCGGCCCAAAAGCGTAGGCCGAAGAGCTCATCGGGGTGGCCCGTCATGGGGTTGGGCGTTTCCGGCCAGACCAGTTCGACCGATTCGAACAGGTCATCGCCTGCTCGATACACGGGCCCTTCGCTGATGAAGCGGCGCAGCATGTCGTTGTCCACCGGCAGTCGCTGCCCGTGACACTGCCCGCAGACCATGTTGGCTCGGTCCTGATCGAGACGAGAGGGGAGCACCATGCTGTCGTCGACCGAACTGCTCAGCGTGTAGCGCAAGCGAGTCAGCCAGTTCGATTGCTTGGCCACGTGGATCTCGCCAGGACCATGGCAGGACTCGCAGGCAATGCCGAGCTCGGACACGTCGGACTGATAGCGGGCTTCGGTTGCCGAGTCGACGGCCAGACCGGCGGCTGCACGGGACTGCATGTCGTCATAGTTCACGACCCCGGGCTGCGGCCCGGTGTTGTGACAGAAGATGCAGTTGTGGTTCCAGACCGACACGTTGGCGTCGAAGTGCTGCTCGTCCGGACCAAGGAAGGCGGCGTTCATATGCACCCAGCGCTGGTCCTCGTTGTGCCAGAGGATGTGTAGGCGGTAGTAGGTCCCGCCCTCGCCTTCCTCGCGGGTCAGGTATTGCTGATAGCGGTTGGAGCCGACCAGGCGCTCGATCTGATAGCTGGCGACCGCCTCGTCGGACCCGGGCGTGTAGTAATCGAAGAAAAAGCGATCACCGCGACGCACCGGCCGGACGTCCATGCCCCAGGCACGAATCGATTGACCGTCGAAGCGGCCCTGGACATTTTCCGGGATGGCCTCCTGGGTCATGGTGCGGTGATAGGTCTGGTGCCAGGTCGAATACCGATCACGGTGGCAGGTGTGGCAGGTTTCCGAACCCGCCCATTCAGCCTGCACTGGCGGCGCGAGAACGACCAGCAGCAGGGCTGCGACAAAACATCGACCGGAACCGCCTCTGCTCCGCTTAGGCATCAGTGACATCCCGATAAGCCGCCAGGGTTTCAGGCGTCGGCCACAGATCACTGAGGAGCACGGATCGGCCCGTCCCGGAAACGATGCGTGCGTGATGCCGATTCAGCAGGCGTGGTCGGTCGACCCCGCAGGAATTGGCGATGACGCTCACTTCCTTGGTCATGTGCCGGGCATACCAGGCCACCCGTTCGGCCTTGTCTGCGGGCACCAGCCCGCGCTGTCGATGCGGGTCGTGGGTGGTCACCCCGGTCGGGCAGGTGTTCTTGTTGCACTGCAGGGCCTGAATGCAGCCCAGGGCAAACATGAAACCGCGGCCGGCCTGGATGACGTCGGCCCCAGCACACAGGGCCCAGGCCACGTCGACCGGATTGATCCGCTTGCCCGAGGCAATCACGGGAATCCTCGATTTCAGACCGTATTCGTTGAGTTTGTCGACCAGCATCGGAAGGGACTCGTTGAGCGGAAGCCCGACATCGTCCATCAGGGTCATTGGCGCGGCGCCCGTGCCACCATCGCCGGAGTCAAGGGTGATGAAATCCGGAGCAAACTGCCTGCCACGCTGATGGATCGCTTGGCAGAGTTCGTCCAGGACGTCAGCCTGGCCCAGCACCATTTTCATTCCGCAGGGCTTGCCTGTGATCGACCGGATCCGCTCGATCATGTCGAGCAGCTCTTCGACGTTGCTGATTTCGCGGTGGCGATTGGGAGAGATTGCATCCTCGTCCTGGGAAATCAGACGGATGCTCGCGACTTCGTCGGTGATCTTCGCCTTCGGCAGGATGCCGCCTTTTCCGGGCTTGGCACCCTGCGCCAGTTTGAGTTCGAACATCCTGACCTGATCATGGTCGGCGACCCGGGCGAGCGCTTCTTCAGACAGACTGCCATCAGGGTTGCGCACGCCGAACTTGGCCGTTCCAATCTGAAAGACCAGATCGCAGCCGCCCTCCAGATGCCAGGGACTCAAGCCGCCTTCTCCCGTATTGAGCCAGACACCGGCTTTGGCGGCCCCGGAAGACAGGGCCCGGACGGCTGGCTTCGACAAAGCCCCGTAGCTCATGCCGGAAATGTTGAAAAAACTGGCCGAGCGAAAGGGTTGGCGACAAAAGGGTCCAAAGGTCAGCTCGGCCGGCGCCTGCGACTCCTCAGAGAGCTTGGGAAACGTGCCGTTGAGAAAGATTACCGTGCCTTCGGGGCGAATATCGCGGGTCGATCCGAACGCGCCGGTGTGATTGAGGTTTTTCGAGGCCCGGTAGACCCAGGTTCGCTGAGCCCGGTTGAAGGGCAGCTCTTCGCGATCGAGCGCGAAAAAATATTGACGGAAAAACTCCCCAAGATGCTCGAAGACGTAGCGAAAACGCCCGATGACAGGGTAATTGCGCCGGATCGTATGGGCCGTCTGGGTGCGGTCGATAATCCATAGCACGAGGATCAGCACCACCCCAAGACCGATTGCAAGAACGAACAGCGCGGCCATGAACTCAAGCACCGGCAGGACCAGGTTGAACAGTTGATTCATACGAACAAAGACATCCAGATAGTCAGGCAGATCGTCAGGCCCCGATCCAGATCAGGCTGGCCTGGCGGCCGCTGAGCCCAAGATCGCGACGATGGGAAAAAAACCGCTGCGGTTCGGCCGCAGTGCAGAGCTTAGCATCGTAAACCGATTCCACACCGAGTCCCTGCAAACGCCGCGCGGCAATCGACTTCAGGTCCGCCCGCCAATGGCCCGCCCGGGTGGACTCGAAACAGTCCGAGAATTCTGCGTTCAGCGCCAGGAGGGCGTTGCGCACGGGCGCATCCACCTCGTATCGGGCAGGCCCGATGGCCGGCCCCATCCAGGCCAGCAGCCTGGCGGGAGCGACCGGCAACGCCGCCAGCACCTCGGCCAGGATATCCGCCGCCAGACCGCGCCAGCCGGCGTGGACGGCGGCCACCACAGCGCCGTCCTCCTCGGCTAGTAAGAGGGGCAGACAGTCCGCCGTCAGAATGGCGCAGACCTGATCAGGCCGGTCGGTCCATGCGGCGTCGGCCTGCATGCCCGGTCGCCACTGATCCAGGTGAACCACGCGGGTGCCGTGGACCTGCTTCAGCCAGCGGGGATCCGATGGCAATGCACGCCTGAGACGCCGGCGGTTCTCTTCGATCGCATCCGGGTCATCGCCGGTGGATTCACCGAGATTCAGGCCGTCCCAGACGCCCTGACTGACGCCGCCCCCGCGCGTGGTGGAGAAGGCCTGCACAGTGGCCGATGCTGGCCAATCCGGAACGATTGGATTCATTGCGCCAGGGTCGCAAGCAACTCGCTGAAATCGGCCGGAAGCTCGGCCTCGGCCTCGAGCGTTTGCTGGCCATCGGGATGGGGAAACCGGATCCGACGGGCGTGCAGCGCCTGGCGACGGAACCCCTGGACCATCTTGCGCTGACCATCGCTCAGGTCGCCCGGCAGGCCGCGGCGGCCGTAGGCCTGATCGCCGACAATCGGGTGGTCGATTGACCGCATGTGCGCCCTGATCTGATGCGTTCGGCCAGTCTCCAGCTCGACGTCGAGCAGGGTGGCGGCCGCCAGTCTCCGGGCCACCCGGTAGTGGGTCACAGCATCTCGACCGTCGGAGCGGATGACCTGGCGTCGACGGTCGACCGGATGCCGACCGAGCGGCTGGTCCACGGTCCCGCCAGCGATGACCTGGCCCCAGACCAGCGCCTGATAGTGGCGCTTGATCGAGCGCTTTTTCATGGCCTCGACCAGAAAGCGATGGGCCTGAAGGGTTCGCGCCACCACCAGACAGCCGGAGGTGTCCTTGTCGAGGCGGTGGACCAGTCCTGCGCGCGGCAGGGGCGAAAGATCGGGATCGAAGTGCAGCAGCGCGTTGACCAGGGTGCCATCGGGATTTCCGGACCCTGGATGAACCACCAGACCGGCCGGTTTGTTGACCACCAGCACGTGTGGATCGTCGATCAGAATATCCAGCGCGATGGCCTGCGGCAGGGGATTGTCGGGATGGGCATCGAGCGTGCATTCCAGGCGTACTTGCTCATCGGGACTGAGAGCGTGGCTGGGCTTGACGCTTCGACCATCCACTAACAGCACCTTCGAGCGTATCCAGGCGGTAATCCGACTCCGGGAAAAATCAGGCCAGACCTCGGAGAGCACCTGATCAAGCCGGCGACCGGACTGCTCAAAGGTCGCGGTCCACTCTCGCACAAGCGCTGGACCCGACGACCCGTCATCGCGCGACCGGGGAGTGTCATTAACAGACATTTAGCTCTCGCTCTGGCATCTTAGGGGCTGTCAACTGCTAGAATTCGGCGCATGCGCCCTATTATGCAAAATCATTCCCCATCCTGCCGTTCCGCTCGTCGTTTCGGCCCATTGTTTGTCGCACTGCTGGCGATCGGCCTGGCTCTGACCCTGACCGCGTGCTCAGGAACCGAGGAACGTGACACCACGCTTGGTCCGGAAGAGATGTACGAGATGGCCAAAGCGTCTCTCGACGGCCGCAGCTTCCAGACCGCGATTCGACGGTATCGGGCCCTGACCACGGCCTACCCCTTCGGTCGCCATGCCGAGCAGTCTCAGCTCGACCTGGCCTATGCCTATCAGCAGACTCGCCAGGCCGAAGAAGCGCTGACCACGCTTGATCGCTTCATCCGGACCTACCCGACGCATCCCAACATTGACTATGCCTGGTATTTGAAGGGGCTTGTTCACTACAGCGAGTCAATGGGCATGCTGCGCCGATTGTTCCCCGGTCAGGTCGTGGATCGCGACCAGGAAAGCGCCCGCCTCGCTTTTCAGGATTTTCAGGAGCTGATCCTGCGCTATCCACAAAGCCGCTACGTCGCCGATGCCCGCCAGCGCATGGTGTTTCTGCGCAACATCCTGGCCGAGTACGAGACCACCGTGGGTGAGTACTATTTTCGCCGCAAGGCCTACATCGCGGCGATCGGACGTGCGCGCTACGTCATCGAAAACTACTCCGGCGCGCCAGCCAATGCCCAGGCGCTCGACCTGATGGCCCGTTCGTATCAGAAAATGAACCTGCCCGAACTCGCAGCCGATACCCGGCGCGTGCTCGAGCTGAACTATGCCGATCAGCCCAGCGCGGACGACGAACCAGGCTGGTTGAGTCGGCTCTGGCCATTCGATTGACTCGAGAGCACCATGACCACTCCGAGCGATCCGGCGACTGATCAGAAGCAACGCGCCAAGAGGCTGATCGACCGGGCGAACGAGCAACTCGATCGCGTTCTGGCGGCCGCCGAGGGTGAAGAGCGCCTGCGGCGGGCCATGCACTATTCCGTGTTCAATGGCGGCAAACGGTTACGACCTTTGCTGATCTATGCCAGCGGCCAGTGTCTGGGCCTCGAACCCCGGCAGCTCGATGGGCCGGCCTGCGCTGTCGAGCTGATTCATTGCTATTCTCTGGTCCACGACGACCTGCCCGCCATGGATGACGACGCCCTGCGTCGCGGTCGCCCGACCACCCACCTGGCCTTCGACGAAGCCCTCGCCATTCTTGCCGGCGACGCCCTGCAGGCTCTGGCCTTTGAATGCCTGGTGCAGGATTCAAGCGACCCCCCGGAGGCGCAGATGCGCCTGGGCATGATCCGAGCCCTGGCTCAGGCCTGCGGCGCCGACGGCATGGCCGGCGGCCAGGCGATCGACCTGGCCATGGAAGGCACCCGACCCGATCAGGCGCAAGTGGAGCGAATGTTCGAACTCAAGACCGGCGCGCTGATTCGAGCCGCCGTGATGATGCCGACCGCGCGTCGTCCCGACCTGCCCCCTGCCGAGCGTGACGCGCTCAGATTGTTCGCCGAGTCCGTCGGGCTGGCGTTCCAGATTCGCGACGATCTACTCGATATCGAAGGGCAGACCGGCGTGATCGGCAAGACCGCCGGTGCCGACGAGGCACACGACAAAGCGAGCTGGCCCGCGCTCTTCGGCGTGGAGGCCGCTCAGGCTCGAATCGATGAGCTGAGCTCGATCGCGGCGGGCGCAATCAGAGATCTGTCCGGCGACACCTCCGGGCTGCTCTGGCTGGGGCGTAAAATGGTCAATCGAAACTACTGATCCGACAGCTGCGGTTGCTTTGGCCCTTGCGCTCGCAGTCGCAGCTGCTCGTAGGCCTGTCGCACGGCGTCCTGACCGTAGCTCCGTTCGAGGCGACGGATCATGAAGTGCCCTCGAGCCGCATTCTGAAAATGATCGATGAACAGCACGTTGATTACCGCGCCTCCGGCGGCGCCGATCAGCGGCACGGACTGGGCGGCCGCCTTCTCCGACACGGGAATGGCGAAGCGCCCGGCAACCTGGCTGATCAAGCGCACGAGGGCGGGCGCCGAATCGCTTACCACACGCGCACTGGCAGCGTATCGAGCGGCTTCGGACACGGTCTTCGCCAGCGCACCTCGGACGCCGAAGTATCCCGTGTCGGCCAGATCATCCTCGCTGGAAGGACCACCCAGAGCAAACACCTCCAGACAGGCCAGCTGCGTGCTGCGGTCGGAGAGATCCTCCCCCTCCCCACGGGCAATCTCGGCGATCGAGCGCAGCATGATCGATGTCGAGATGGGCAGTTCGATGGCCAGGGCCGGCAGACCGAAGGCACCACCCAGAGCACCTGAAATCGCGCTCCCCGCCTTATGGGCCCGGTTCGAGGGCGCCCGGTCTACTTCGCGATCCAGCGTCCACAGAACGGTCCTCAAGGCTGAATGCAGAGAGACTTCGGCCAGGGCCAGGATTCGTCGTCGCGCCGACTCGGGCAACAGGTCCATACCTGCATCAATAGGCGTGGCAAGGGTGCTGGAAACCCGCGCAATCAGTCCGGGATGCTCCAGCAGATCGTAAGCCGCATCAAGATCTTCGCGATGGGATTCGGTCCATTCGGCACTCGCAAGGTCGCTTCGATTCTCAGTCACGCTCTGGCCTCCAGTTCTTGTATTTCTCGTAAGCGCCGATATCATCCTGATGCTCGGGGTGGCGATCGAGCTGCTCGGCCAGCCATTGAAACCACTCGTAGACCGACGGGCGGCCGGTGGTCTCGCGCGTCAACTCCACGTAGCCGCGCAGGATATACCAGGCGGCCTGAATACTGCCGCCCATGAGTTGCTGAACGAGGCGGAACGGCACCAGACGTCGGTAGACCATCAGACCGATCGATTCGAGCGTGGAGGTGATCAGGAGCATCGATTCCTGCAGCTCCTCGGGAACGGGAGCTTCGCTGCAGCGACGGCAGTCGGCCTGGTACTGATTAATCATGCGAAGGGCGCTGGTGAATTCCACGGTCTGAAAGGCGCGCATGATTTCCATGGTCGCGTTCTCGTGGCGCTCGGCCCGATAGTAGCGAATCTGGATCACCCCAAAAATGACGCCAATGATGACCAGGAACGCGCCAACGATATCGGCCAGGTTGGCCAGGGTATCAAGATTCATGGACTCAAGGACTGTGCTGATCTGGGCGAAGTATCGGGCTTCATACGACCGAAACGCAAACCCCGCCCCGGGCGAGGTTCCCCGTCATTGACTGTCGAATTCTCGTGGCGCTGGTCGCGACGAGCCAACCTCTGGCGGTCATCGCTTCGAGTGACTTGGCATCGAGACTCCATGAAGACGGTTCACTGATAGCGGGTGACGTCGGGCAGATCGGCCTCCAGAAATCCCTGCCGGCGCAGACGACAGGAATCACAGACGCCGCAGGCTCGACCCTGCGCATCTGCCTGGTAGCAGGAAACGGTCGCCGAATAGTCCACTCCGAGTGCCGTTCCCTGCTCGATGATCTGGGCTTTGGTGAGGTGAATCAGGGGCGTGTGGATAGCGAAGCGCCCGCCTTCGTCGCCGACCTTGGTGGCCAGACTACACAGGTCCTCGAATGCCGCAATAAACTGAGGGCGACAGTCCGGGTAACCGGAATAGTCGACCGCATTGACGCCGATGAACAGGTCCAGCGCACCCTGCACTTCGGCGTGACCGAGCGCCAGTGCCAGCATCAGCGTATTGCGCGCCGGTACGTAGGTCACCGGGATTCCCGCTTCCAGCTCGGTCGGCACCTCGATGTCGTCGGTCAGCGCCGAGCCACCGATGGCGCGCAGATCGACTGAGACCGCTCGATGCGACTCCGCACCCAGCGCCCGGCTCAGAGCCTGGCTGGCAGCCAGCTCGGACCGATGGCGCTGACCGTAATCGACGGCCAGCGTGTGGCAGTCGAAGCCCTCATTCAGTGCAATCGCCAGAACCGTTGCCGAGTCCAGGCCGCCGGAGAGCAGAACCACGGCTTTCTTTTTGTCGCTCATCGGTCACCGCTTGATGATTGGGACGCCTAGTGTATCCGGTCAATGAATCTGTGGCTTGCAAAGCGGGGAGACGGCAGCGTCAATGTCGCGAAGACAAAAAAAGGCCCGGAAGACCCGGGCCATGAAGCACCTAACTGGAAAGCATCGATCGGGATCGGGCCCTATCGCGCCTGCGACTCGAATCGATCCTTGAATAGGTCATCGATATTTCTGCCGGGCTCGAGAACCAGCACGAGCCCGTCATGATCCGACGAGCGGGCCAGGCTGGCGCCGTCATCCTCGAAGCCTTCCCAATAGTCCGCGTTGCCGCGCATGAAGCCGTAGTCACTGACGTAGCGACTGGCCGCGCGATTGAGGAGCGCGTGGTCGAGAGTCTGGGCCACTCCGCGGAAAATGAACGAGTAGCGCTCTTCGGCCGGGAGCGCCTCGAGGGCGTTGACCAGACTGGGCGAGACCTGATTGCTCGGATCGAAACCGGGCACGCCAGCGTTTTCGATGTTGACCAGGTTCTGACTCTCGACCGAGGTGCCGCTGAGCAGACCGATCACGTCAACGTAGCCGTCGGTGAATTCGAAGGCATTCTTGTCGCCGACCAGGATGATCGGCAGGTTGGGATCGAGGATCTGTCGAGCCTGCAACTTTGCAGCGACCGACTGGGCCTGCTCGTGGCGCTTCAGACGAACTCGGGCCTGGGAATCGATGCCACCGAGGGAGCGCAGGTGATTGTTGATCACGACGAAAGGCCAGTCGGCGCC
>JGI12210J13797_10830157_pt1 | contig 37702 bp, 34 predicted proteins | sample ElkSlonscriptome_3_FD_13797 | JGI IMG/M metagenome (IMG submission 13797) | reverse complement strand
ATAACTGAAATCGACTCTAGCCCATTCATTTCGCAGCACAATCAAAAGGCACTATGTTCGAGCGCATTAACTTACCCGACGACATTCTCCCATCGGTCGCCCCCTATTCCCATGCCGTCCGGGCAGGAGATTTTTTGTTTGTCACCGGCCAGCTGGCCGAAGACCCCGCAACGGGACAGGTTGTTCGCGGCAGCATCGAAGTGCAGACGATTCGGGTGATGGAAAACTTGAAGCTGGTGCTGGAGCAGGCCGGATCTGGCTTTGACCGCGTCACCATGGCCCGAATTTTTGTCACGGACTTTCGCTTTTATGACCCAGTGAATAAAATCTACGCCTCGTATTTTCCAGAGGATGGCTTGCCAGGGCGGACTACGGTGGGAGTGACGGCGTTGGCGGCCCACGGCGATGTGGAAATCGACTTGATTGCCTACTGCGGCAGTTGAGAGCAAGCTTATAGAGCCCCTTAGGAACGGTTTAAGCAGCGTTCGGACCAGTGGGCAACTGGCTTTGACGGAGAACCTATCGACCGGACTATCGCATTTGCCAGTACTTCCAGGCTCCATAGGCCATGGTCACTACCCCCGTTACAATGGCGCTCTCGTCCACCTCAAACTTGGGATGGTGCAGCGGATAGTTGGGGCGATCGCTATATCCTACCCCCAGCCGAAACATCGTCCCCGGTACATGATCTAAATAGAGAGCAAAATCCTCTGCTCCCAAAGACGACTCCGGCAGCATCAAGATGCCATCATCTCCCCAAGCCTCACGGGCCGATGCCTCGGTGATTTGCGTCAAGAAGTAATCATTTTGTACCGATGGCACCCCCTTACGGTAGGTCATCTTGTACGCCACGCCGTAGGTGGCGCAAATCCCTGCCACAATACCTTCGATCCACTGGGGCAGAGACTCGCTGGTCTCAGGATGAAGCGATCGCACTGTTCCGGTCAGGCGCACTTGGTCAGCGATCACGTTGGGGGCACGACCGCCGCTGATTTGACCGAAGGTAAGCACAACAGGTCGCAGCGGATTTTGAGTACGGCTGATGGCCTGCTGCAGCGTCGTGATGACCTGGGCAGCAATCCAAATAGCGTCTTTGGCCTCATGGGGCCGCGCACCATGCCCCGATTCCCCTTGAATCAACAGTTCGATATCATCTGCTGCTGCCGTCAGCGCCCCGTAGCGGATGCCGACCATCCCGGCCTGAATCGAGGGGAAAGTATGCAGACCGAAGATGGCGCTCACGTCTCTCAGGACGTCATCCTCAATCATCCAGGCTGCACCCTGGGCCGTTTCTTCGGCGGGCTGAAACAAAAAGCGAGTTGAGCCAGGCAGGTGCTCGACGATTTGAGAGAGCACCATCGCGGTACCAAGACCGACCGTAGTATGAACGTCATGGCCGCAGGCATGCATGATGCCAGGTTGGTGAGAGGCAAAGGCCAGCTCGGTACGTTCATGAATGGGCAAGGCATCCATATCGGTGCGGATGGCAAGCCAGCGTTCGTCATCTTGTCGGGGAATCTCGCCAACAACGCCAGTCTTACCCACGAGCTCCTGTACTCGGAGCCCACAAGAGGAGAGAACGCCAGCGACATAGGCGGCGGTTTTGTATTCCTGGCCACTGAGCTCGGGGTGGCTGTGGAGATGACGACGAATTTCGGTGAGGCGCGGTGTAAGACTGCTGGCGATATCTTTGATTTTGGAGAGCATAAGCTATGGTGATGGAACGAAGGATGGGGAGGGCAATTATGGCTCTGTTGGGGCGCACATCCGTATCTATATCATAAGCATATGAGCTGATTTAGCTTGCTATGCCTTTGCCTTGCTCTCCCCCTTCATGTCCATCTCTACACAAGGTCGATAGAGGGAACTAAAGACGCTCCAGCCCCACCTTCAACCACAGCAATTAGGTCGCCATCAAGACTAATTTCAGCATCACCATTTGCTAGGTCAAGCACACCATAGCTTGTGTAAGAGCCGAACACATCGATCTGATCTCCCTCGGTATAGTCAAAGTCTGTGATCGTGGCATAGCCCAAGCCGCTATAGTACGACCCAAAGCTATCACCCAAGACGAAGGTATCTGCGCCAGCGCCGCCAGTGAGCGTGTCATATTCTCCCGATGTGTAGCCATAGCCATCGACAAGATCATCACCACTGCCGCCGAAAAGGGCATCAGTGCCAGATTCACCGTAGAGAAAGTCGCTACCGCTACCGCCATAGAGGGCATCATTACCGGTGTAGCCCAGCAGGGTATCGTTTCCGGCTTCACCATAGAGGGCATCGTCTCCAGTCCAGCCATCTAGCTCGTCATTACCGCTGAATCCCCAGATTGAATCATTACCGTCATCCCCAAAGATATAGTCGTCGCCTCCCCAGCCATCTAGATAGTTGTCTTGGCTATCTCCAAAAATGCTGTCGGCTTGAGTAGTACCGACAACATCAATGAAGTTTTGCACCGTGAAGCTCAGGGTTCCTAGACCAGGAATATCATTCACAGTAAGGCTGTTCGTAGACAAATCTACCGTAATAGATACGACATCACTATCGCCGGTTGAGGCATCGATTACATTGATTTGATCAGATGCGCCAACAACAGTTTCGACGGAAAAAATACTATCATATCCTGCAGTTCCTTTATCAATAAAGCCTGTTGCCTCTAAAGTGATGCCCTGCTCCAAAAAGCTATAGTTAACCGTGTCGACTCCTAAACCACCATTTATGGCGTCATTGCCGTAGCTTGCGTAAATGTAGTCATTGCCTTGGTAGCCATAAATAGAATCGTTACCAAAAGAACCAGTCAAGACATCACCAAAAATCGAACCATTAACAATAGCCATTGTTGTTTTCCTAGTTAAAGCAAAGAACTTGTGAGCTGTGGAGAGTGAGTTGGATTCGACTGCCCACGAGATTTAGAATAAAATTGTTCTCGAGCTAAGTCGTGAAGACTTTGTTCCTAGTTGTATTTCCGAAAGTTAGAGAGTAAGGTTGCCGAAAATGTCACGCCTCACGTCTTTTTGTTCGCAAACAGAACTTTTCTTGACGCTGTAGCGTTCGCTCAGCGATGACATCCGGTGCAATATCGAAAAAGGCCAGACCTCGAATTGAGAGGCTGGCCCATGGTTGATGCACTGCATATTGCGGCAGCATTTAAGAATTTTGCCTAGCTAGGCAAAACGATGCTCTCCATCTCAGACATGGCTACAGAAAAAAGTCGGAGGGAGTCTAGCATCTGTAATGCGAATACTTATACCCATCTACCCGCTCCGTGTCGCGGTAGCGGCAGCCCTGGGTCCGTAACGATGGTCGCCCCCCATAGTTGAGCAACCATACATCTGCATTATTCAATCGGCTTACGGCCTGCTGTAGCTCATAACTTGGCGCACCGCAGTTCTGCTCCCCAGCTTTGGCACAGGGCTGAGGGTCTAGGAAAAAAGCCGATCGCTCTAGCAGCTCTGACTCGTGGGTCATCATCTCCCAGGCGATCGCCATCAGGCGTCCCGTTTGGCCGTGGGACTGGTGGGAAATTGCAATCAGCAGCGATCGCTGGGGGGTTGCTCTTGCTGCCACATCCGCCACAACTTGGTCGGGGCGATGCACTTTTTGGTAGGCAAGATCCTGGGTAACGGCAAGGCTACCCACAAAGCTGATCAGCAGGGCCACCACCACAAGAACCCGACTGTAGCGGCGTGGGGAGGCCCAATGGTGGGCCAGCCCTACGGCCACCACACCAATAAAGGCTGGGAAATAAACAAAATGGTAGCGCAGCGTCTGCGCTAGGGCCGCTTGCGCGCCATAGCTCATGGCCCAGAGAATGGCGATGCTAGCGACGCACATGCCCCAGAGAACGACAGTAGAGCGTGGGGCATGATGCCACTGTCCTATATCCCACAAGCTCCAGGCTGCGACCACCAGCAGGACCATGGTCGCGAGCAGGGCGATCGCTGCTGGGACATCTTGAATGGGCAGCAGATAAGCCATGCTGACGGCGCTGGCAAAGGTATTGGCAACAGGGGTGAGCCAGTCGGCAAGCTGCCAGGGCGAATATATCCACTGGGTGAGCGCTCCTTGGTCTGGGGCGGCGAGGAGCGCCAGAAACCAGACCAGCCCGCTGGCCATTGTGCCTAGGGTCACTCCAATAACCTGCAGCACCACGTGGCGCAGAGCGCCACCATTGCCATAGTTCTGACGCCATCTATAGCCCGCAACCGCCAATACCAGCACTTCTGCCAAAAACGAGATCACAGTAAAGTAGTGGGTCGCTAGGCCGAGGCTGTTGATCACCGTCCACAGCAGCACCAGCCAGCGTGGCAGAGACCGGCCCTGCTGCAAACACTCTACGGCCTTAGCCAGACAGCAGAGGGACGCAGTGATCCAAACCAACGCCAGGGAATAATGACGCGCCTCCTGGGATAGATAGAGGCCGAAGGGAGAAAGGGCCGTAAGAGCCGCAGCAAATGGCGCTGCAGAGACACGACGTAGCAGCATCAGCAGACCATAGACGAGGGGCGTTAACAGCCCACCAATTAGGGCTGGTAGCGAGCGCGCTACCCAGGGGACAACATAGGTTCCTGCCGTGTGGGTGGCCTGAAGCCAGTAGTGCATCAGGGCAAAAAAAAGCGGCGGATGGTTGCTGTTGGCCAGTACGGCCATAGCCGCATCGCCAGAAACGGTAGAGGCCTCCACCTGCAGCGGCTCTAGAAGCGCAGTTGAGGCGATGACCTGGCTGAGGGGTATGGTACGAAAGCTGTGGCCCAGCCCAAAAACCAAGGTGGACATTTCGTCGGTCCACAGCGGTTTCAAGCCGATATGATAGAGCCGCAAACCAATGGCGATCGCGGTCCATAGCCCTATCACAGCGAGGTGGTTAGCAGCGCTTCTACCGATCATTTCAGAACGATCATGACCTGTCGATCGCTCTGATAGGCGAAACCATGGAGATATTACTCCCCATCCTCGGCATCGATGGTGGCGCTAGGAGAGGCGTCATACAAGTCGTTGAGGCGATCGCGCGCGTCGTCCACCGACATGGAGCGCATAACAAGGTAAGCTTCGCGGATGACATTGCCAGAATCGTCAAACAGCTCCGGGTGGGACGGCTGGGGCTGACGATTGGGCGTTGGGCCATTGGCGCGGTATCCTCGCTGTGAATCGCTGCCCAAAACCATCAAGTTTTTGATCAAGTTTGCGATCGCGATGGAGGCCAACGCCGTAAACGCCAAAAGATATAACAGGTGAAGCATGGGTACAAAAAATCCTAAATGTTAAAAGCAGAGCTGGAATTAAAACGAGGCTTAGTTAAATGAGAGGAATTTGTGACGTGGAACTAGGTCGATCGGGATAGGTGGCTAGCTCGTTCGCTAGGACATAACGCTATATAGAGATCTTAAACCTCATCAGCACAGGCCGCATGGTAAGCCATGGATGTGCGCCAGCACTCTGCAACGAGCTGGTGCCACGGGCCCAAGGCCGCCGGATCGATACCGACCTGACATCCTGTGGCTTGGAACAGGGCCGTCGCTGCCGCCACATCCTGCTGCGCCTGCTGAACTCGGGCGAGCAAGTCCGCCTGCTGATCCGTTGTGAGATGGGGGAGATCATGCCGTTCGAGCAGGGAGCGGGACTGGTTAAACCAATAGGTAAAGTCCTTGAGAAGAGGCTTCAGCACTGCCTGTAGGACATCAGCTTGAGAATATCTGGCCATGAGAGTTTTGACGTAACCTTACGTGTTTTTTAATTGTATCGCTTTTACGTTTTGTTAAGGTCTCTCATCCTGTAGATTTTACTGGCAGCAGTGTTGCCCAGGCCAAAGCCTCAGGTCAGCTTCGATGAGTGCTGAAACAGCCGGGGCGATTCCCGAAGCCGTCACCAGTCGTTAATATGGTAGCTGCAGCGCTATTGCGCTGCCCGGTTCTCTTGATGCTACTCCGTTTGCCAATGTCATCCGACGTCCTCTCCTCAAAAGTAGAGCAGTCCAGCGTGGACAAAATTCATCTCCCCCGAACGAGCGAATCCGAAAGCCTAAAGCGTATTCGCCACACCATGTCCCACGTGATGGCTATGGCGGTCCAAAAGCTGTTTCCGAAAGCCCAGGTCACCATTGGTCCCTGGATTGAAGCAGGCTTCTACTACGACTTCGATAGCCCAGATTCTTTCACTGAAAAGGATCTCAAGGCGATTCGCAAGGAGATGATCAAAATCATCAACCGCAAGCTGCCTGTAATCCGTGAAGAGGTGGATCGTAAAGAAGCCTCCCAGCGGATCAAAGCGCTGAACGAGCCTTACAAACTAGAAATCTTGGATGACATCGCCAGTGAACCGATCACCATTTATCACCTTGGGGACCAGTGGTGGGATCTGTGCGGCGGTCCCCATGTTGAAAATACGGGGGATCTAAATCCGAAGGCGTTTGAATTAGAGAGCGTCGCCGGAGCCTACTGGCGGGGCGATGAAACCAAAGCCCAGCTGCAGCGTATCTATGGCACAGCCTGGGAAACCCCAGAGCAGCTTGCCGAACATAAGCGGCGGCGGGAGGAAGCGCTCAAACGAGACCATCGCCGCTTGGGTCGGGAGCTAGGGCTATTTATTTTTTCAGACTCAGTAGGCCCAGGGCTGCCGCTATGGACCCCTAAGGGAACGATTCTACGCTCTACCCTAGAAGATTTTCTCAAGCAAGAGCAAATCAAGCGAGGCTACCTCCCTGTGGTGACGCCCCACATTGCTCGGGTAGATCTGTTCAAAGTGTCGGGACATTGGCAAAACTACAAAGAAGACATGTTCCCAATGATGGCGGAGGATGACGACGCCCGTGCTTTGGAGCAGGGCTTTACCCTCAAGCCAATGAACTGTCCATTTCACATTCAGATTTACAAAAGCCAGCTGCGCTCATACCGAGAGCTGCCGGTTCGATTCGCGGAATTTGGCACCGTCTATCGGTACGAGCAGTCGGGGGAGCTAGGGGGGCTCACGCGGGTACGCGGCTTCACCGTCGACGATGCCCATCTGTTTGTCACCCCCGATCAGCTAGAAGCTGAATTTCTCAAGGTGGTGGACCTGATTCTGGCGGTGTTCAAAAGTCTACAGCTGACAAACTTCCGAGCGCGGATGAGCTTCCGCGACCCAGAGTCTGACAAGTACATCGGCAGCGATGAGGTGTGGGATAAGTCAGAAGCTGCTATCCGTAATGCGGCAGAAACCTTGGGTATGGAGTATTTTGAAGGGGTTGGTGAAGCGGCTTTCTATGGGCCAAAGCTAGACTTCATCTTTCAAGATGCCCTTGACCGCGAGTGGCAGCTGGGCACGGTGCAGGTAGACTACACCCTACCGGAGCGCTTCGAGCTAGAGTATGTGGCAGAAGACGGCTCCCGTCAGCAGCCTGTAATGATTCACCGCGCACCGTTCGGCTCGCTGGAGCGGCTGATTGGCATTTTGATTGAAGAGTATGCGGGAGACTTTCCCCTGTGGCTAGCGCCGGTGCAGGTGCGGCTGCTGCCGGTTACCGAAGAGCACATCAGCTTTGCCCAGGGGGTTGCTGAAGACATGCGATCGCTCGGTGGACGGGTGGAAGTAGACCTCGGAGGCGATCGCCTCGGCAAGATGATCCGCAGAGCGGAAAAGGAGAAGATTCCGGTCATGGCGGTTGTCGGGGCAAAAGAGGTGGAGTCCAATAGCCTCAGTCTGCGGGCGAGGCGTTCGGGACAGGAGACAGAAGACATCGGGTCACTGCCCCTCCCCACGGTGCTAGAGCGGCTGAAGGCGGCGATTGACCAGAAGATCGCGTTTTGACGTGCAGTCGATGTCAACGAGCGGGCTAATTTGGGTTGTCCGGATTGTCTTCCGAGTCCGACAGCAGAACCTGGGCAACCTCTGGAAAATGCACCGCCATGCAGCTGTGGCAGATCCCGTGGGTAAAGCCAACGTCCGCATGCTGGGCTATGAACTCTTCTACCGTAGACCAATAGCCCTGGTCATCACGTATGCCCTTACAGTAGGAGCAGATGGGGATGAGTCCTTCCATGAGGCGAACTTTGTCTAGGGCGTCGGCGAGGTGGGCTGAGACGCGCTGCAGCTCAAGCTGCGTGACGACCTGACGCGCCAGTGCCTCTAGGGTTTTCTGCTGCTGCTCTGACAATTCTCTGGGTTCACGATCAATCACGCAGAGCGTACCAATCAGGTGGCCTTGGGGCGTCATTAACGGTACACCGGCGTAAAAACGAATCCCTGAGACGCAGGCTACAAAAGGATTGGTTGCGAAGCGCTCATCTTCTAGGGCATCATTGACGACCATCGTGACGTCACTCAAAATTGCGTGGGTGCAAAATGAGACATCGCGGCTTGTCTCAGCGACATCAAGCCCTATTTTCGACTTGAACCATTGGCGGTCACCATCTATCAAGCTGATCAGCGCAATCGGCGCATTGCAGATAAACGCGGCTAGGGCCGTAATATCGTCGTAGACTTCTTCAGGAGGAGTGTCTAGAACGTTGTACTGCCGTAGCGCTTCAAGTCTAGCAGCTTCCTGAATAGAGGCTTTAGCTTTCATATCGCGGCTTCAACGGTAGGGTTACGGTGCTACCTGCTGTATAAAGAAAGCCTAGCTTGAGCCCGCTGATTCAGGTAACGGCGCGTCAACAATGCTTAATATGTCTGCTGAGAGCAGTAGCTGATATCATCGGCTCCTAACGTCAAGATACGCCAAAGTAAGACATCCCAGCATTTATTGGGGCTGGGGCCGTAAGAATGTCGGCAGGTCAATGCGGTGGCCCCCGGTGGGTCGGGCGCTGTCGCGTTTTGGCTTGTCTTGGGGCAGTTGGGGAGAGGGCGAGCCCGCCGATGTTGATGGCGACGCTGATGTTGATGGCGACGCTGATGTTGATGGCGACACTGGCCGCGCTACCTGGGGCGATGATTCGCTCGTTGTCTGCGGCATCGCGGTCTGACTGCCGGTCTTGCCTGTTATAGCCGGTGACGGCGGTGGCGTTGGAGGTTGAGGCGGTCCGAATGCCGCTGGACCAAACGCCGCTGGACCAGATGGTGCAGCACCATTGCCTTTGGGTAGCGTGATACCAGTAGAATCCGAGGCAGCGGCGTCCGACGGCATCAATTGATTGGCGATCGCTTTTGCCCCCTGAAGCACTACATCAAAGAGGGTATCCACACCCTGTGCCGCATCTTGAGCTTTTGGTTTTCGCGGCGATGGCGGCACCACAGGCAATGCCGCTGCATCAGCCGCTGCCTCAGTGGGAGGCTGGGAAGAGCGATCGCCAGTGACCACAGCATCAGCGCGAGGCTGCCCAGGGTCAATCTCGGCCACCATCTGTACCAAGTCAGCCCAAAATGCATCTTCGGTAGAGGCTGAGGGAGCCGATTGGAGGAAATCGAGAGGGGCATCCGCGTCAGCAGATAACGGGGATGGTGACGAACGGACATTTGTCTCCAACCTATGGTCTTGGCCAAGCAATGATTCAGGAGATGAGCTGGGAGAGGGCGCTTCGGCAGCGGCGGGCCTAGCTGAAGCCTCGGTCAGATTAGCAGCTGACTCACGGTTGCGGAGGTCGTGGCTGATACTCTCGTAAAGTGAAGACGAGTCAGGTTTAGACTGGTGAGCAAGATTAAATAGGGTGGTCTTGAACCGAGACATCTGGGGCACTTGAAGCGCTGGCTTGAGCGGCTCGATGGTGGCAACGGAGTCTCTCTGCTGGGCCGGAGCAGGGGGGCCTTGGGACGGCGCTGAGCAAGACTGAGACCAAGCCGGAATATCGCTCACTTTGGGGAGGAGAGGAGATGTCAGAGCTGTTGATTTGTCGTCCACCCCCTGGTCATCCGCGGTTGAAGAGGCAGCAGGCCGAGCCATGGTCTCTGGGGACGCTGGGGGGTCTGGCGTGACGGCATCAATATTGGCGTCCGGCGCTGCTGGTGTCGCATAGCTCGGTGGCGGCACCTCCAGGCACCGGTCCAAGGCTGCTTTGAGCTGTAGCGTATAGCGCTGCTGCCGCTGTAGCCGCTGCTGCAGCTCATCGCAGCGCTGCTCTAGCCCATTGATATGGCTGGTTTGCGTCCGGCATCGATGCTGAAAGGCGGTGCTGTCTTGCTCAAGCTGCCGCAGCTGCAGGCGATCGGTGTTGGCCTGCTGCGCTAAGCTTTCGATCCGAATGGCCTGCCGCTGATTGGTCTGTTGAGCAAATTCCAGCTGATTGAGCAGATAGGCTACCTGGGCATCAGTAGGTCCCTCTACAGAAAGCGTTGAGGCCGCTGCAGCATTTGCCTCCATGGACGCAATGGTCGTCTCAAGCTGCGCGACCTGCGCGGTCAGCGCGTGATTTTGCTGCGTTAAGTCTTGAACTAGGGCAATCAATGCCTCAGTCTGTGAGGCGATCGCTGCCGCATCGGCCTCAGTATCCCCTGTCTGGCGCTGACGCGATGACTGACGACGCTCGCGATACTCAGACTGACGTGCCCCGGCATCAGCGCCAATTGCCCTCGGAAAGTTAACGCGATCGCCGGGCGAAGAATTGGGGTCGTTCATAGGTCCGAGTGAGATAAGCGCGTTTCAAGACGATGGCGGCTGGGGGGTGACTTGCGGGACACTCTAGGTCGGTCTGAGGTATCTACCTAGACCCCCACGGCAAGGAATTGCCCCACTCGTCTGTATTTGTCGTTAATTCTGTGGTAACACGGAAAGCCGTCAGCACCTTATTTAATAACACAAAACGCTAAAGTCCGTTGCGGCCCCAAAGCGCCCATGGCTCTAGCGCGGAGGACTGAGCAACTGCAAAAGTTTGATCAGCCAAGTCTCAGCCCACAGCAAACTTTGGTCAACCCAAGCTAAAACCCGCTCTAGGGGATGGCGGTCGTAGCCCGCAGATGTTGCCTGAACCTCAAGCCATGTAGTCTCTAGTCCTGCCGCAGCGGGCGTCGTCTGAGCCAATGTAGGAGCTACGGGCAGATCATCGCTGCCCTGTGTAGGACTAAGTCCAGCATCAGACCGATTCACCTGAAGCACACCAGGTTGGCGATCGCCAGCGTTTAGACTATGCTCTCTGGCCATGTCGCCCGCCTGGGTCTGGTCTGGAGAGGGCATTAGAGCAGGTAGCCCGTTGGCTCCGTAGGGACCGAGCAAGTAGTCTTCTATCTCATCCAAGAGGGCAGGATCAGCCTGGTACAGCGCGGCCCACTGATCTTGAGGCGGCATTGGCAGTGAGGGGCGGATTGCAGGGCGGTTGGTCTGTCGCCGCTGAACAATTTGATTTGCATTCTCCCAACCCTTTTCGTCTCCCTGATGGTCAGGGTCAAACCACTGGTTCGGAATGGCGCTGGGGTCACTGTTGTTTTCGGCTGCGGCATAGCCTCGACGGCCCAATTCTTGCGCACTGCTCCGTAGCCAGGACGGCAGCAGACGAGACCACCAGGTCGGGGGCTTGGGCAACGCAGGCGCAGCCGGTGCTATGTTCGACAGCGCTCCATCAATGAGGGGAAATGGATAAGTTGGTACGGTGCTGGAGTGGTCTACGGCAAGACGGGAGTGTAGCAGACTATCCGGCAAGCGTGCCTCCTGAAACAGGTTGGCGGACACCGCAACGGGGCTGGTCTGCATCCAGGCCATCAGCCGCCGCCAGGCCCGAACCGGCGGCATCATGGTGTTGCGATCGCTGGGCAATGGCAAGGGCGTCGGAGATTGGTGGGCGAGCTGGAACTGCTTGTGGGCATACCAGAATTTGGCCAGCTCCAGAATCAAGCGTCGGCGTAAGTACTGCTCCTGGGCCGAGGTGAGCGCGTCGTGGACAGCGCTGTACTGGTCCACCAAAACAAGACGCTGGGACGTTACCAAGCAAGCAATGCCGCAAATCTGAGGCGGCTGGGCAACAGGTCCCTGGGGCTCTGGGTTTTGCGGTGGGCCGTCGGCTGTGGCAAAGAGTCCATTAGAAAGTCTATTAGAGGCAGAGGCCGCTTCATCTGAGGTGATAGGCAGCGGCAGCGCAAACAGGTCTAGGCTACGCAACGTGCGGCGAATAGGGCTGTCAGAGGCAGGGGTCTGGAACGCTGGGACAGAGTCCAGCGTCCCAGACTGCCGCACCCCGGTTGCAGCTGCCCGTAGTCGAGGGAAAGCCCGCCGCGCCGTCTGGCCGACTTGGCGGCTGATGACTCGCGTGGATTGAAACGCCGCGTAGAACGGGTACAGCACAATTTGTGTGCCCCACAGCGCCGCGAGCTGAGCTTGTCGCAGCCGTCGCTGGGCCTGATCCCTTAGCTTGAGCGATCGCTCTGATACAAAGGTCAGCAGGCGGCTTTGATAGGGGCTAGACATAGGCGAAAAACCAGCTCAAGTGAGTCAAACTGGCACCGAAACACGACGGAAACCTGTGGGATACTGAAAGTCAATTTTTGAAGCAATGCTTTTATTGTAATGTCCATAGGTCGGTCCAACGCCAGCTCTAATGCCAACACAGCAGACACCATTTCGGAAATCGAAGCGGCGATCGCCCGGCTGCGGCACTGCTCTCAAATTGATTTGCGCAGCGGCTGGCGCGGCATTGAAGCCGATCTACCGCTGACCGAGGCCCTCAACCCCAAGGGTTGGCCAAGCTGGACGCCGATGCCGCTCAACCCTAAGGGCCATATCTCTTGGGCCGATGGCAACCAGGTACTTTGGCTGGGACAGTCGATAAGGGTGCCAGAAACCTTGCCTGCCGCTCAGGGGTATCGGATAGACGGCTTGACGCTACGGCTCGCCTTGCGGTGGTGGGCAGAAGACGCTCGAGTCTATGTGGATGGTCAGCTGAGTCAAGAAGGCGATATTTTCGACTGCTTTGCGCGGGTGCTGCTCCACCCATCGGTTGAGCCAGGTCAGCGCATCCACATTGCGCTGCGGCTGGTCAGCCCTGGCCATGATGCCGGGGCATTAGTGCAGTCCCAGGGGCTGTTTGAGCGGCCCGATGCCAGTCCCGATGGCTGTTCTGAATCTGGCCCCGAACCTGGCTTCATCGCCGATGAGATGGCAGTGCTGCTGCGGATACTGCAGCATTGTGACCCGGACCAGCTGTCCGCGCTAGCTCAAGCTCTGCGTCACATTCCCTGGGCCGATGCCTCGAACCGGTCTCTGTTCGACAATGCCCTCACCCAACTCCGACAAACCCTGCGGCCTCTGGGGGAACAGGTGACCCAGCGGCATATGACGCTGCTAGGCCATGCCCATTTAGACCTCGCTTGGCTATGGCCTATTGCGGAAACCTGGGGCGTGGCAGAGCGGACCTTTGAATCGGTACTTCAGCTCCAAGAGCGCTTTCCTGAGCTAATATTCACCCATTCCACCCCGGCGCTCTACGCCTGGATAGAAGACCACTGCCCAGACTTGTTTCAGCGCATCTGCCATCGGGTTCAGTCAGGGCAGTGGGAAATCGCCGCTGGCCTTTGGGTAGAGCCAGAGCTGACCTATGTTGGGGGAGAATCCATCGCCCGACAGGTGCTCTATGGCCAGCGGTATATTCAAGAGCGCTTTGGCCAACAGAACCGCATCGCCTGGCTCCCCGATAGCTTTGGCTTTTGTGGTCAGCTGCCCCAGGTTTTGCGACAGGGCGGGATTGACTACTTTGCCAGCCAAAAGCTGCGCTGGAATGATACCACCAGGTTCCCCCACGATTGGTTCCGGTGGCAAGCGCCAGATGGCTCCGCTGTCCTTGGCGTCAATCTGCCTCCCATCGGGACCGATATAGACCCCGTACAAATGGCGGACCACCTGTGCGACTGGGAAACCGCTACGGCCCATCAAACTGCCCTCTGGCTACCGGGTGTCGGCGACCACGGCGGTGGCCCAACAGCGGACATGTTAGACCAGGTGCGCCGCTGGCAGCGATCGCCTTTCTTCCCCCAGATGGCGTTTGGCTCTGTCCACGAGTTCCTAGACCAAATTCCCCGCGACGCCATCCCCACCTGGACTCAAGACCTTTATCTGGAGTTTCATCGGGGCTGTTACACCACCCACCCCGACCAAAAGCGCTGGAATCGCCGCTGCGAGCGTCAGCTTTACCAGGCAGAGCTATTTGCGGCTCTGGCCACCATCACAACCACAGCAGCCTACCCTCAAGATGAGTTAACTACAGCCTGGAAGGCCGTCTTGTTCAATCAATTTCACGATATTTTGCCGGGCTCCGCCATTCGTGCCGTATATGACGAGGTCGATCCGATTTGGCGAGAGACTGAGGCGACGGCCACCCGCATTGTGGGGACAGCGCTAGAAGCGATCGCGACTCATATTGCGCTACCCTTGCCCCCCAGGCCCAATGCTCAGCCCTGGGTACTATTTAATAGCCTCACCTGGCAGCGGGATGAGCTTGTGGCCCTGCCGCTGCCCGAGGGGGACAGCAGCTGGCAAGCCTGCGATGAGGCAGGGCCGCTGCTCTGCCAGGTAGACCCAGACAGCAACAGGCTACTGGTCCAGGCGAGAGCGGTGCCGGGGGTGGGGTACCGTCTGATGTGGCTGATGCCCGGCGACCCGACAAATATCCCGACAGAGTCTTCCACAGCGCCATACGTGCTTGACAATGAATACCTACAGGTCACTCTCGACCCCGACACAGGGGCGATCGCCCAGATCTTCGACAAGTTAGCCAATCGCATCGTCCTCAGCGGCCTGGGCAACCAGCTCCAGGCGTTCCGCGATCAGGGGCAGTACTGGGACGCTTGGAATATCGATCCAGACTACGAGCAGCACCCACTGCCGGTGACCCTGCGGGCCATAGCCTGGCAGGCCCATGGCCCCCTACGACAGTGCATCCGGGTGATTCAACGCATCGGCAGCTCCGATATTCAACAGGACTATATCCTAGATATCGGCAGCTCCCAGCTGACTATTCATAGCAGCACCCACTGGCAGGAGCGCCATACCCTTGTGAAAGCAGCATTTCCGCTGGCGCTCAGCGCCGATGAGGCGCTCACCGAAACTCCCTTCGGCATCACCCCCCGCACGACGCGGCCGGCAACTCCGGCACAGCAGGCCCAGTGGGAAGTTCCGGCGCTGAACTGGAGCGACCTGAGCGATCGCCAGCAGAACTACGGGGTCTCCCTGCTCAGCGACTACCGCCATGGCTACGATTTTCAGCCCTCCTGCATTCGTCTGACGCTGCTGCGGGGGGCCTGCTGGCCTGATCCGTTGGCGGATGCTGGCCACCATACTTGGAGCTATAGCCTCTACCCCCACCGGGGACCGTGGGGCGTGACTACAGTGCGGAAAGGCTACGCGCAACACCATCCACTGCTGCCAGTCCAGCCATCTCCATCGGCATCTCAGCCTGCGGCCCTACCCACCTCAGCGCAGTTTATTCACCTGCCCCCAAACGTGATCCTCAGCGCCTTTAAACAGACTGAAGATGGAGATGGCTGGGCGCTGCGGGGCTACGAATGTTTGGGACAATCCGTCCCTGCAGAACCATCGCTGTTTGGAGACGCGGTGGCTGTGACCCAAGCTGTAGCCGATCTGCTAGAGCAGCGCCAGAGCGCTGTCATCCAGAATGGCGACTCACCCCCAGCCTCTCCAGACAGCTGGCGACCCTGGGAAATCAAAACCATCCTTATTCAAGAGGCCTAGAAGCAGCCCAATCGTCTAGTTGGTTAGGATAGCGGCTTGGCAAAGACCTGGGTCCAATAGTGGCTGTAGTTGAGGTTACCGGGGTCTGTTGCTAAGTAAGCATAGCCAAGCCCGATTTCCTCTAGATTCGGATTCAAAATGTTGACCAGATGGCTGGGGCTATCCATCCAGGCCTGGAAGACTGTGTCAGCTGTGGCGTAGCCCGCCGCAATATTCTCAGCCGTTGCCCGAAATCCATAATCAGCAGCAGCAATGCGATCGTGGGGACGGCGGCCGCTGGGGTCCTCGTGGGAGAAAAAGTCCTCCACAGCCATGGCTTGGCTATGCTGTTGGGCGACCTCACTCAAGGTAGTGTTGATGCGTAGCGGAGCCAGACTCAGCTGCTGTCTCGCAGCATTGGTTAAGTTGAGAACCTGACGCAGTAGAGGGGTGAGGGGCGCTGACGGCGGGGGCGGCGCTGCAGGTTCAACCGCTGGGGTAAACGTTTGCCCAGCAGAAGCGTCAGGGCGAGAGGTCAACCCGAGGCGATAGCGGGTATTCCCTTGACGCCGCTGGACCCGAATGAAGTAGGTTCCTGGGCTGAGGTTGACCGCAAATTTTTCCTTCCGCCGCCCGGTGCGTGACGATTGCTGAATCACTGTCTTGGCCCGGTTGGTAATCGCAATATCAGCATTGGCCGTTAGCTTGGACAGGGAGACAGACAAGCGACTACTGCGGTTCAGCTTAAAGCGATAGAAATCGCTTTTATCAGATTGGCCAACTGCGTCGCGAAAAATGTTGCGGCCTGCCTTCAGGGTAATATTGCGAGCCTGTCGAAATGAGTTTCCAGCACGATCTCTAGCCATGGTCGTCTCTCGAATTAATGTCTCAACGGGATAGGGCTAGCGTTCCAACCTGCCGCGATCGCTATCTCCGTAGATATTTGTAAGTTTTTGGTGAACTTAGCCATCAAGAGATGATTACCCATGCAATTGTGCTTAGTGAAATGGGTAAGGGGGCGCGACTGGCATACAGCAATTGCTGCTGATGCATCCAGACAGTTGCCAGGGACAAAATTCGTTTGTACTATGGTACAAGTCGACTGCAACGCCTGTGATTAAACTCTTACATCTGTCAGATATCCACTTGGGGAGCGGCTTATCCCACGGCAAAACCAACCCAGACACAGGGCTCAACACCCGCTTCGAAGACTTTGTGCGGGCGCTACAGCAGTGCATTGATCGGGCGATCGCAGAGCCGGTGGACCTAGTGCTGTTCGGCGGAGATGCCTTCCCCGATGCCACCCCAGCGCCTCGAGTCCAGGAAGCTTTTGCCCAGCAATTTCGTCGCCTATCGACCGCCGGAATCCCAGCGGTGCTGCTGGTGGGCAACCACGACCAGCATGCCCAGGGACAGGGCGGTGCCAGCCTGTCCATCTACCGCACCCTTGGGGTACCCGGCATTGTGGTGGGCGATCGCCTAGAAACCCATTGCCTCGAGACCACCGGTGGGCCAGTGCAAGTGGTGACCCTACCTTGGCTCACTCGCTCAACGCTGCTGACGCGGCCTGAAACTGATGGCCTCTCCATGGGCGAAGTTAGTCATCTGCTGCTAGACCGGCTGCGTGTTGCCCTAGAGGGAGAGATTCGGCAGCTCAACCCAGACCAGCCAGCGGTGCTGCTAGCCCATGTCATGGTGGACACGGCAGAATATGGAGCAGAGCGGTTTCTGGCCGTTGGCAAAGGCTTTACCGTACCGACAGCGCTGATTGCCCGACCCTGCTTCGACTATGTTGCTCTAGGGCATGTACATCGGCATCAAATTCTCTGTGAGTCGCCGCTGATGGTCTATCCCGGCAGCATTGAGCGCGTCGACTTTAGCGAAGAGCACGAGCCGAAAGGATTTGTGCGCGTGGATCTAGAGCGGGGCAGCGCTGAGCTGGAATTTTGCCCTCTCAAGGTGCGGCAGTTTTGCACCATTGAGGCGGATCTGTGCGACGCAGCGGATCCGCTGGCCGCGCTACTGCAGGCCATTGAAGGGGCCAGCATTGATGAAGCCGTGGTTCGGCTTCGCTACCGCATTCGCCCTGTTCAACTCGATGCAATTGACTATGCCACATTGCAGCAGCAGCTCACCCGCGCCCACTCCTACACAATCCATCCCGAACTGGCAAGTCAGATGGCAACGCCACGGCTGCCCCAGCTTGACGACAGCCATCGCCTTGATCCGCTAGAAGCATTGAACCTATACCTAGAGCATCGCACTGACCTGGCGATCGCCAGCGCTGATCTGCGCCGCGCTGCGCAAGGGTTGGTGAGTCCCGATACCGATGGCGATTGGTTGGACAAATCGACCGCTTCACGTACTGTCAATAGACAGGCTGATGCCCAATCTGAGCCCAGGCAATGCCGCGAGGACGACGGACCTACGGGGTTCGCCTCTGACCCTCACGAGCGGCAGCTTAGACTCTTGTAATCATTGGACCCATATCGCCTATTTGACCGAATCGGGGTCTATGTTTGGGGTCTATGGACAGACCGTACTGCAATGCGGCGGCGATCGCGCTGTTGACGGGCTACCCCCGTATCCTTACACCAATATCATTCCTCAAATATCATCATGAGAGCTTACATCGAAAATGATGTCGTTTTTCTCCACAAAGACGACGTGCCGCCCTATAAAAAAGGGGGGTCGACCGTACGCAACAGCTATTTTTGGGCCCTTCGATCTATCGCTGGGCGGGCGAACCGTGGGCAAGCGTGGGAGTTCGAATCTGACGTTTGGCTGGCGCTCCAGCGCATGCTGCTGTCTTTTGGCGAATCGAGGTACCTTGGGCTTCAGGAAATCATGCTAGAGTTCCCGACCGACCATGAGATTCCGGCAGTCCTCAAAGCTGTGTCCACTTGGCAAGATTCGGGAGAGGATTCAGAGCAGGATTCGGTGATTGAGTCAGCCTGGCCTTAACAGTAGCGCTGCTTGGCAGCTTGTTCTGCCTTGTGTACATCTGTGATCACTACGTTGAAAAGCGTTAAGAGGCTTTGCGAAATGCGCAATTCCGGATATAACTTCTTTAGGCTTGAATTTTAGGCTTAAATCCTATGTCAGTCACAGATCAATGGGTATCTGTGTGGTAGGCGAAGGCTGTATTGGACGCGAAACGCAACTATCTTGGATGAAATCACTGTGGGCAAGATTCGGGTTGTATTAGTTGAAGACCATGACCTAACTCGAATTGGTCTCACGACGGCACTGAAGCAGCATGACAATATCGAGATTGTTGGCGAAGCAGCGGACGGCGCGCAAGGGATTGCTATGATTCGGAAATCGCAGCCCGATGTTGCCATTATCGATATCGGCTTGCCGGACATCGATGGGATTGAGGTGACCAGCCAGCTCAAGCAAATTGCAGCGGAACCGTCAGCCGCCAGTGCGGCAGCGCCTCCTAAAATTTTGGTGCTGACGATGCATGACAACGAAGAGGCAGTGTTGGCCGCATTTGCAGCCGGGGCAGATTCCTACAGCGTCAAAGATATCGGGATTGAGAAGCTGGTAGAAGCCATTTTGGCGACGCACAACGGCAACGCCTGGATTGATCCGACGATCGCCCGCATTGTTCTCAAGCAGGCTAGAGTTCAAGAGTCGGCAGATCGCAGCCAGGCGCTGCCTGAGTACGAAAAGGTGCTAGAGACAGACCCTCTGACAGAGCGAGAGCTAGAGGTGCTCGAACTTATTGTTGACGGCTACAGCAATGCCGACATTGCCAAAGCGCTCTACATCACCATCGGCACTGTCAAAACCCACGTCCGCAACATCCTTAGCAAGCTTTCTGCCGCAGACCGCACCCAGGCTGCTGTTCGAGCCCTGCGGTCTGGATTGGTCAACCTTTAGGGGTATCGGCAAGGGTAACCTTGGGCCAGTCAGGCTCGCGGGGAAAGGTAGCCATATCCTCAAATTTTCGTAGCTCCACATCATAGACCTGAAACAGCTGCACATCGCTATTGTCCTGCCACTCCGCATTCAAGGCCGTGACGGTGTCCTGAACTGCGGCTCGATCGGTGGTGTCGATCTGCTCGGTGAAGTATCCCAATGTGATGTGCGCTGTCAAGTGATATTGCTGTTCCACGCCCAAAGCCATGAGGTTGCGGTTTTGGTAAATAGACCGCCGCAGATCGAGGATCTGGCGGTAGGCTGCCTCGGTTTTGGGGGCGAGGCCGACCCCAATGGCGCGGGGCATCACCACAAGGCCAAGAATCTGCCACATACAGGGCGCGCCGATCGCCTCAGCATGACTTTTATAGCTTTGGAAGCTGGCGGCGATCGCACTGTGAAGTTTGCTGTGGAAGTCGGGAGACTGGGCCGCCGCACGGTAGTCATCATCCCAAATTAAGTCGGCAAGGGTGAGGTGGAAACTCGAAGGCGGCACCATTGCCACAACGTCCGACAGCGCGTCATTGAGCTGAGTTTGGAGCCCTTCTAAAGCAGCGTAAGTCTTTTCATTGCGAGGGTCGTCCGCCCGCACTGGCGTCATGATGGAATAGCCCGGAAAGGGCGCAGCAACAGCGCGTCCACCAGCAGTTTGATGATACTTTGCAGAAGGCTGGGCATACCTCAACTGGGATTTATAGTTCTCAGCCAGCGTCATCCGTGCCACGCGGTTAATATAGTCCATGTAGAGATCGTCCACGAGCGCTCCCTTGTCATAATTGTCTGTCTTCATTCCAGCGTAGCCTTTCCGCTGAGCTGGCGGTATAAGCATAAGTTCTTGTAACGGATTATCCGATGCCGATTCACTTTTTTTGGGGAGACGACGACTATAGCCTCAACCGTGCGGTCCAAGCCTTGCGCATCCGGTCTCTTGCCCCCGCCTGGGCCAGCATCAACCTGGACAAATACACCGCAGATAGCGATGCTATAGCGGCGCTCAACCAAACGATGTCCCCCCCTTTCGGGGCCGGGCATCGAGTCGTCTGGCTCGCTGACACTGGCCTAGGGCAGCATTGTCCCAAACCAGTTTTAGCTGAGCTGCAGCGCACCTTACCCAACGTCCTGCCCTCAACGGTGCTGCTGTTCACGGCCACTCAAAAGCCTGACGGACGGCTCAAGTCAACGAAGCTCCTGCAGCAGTATGCCAAAGTGCAAGAGTTCGCCACGATCGCCCCTTGGAGAACCGATCAGCTGGTTCGGCAGGTCAAAGAGGCAGCGGCTGCCCTGCAGATTCCCTTGGCAGCCGGATCTGCCGATCTGCTGGCGGCGGCGGTGGGTAACAATACGCGCCAGCTCCATACCGAACTCGAAAAGCTGGCCATATACCAAGGCGGTCAGCCGATCACCCCCGAGGCGATCGCCCAGCTGGTCAATACCTACACCCAAAGCAGCCTCAAGCTTGCGGGTGCCATTCGCCAAGGCAACACGGCGGAAGCCCTGACCCAGACTCAAGAATTGCTCAGCGGCAACGAACCGGCACTGCGCATTGTAGCCGTCTTGGTCGGCCAGTTTCGCACTTGGCTGTGGGTAAAGCTTATGATCGCGTCAGGGGAGCACGATGAGCGGGCGATCGCCCAAGCGGCGGAGGTGCGCAATCCCAAGCGAATTTATTTCCTCAAGCAGGAGGTCAAGCCACTGTCCCTTATAAGTCTGAAACAGAGTCTCCCGGTACTGCTGGAGTTGGAAGCTGGGCTCAAGCTGGGCGGTGGGGAAATGCTGCTGCAAACGAAAGTGATAGAGCTGTGCGATCTCTTTTGTTGAGGCGTTGAGGATGATGTTTTTTTAGGAGCCCAACCCATGCTTCCCTTCCTAATCGCTAGCCTGATACTGCTGGCTCTGGGCTACGCCTCGTTTCGGCGGGGGCGATCGCTCAAGCAGGAGCTGCTGATTATAAAGGGCACAGAGGTCGCCAACCTAGTTGATCTGCAGAGCCTCGTCCGCCATGTTGCTGGTGAAATGGGGGGAGGGGCGTACCGGGAGCGCGTGGCGCTGTCCGGAACAGTCCGATGTGAAACCCCACTAGAAGCGCCCCTATCCCAACAGCAGTGCGTTTACTACAAAACTCAAATCACCGAAAAGTATAAAGCGCTGCGCACCGTCAAAGATAGCCACGGCAACCGTAGAAAGGAGTGGAAGACCGGACGCGAGACCCTGAGCAAGGATGAAATTCAAACGCCGTTTATTTTAGATGATCCCTCAGGGCAAATTTTGGTGCAGCCCCATGGGTTTGGTATTGAGGGCATTGAAGTCGTGGAGCGTTTCGAGCCAGCGGGCACCACAAACCTAGCGGGCTCTGGGGGCAGCGGCGATCGCCCTGAAGTAACATTTACCCCACGCCATGACTCTCGCTACCGCACCTTGGGCTACCACTACCGCGAAGAAATTTTGCCCCTCGGGACATGCGTTTACCTGTTGGGAGAACTCACCGATGAGGGTCGGCGGCTCATGGTGCGATCGCCCTCGTCGCCCCCCTCCGGCATCATCACCCACCGCTCACAGCAGGCAATCATTGGCAGCAAAGAGGGCCGCCTGCGCAAGACCCATATCTTCAGCACAGGATTTTTCGTGGTGAGCTTTGGGGTGCTTATCTACGGGCTTTATCACGTGCTGAGCACCTGACGACAGATCGGGGTAAATCAGGGCTGCTTCATGAATCGCTGTGATAGTCATGCATTACCGTGAGAAATCATCCGAAGCACTCGCCTAAGCGCCCATAACCGGCTAATATGTATGCCCAGATGGTATCCCCGCTATAGCTTTAGTTTGGTGACCAATCTAGCCACCGCACCCATTCACTCAGTCGCACAGGATTTCGAACATGGCAGAAATTTTTATGTTCAACGCGCTTCGAGAAGCTATCGATGAGGAGATGGCGCGCGATCCGAATGTGTTTGTACTTGGGGAAGACGTTGGCCAATACGGCGGCTCTTATAAAGTCACCAAAGACCTGTACAAAAAATATGGCGAGCTGCGGGTGCTTGACACCCCCATCGCCGAAAACAGCTTTACCGGCATCGCGGTAGGGGCCGCAATGACGGGATTGCGGCCCATTATTGAAGGCATGAACATGGGGTTCTTGCTCCTAGCCTTCAACCAGATTGCCAATAATGCAGGCATGCTGCGCTATACGTCTGGCGGCAACTTCAAGATTCCCTTGGTCATTCGCGGCCCGGGCGGGGTGGGGCGTCAGCTCGGTGCGGAGCATTCCCAGCGGCTAGAAGCCTATTTCCAGGGTGTGCCAGGGCTGAAGATGGTGGCTGTCTCCACTGCAGTTAACGCCAAGGGGCTTCTCAAAGCGGCCATTCGTGACGACAATCCCGTGCTGTTTTTCGAGCATGTGCTGCTCTACAACCTCAAGGGGGAGATGCCCAAGGGAGACTTTGTACAGCGACTCGACAAAGCCGAGATGGTGCGGCCCGGCAAAGACGTCACAATTTTGACCTACTCCCGCATGCGCTACCACTGCGTTCAGGCGGCCAAGACCCTGGAGAAAGAAGGCTTTGACCCCGAGATCATAGACCTCATCTCGCTCAAGCCCTTTGACTTTGACACCATTGGCGAATCTATTCGCAAAACCCACCGCGTGGTTGTCGTCGAAGAATGTATGAAGTCGGGCGGCATCGGCGCAGAGCTGACGGCCTCCATTCAAGAGCGCTTTTTCGATGAGCTTGACGGACCTATTGTGCGGCTGGCATCTCAGGATATTCCCACCCCCTATAACGGGACTTTGGAGAGCCTGACCATCGTGCAGCCTAGCCAGATTGTGGAAAAGGTGAAGGAGATGATGGCGCTGGCGGTATAGCGACGCTAGTCGTGATGGGCCTCCACGTGAGGCACCAGAGAGTGAGGCTTCTCTAGCCCATGGGCTAGCATCAAGTCGCCATCGCCCATGATGTCTCGTGGGTCGCCATCGGCGATAATTTGCCCATCGTCCAGCAGCACCACCCGATCGCACACCTCTAGCAAGAACTCTAGGTCGTGGGACGAGATTAGCATCGTCTCTGGGGCCTGCAGCAAAAACTGAATCAGCCGTCGCCGCGCCCGCATGTCCAAGCTGGCGGACGGCTCATCGTAGATAACCAAGCGCGGCTGCATCGCCAATACTGCCGCGATCGCCACCATGCGCTTCTCCCCCCCGGAGAGATGGTGAGGGCTGCGATCGATGTAGTCTGTCATGCCAGTGATGCGCAGGGCATCATGCACCCGAGGGGCCACTTCATCCGGAGTCAGCCCCATATTCTCAGGGCCAAACGCCACGTCCTCGCGCACTGATGCGCAAAACAGCTGGTCGCTAGGGTTCTGGAATACAAAGCCAATCTCCGGACGGAATACCCCTGGCTCTATGGGCCGGTCAAACAGCGTGACCTCCCCTTGAGTTGGCGTCAAAACGCTGCAGAGAGACATGAAAAAGGTCGTCTTCCCCGCACCGTTGGGACCAATGACCCCAACCCGCTCCCCTGCGGTCACCGTTATGGACAGAGATTTGAGAATGGGCGAGTGATTGGGGTAAGCAAACCACAGATTGTTGGCGGCGAGGGCAATGGAGGAGAGATTCGGCGTTTGAAGATTCGGCGTTTGGAGATTTGGCGTTTGAGCAGCAATGGAATCAGACGAGGTGAAGTCAGACTGGGTCATGGATGCAACAAATGAAGTAAAACAGAACGAGGCAAAATCAATCTGGGCGCATCGGACGGAGAGCCAAGGCTCAAAATACGATTTCCAGAGCCACCAGAGCGATCGCCATCAGGATTATGGCAGCGGCGGCGGCGGCGCTTACGAGGGGAGGCAAGTCACTATCCGATGGCGCGAAGATGGCGGCCAGCTTTAGCCGATATCGGCTCCCGTAGCCCCGCAGGCGCATGGCCTTATAAATGCGCTCCGACTGCTCATAGCTGCGGATGAACAGGGTTCCCGTTAAGGACGCGATGCGGTTGACGTCTCGAAATGACGGCAATCGCCTGCGGTGACTATGGGCTGAGCTATGGCCCTTTCCAGACTTGGAGCGGGGAGTGTGGCGTAGGCCGTGATGCCCTGAACCAAAGCCCCGCAGCCCCATGGCCTGCTGCATGGTCTGCAGGTTCTCAGTCACCTCAAACAGATAGCGGTAGGTGAGCAAGGTCATGTCAGACAGCACCACGGGTAGCCCGAGAGACCGCATTGCCTTGATGGTGGTCAGAAATGACATAGTGCCCAGCAGCACTAGTCCGGCAGTGATGATACAGAGAAACCGACAGGCAATAAGCAGCACCGCCACTAGGCCCTCTTCTCGCAGGGCCAAAACACCCCACTGCCACAGCACCGTTTCCCCGGCTTGCCAGGGCAGCAGCAGCACAATCCCCAGCAAAAAGATGCCGGGATAGCGGAGCCGCTGACATAAAAATGATGCCGGCAGCCGCGATGTCCAGTACAGCCCAACTGTAATGGTAATCATCAGCGGCAGCAGCCATAGGCTTTCGACACAGGCAAAGGCAAAGATTAAACAGGCGATCGCCACCAGCTTGTAGCGTGGATCCCAGCGATGAATCCAAGAGTCGAGGTGGGCATATTCATCGATTTGAACTTGCATTGCCATAGCGTCAGTTTTTAGTCACCCATGATCGGCTCGAGTCACATTTTGAATAAGGGCGATAGTCTTGCAGCATTTCCGGCTTAGTGCGCTGCAGGAAAAGCACCAGCATGGCGGTAAACGAACCCTCAATAAGGGCCAGGGGAATGTGGGCCACCGTTAGACCATAGATCGCCCGTCGCTCCATCAGGCTATCAAACCCGGCTGGCATCGTTGTGATGATCAAGGCAAAAAAGATCAAGGCCGCCAGGCCAAGCCCAATGGCCCCTGCTAGAAATCCACATAGGCCATCGGAGAGGCGATCGCTCAAAGACTGTCGCAGCCAATGACGCAGGGTGAAGATTCTGTAGGCCAGCAGGGCAGGCACCCCCATCATTACTGCATCGACCCCTAAGGTTGTCAGGCCTCCATGGCCCAGCATGACGGCCTGAAAAAACAAGCCTACGAGAATCGCGGGAAAGGCATAATATCCCAGCACTGCCCCCAGCAACCCGTTAAATACCAGATGAACGCTGGCCGGGGGGATAGGAATGTGAATCGATGACGCCACGAAAAAGGCGGCAGTCAGCAAAGACGCTTTGGGAATTCCCGACGTGGGATCCGATTGGCGGTTAATTTTGCGCAGGGAGTACCAGGCTACCGGGACTGCGATGGCATAGCCAGCGGCGCAGACTTGAGCAGGCAGAATTCCGTCGGGGATATGCATCCTACAGTCCTTAACTACAGTCCTTAATTAGAGTGACGCGTCCGAGTCGAGAAGAAAAGAGCCGTGCCCAGGCAACCCCAGAACACAGATCCAATCATCAAGCCCTTCTGCAGCGGCGAGAGGAGATTGGGCGATTGGGCCAGCATCGCGTTGCTGGCCAGTGCCGTTCCCGCATCATCTGGCGCTACGGGAATCGACACCATTTCGCCATGACCTGCCTGCCTGACCTGCAGCACCCAATCTCCAGCGATCGCCGAATCAGGGACGAATGAAAATCGCCCCTGGGTATCGGTCATGCCAGTGGACCAAGGCTCAGTTGGCTGCTCGGGACTGTAGATCGTCACAGTCGCATTGGCCATTGGTTCGCCAGAGTCAAAGGCTGCCGTAACCTGGAGTGCTTGAGCAGATTCAACCGTCAGATCAACGCCGTGGGCCACAGCGGCCTGCGGCTTGAAGGCGAGGCTCGCCATGGCGAGGCCTAAAAAGAGCATGACGTATCGTCTCATAACTATCTGGTTGCTCAGGGTCAATGTCATTAGCAGTCTAGAGCTAGATGTGGAGTTCATAGATTCAGCCTTTGAGCTGGCGTATGCTTCCCCTCCAATGAGTTTAGCTCTCCTGCCCAGAGGCGGGGCTGGCCGACGCCTCAGAACAGTGGCCCTCACCGACGTGACCTATTCCCTCTAACGTGTCCTCTAGGGTGCTGTAGTCTTGGGGGGATAGCGTTTGCTCAAGTTCTGCCATGTCAGTAGTCAGCGCGCCGTCGCTCGCCAGCGCAGCAAGTGGCCCAAAGCCTAAAGCACCTGTATTGATAGGGTCATCAGCGGGTGCATCGCCATCGCCAAAGACATGGTCAAAGTGAAATGTTGCCTCGACATCAGCCTGTTCACCCGGATCTAGAATGCCCTTACGGCTGTCGCCCACGAACTCGCCACAGGTGTAGGTGTATTCTGGATCAAGCTGAATTGTAAACGGAATCGTCTCGCCGTCTTGGGCCGCCGTTCCTACCAGCAGTAAAGTGCTGCCATCTGCTGGCCCAGAAGTAGCCGGAACCATCTTCCAAGCGAGGGCGTTGTATTGGCCGGCAGGTGCCGCTACAGACTCAATGAGAACCGGCTCGGCCTGATCGTCACCCTCGGCCAAATCCACAGTGATCACCTCTGAAACCTCAACCGTTTCCTCAGCAGCGATTTCGTTGCCTGCATCGGGGTCAAAAGTTCCATCAACTTGGTACGCCTTAAGATCAGAGAGGGTGACGTAAAGATTATCGAAGTTCATTTGCCACCCATCCTTGCTGACAAAGCCTTGGCGCACAAAATCTTCACCATTAGCTCGAAACTCAAGGGTTCCTGGCTCCGCAGATGCAGCATCCTGGGCTGCAGAGTCTTCAGCGGTAGCCTCGTCAGTTGGCGCTGACTCAGAGCAGCCAACAGCCGGGAGCAAAGCCAAACCGGCAACAAGACCCGAAGACGTCACACGCAATGTGCCGCCGCAAAACTTAATCGCTTTCATTCGTTACTATCCAATAAATCGTCTGGAGGCAGGGAGGCCACTTGAACAATGCCACTACATGCACTGCGGCATAGACCATTACGGCAGCTCAAGCATCTGTACTAAACAAAGTCACATTCCAGCAAAACAAGCTTTGTTTCGAAATGTTAAGCCGACTGCCCTACGTCACACAACTTATAAAACGGCACTTTTCATAAAAATTCAATCCTGTAGGGGGGGATAATTGCCATAGTCTTAAGGCAGGCTTAAGCATTACAGCCTGCTTCAGGTGGCGCTCTGACGCTGCCCTGGCCGACCGTAAAAATACTTGACTCTTGTCGAAGCCGTGCCATATGGAGATCACAGCTCCAAAAGCAATGGACCTCATACATATGGCGTCCTAGATGGGAATAATACCGAGAATATACGCTACATTTATCTTGTGCAGGGTTAGCAGTCTAGGTTGTGAACAGCAGAAGATTGCGCCGCGTTGGCACCCAGGGTCTCAGGGACTGCATTCTCTCGCCTCATCGCTTCACATGCGACTTGAGTTATCGTCATTTTTAGAAGCATTACGATGGTCTCCCAGCTCTCCCGATTGGATCGCCCCCCTACCCCACGTCATCTCCATGTGATTGACGGCCAAATCCAGGTTTTCACCTGTGCCTATCGCAGCTTTTTTACAGATGTTATGGCCCAGGCGCTGCGGGCTGCTGGTCAGGGGACATCGGTGCTGGTGGTGCAATTTCTCAAAGGCGGCTTGGCCCAAGGCCCTGACCAGCCGGTTCAGCTGAGTCAGCGCTTAGATTGGCTACGCTGCAATTTGCCCCGCTGCGTCGATACCCCTCAGCTCGATAGGGCAGAGGTCGAAGCGCTGCAGCAGCTGTGGCACCATACCCAAGAAGTGGTTCAGCAGGGGCGCTATTCGCTTGTTGTGTTAGATGAGCTCAGCCTGGCGATTAAATTTAACCTGGTCTCAGCCGATGAGCTGCTCGTCTTCTTAAAGCAGCGCCCACCCCATGTGGACGTTGTCTTGACCGGACCAGACATGCCCGATGCCGTGCTTCAAGTCGCGGACCAGGTGACTGAGCTACGCCGCACGGCCAGATTCTAGAGGCGTTGCTTAGCCGCGACATCTCGTAGATATATGTATTTACACCAAATATTTGCATCAAATATTTGCGTCAAACAACTGATTACTCGTAAAGGGGCTGCAATGATCAAAAACGATGCCTGGATTACTCGCATGGCCCGCTCGGGGATGATTGACCCGTTTGAACCTGCTTTGGTGCGGAGACTGCCTGTTTCGGCAGCGCCTCCAGAGTCAACCACTGCAGCCCCAATGCCGCGCCCCGTGATCAGCTATGGTCTTTCATCCTACGGCTACGATATTCGCCTGTCGCCAGCAGAGTTTCGTATCTTCCGCCATATTCCGGGCACGGTAGTCGATCCAAAGTCCTTCAATCCTGACAATCTGACTCCGACGGAGCTGCACCAAGATGATCAAGGAGAGTTCTTTATTTTGCCTGCCCATTCCTACGGGCTTGGAGTCGCTCTGGAGCACCTGAGCGTTCCTGAAAACATCAGCGTCATCTGTATTGGTAAAAGCACCTACGCCCGCTGCGGCATCATTGCTAACTTGACCCCCGCAGAGGCGGCTTGGCGAGGCCATTTGACCCTAGAGTTTTCCAACTCTTCTAGCGCTGACTGCCGCATGTATGCCGGAGAGGGGATTGTGCAGCTGCTGTTCTTGGAAGGAGAGCCTTGCGAGGTAAGCTACGAAAAACGGCGAGGCAAGTACCAAGACCAGCCCCAGTCCGTCACCCTGGCTAAAGTTTAGCTTTCAGGGTTAAAGGTGTGAATTACTGCCCAACCTGCTCAGCTCAAACAAAACGCGTCGCACGACTGGTCAAATCAAATCCGGAGGCCCCTTCCAGCACGGCAATTAGCTCGGCGTTGCGATCGCTGCCCCGGTCCAAGAAAATGCCGACATCTTGAGCGGTACTGCCCCGCACAGGGGATTGACGCAGCAGGTAGTCGCCAGCACGCCCCCGCAAGATGAGCAGATCTTGCCGTAGATTAAAGTCTGTGATCAGCGCGTAGTCCCGGCGACCCGCCCCTCGACGGCCATCGTCGTAGAACACCTCAGTGCGGCTGCCCACGGTGAAGCGATCGCGTCCGGCGCCACCGGTCAGCTCGTCTATCTCTCCCTGTCCTGGGCGGCGATCGCTCTCATCGACCCCCACTAGCACATCACCGCCGCGCCCGCCAAGCAGCGTATCGCGCCCGTGGCCCCCTTCCAAGCGATCGCCACCGTTACCCCCATTGATGAGGTCACGACCCCTGCCCCCATTGAGACTGTCGCTGCCACCATCACCCCGCAGCACATCGCTTCCGGACTCGCCAAACAAACTGTCCCGCTGGCCACCGCCCCGAAGGATATCGCCGCCGTTGCCGCCAAACAGCTCATCGTCGCCGCCGTCGCCAAAAAGGCTGTCGGCACCATTGTCGCCATTGAGCGTATCATCGCCGCTGCCGCCCCGCAGCAGGTCGTCGTCGTTTCCCCCCGAGAGGTCATCGGCATCACCATTGCCGAATAGGCGATCGTCACCATCGCCCCCCTCTAGCTCGTCTTCGCCATTGCCCCCCAGAAGGGTATCCTCGTCGTCCCCTCCCTCTAGCTCGTCATCCCCGTCTTCGCCTTTGAGCAGGTCGTCGCCGTCGTTTCCCTCCAGGACATCGTCACCGTCACCCCCCTCTAGCTCGTCGTCGTCCTCACCGCCAAAGATCTGATCATCGCCATCTTCGCCATCGAGAAAGTCCTCGTCATCTTCACCGAAGAGTTCATCGTCGCCATCGCCGCCTCGGATTTCGTCGTCGCCATCAAATCCCAAAATCAAGTCGTCGTCGTTTTGCCCGTCGATGTCGTCATCTCCGGTGCCGCCGTCAATGTCGTCGTTGCCGGTACCGCCATCGATATCGTCATCCCCAGAGCCGCCAAAGAGGCGATCGCTCCCGGCCAGTCCACGAATGCGGTCATCCCCACCAAAGCCAGCAATCACGTCGGCAAAGGCCGTGCCGGTCAGGGTATCGCGAAAGTTTGTGCCTCTAATGTCTGCCATGGGAATGCATTCTCCAAAGGAAATACCGATATGGGTCTTGAGCTGCTGTATTTGGTGTGAATGTATCTATCAAACACAGGCCGAAAACCACGGCTCTACCCCTACTGTGCCCTACCAAAATATAAGGGCCGAAAGCACCTGTGACGGTGTAATATCTGCACGTGGTCAAGGCACAACACCTCTTATTTCAGGCACCATTGGCCTATGTCGTGTCATGCCAACTCACGAATGCACCCGTCATAACATTATGGTTACTTACCGTTCGATTTCGACTCGCATTAGGCATTTGGGCCTTGGGCTGATGGCCGTAGCGATCGCATTCAGCACAGGCAGCGCCGTCGTGGCTCCCGCCATGGCCCAGTCGGAGGCAAATTTTGGCTCTGTCACGCTTCAAAATGGCTCAGCACCCGGCCCTCTGCAGGGCTACACCCAGGGCACAACCCCCCTCTCTACAATCGCCCGACAAGATGGCAACGGTAATCGCTGTGTGGGATACGGTGAGACCGAGCCAGACCATATCCTTGTGCTACCTCAGTCGGTATCGCGCATCACTCTACAGGTGAACAGCGGTGGGCAGGATACCACGCTGCTGGTTCGCGAGGCAGGGGGCGGACAGGTGTTTTGTGCTGATGACTCCGACAATGCCGATGCCCGACTGCGGGGACAGGGCTGGAGCGCAGGCCAGTATCAGGTTTGGGTAGGCTCGTTCGATCCAGGGGTCCGCTACGACTATCAGCTCACCGTACAGAGTAACCCATAGGGATCAGGGGAGTTACTATAATAGGATTTGAATCTGACGCATCTGCGGGGTTAATCATCTGTGCTCTCGACACTAGCTGCCGACTTCAAAATCATCTTTGAGCGCGATCCTGCCGCTCGCAACTGGTTCGAGGTACTGATCTGCTATCCCGGTCTGCAGGCGATCGCCCTACATCGATTTTCTAATCAGCTCTATCGGCTTAAGGTCCCCATCCTGCCGCGCCTAGTGTCCCATCTGTCCCGCTTCTTTACAGGGATCGAAATTCATCCCGGCGCTCATTTGGGCAAAGGGATCTTCATTGACCATGGCATGGGCGTGGTGATTGGCGAAACGGCTATCTTGGGCGACTACTGCCTGATTTACCAGGGCGTCACCCTTGGCGGCACGGGAAAAGAAAGCGGCAAGCGGCACCCAACCCTAGGTGACAGCGTTGTGGTGGGCGCTGGGGCAAAAGTGCTGGGCAACCTCCAAATTGGCAGCAATGTTCGCATTGGTGCTGGGTCTGTGGTGCTAAGGGATGCGCCATCGGATTGCACGGTTGTGGGGGTTCCGGGTCGCATTGTCTATCGCTCGGGGGAGCGCGTTGACCCATTAGAGCATGGTATTTTACCGGACTCTGAAGCGCAGGTGATTCGGGCATTGGTTGACCGGATTGAGATGCTAGAGCAGCAGGTAACGGCGCTACAGGTGCAAAACCATGAGCTGAATCGCACTCCTGCGTTGGCAGGGGCACATAGCAAGCGACATTTGACCACTTGCCAGCTGAGAAATCGAGAAATCGAGCAGTTTTTAGACGGGTCTGGAATTTGAGAGAGAGGTCTGGCACTTTCTAGAGAGGGTTGCGCTTCAAGCCTGTTTATCTTACTATTTTGGTCTTTAGAGACGGCAGGTTTTCAGCTCGTTGAGGCCTTGAACCGTCACTAGCCCGCCAAACGTTGCCATGGAAGCAGTTGCCTTTACCTAGCGCGCAGTCCGAAACTTTCAGCGCAATAACAATATCGTCTCTGATGGGGTAGTTGGCCCCTCAACAGCAGCGGCTCTAGGTCTGAATCCTGGCTCCTACGCCGTTGGCAGCGGCTGCTTCGGCGGGGGCAGCGGCGGAGGCGCAGAACTATCGACCGTTACGGCAGATGCGCTTAATATTCGATCTGGCCCAGGGATGAACTACCCGGTGGTAGGGGCTCTATTTGAAGGCACGCGGGTTAGCGTAACTCGCACCTCTGGTGGCTGGTCTGAGATCGCTAGCTCTTCTATTGGCAACGCTTGGGTTTCCTCTGCCTATCTGTCCTTTGGGGGGGCCGGTGGCACGGGCATCGGCGGAGGCGGCAGCCTGATTTCCACTAGCTCTGGTAATGGAGCCAACGTGCGTAGGTTCCCCGGTGGTCCTAGAGCCTATGGTCTGCCGGAGGGGGCCATCGTCCGTCTTAACGGCACAACCCGCTTTGTCAATGGTTTGGAGTGGTCGCAGCTGATTGACGGCAACTGGGTGGCGTCGTTTGTGCTGATGTAGCGATCGCTCGGGGAGAGGTCAATCCAGCCCAGTAATCAGCTCAACTGCAGGAGCCCGTTCTTCCCAAGGGATATAGGTATCGACATTATCCTCGCTAATGACTCGTCCATAGGTCGAGCAAACTATGGCATCTTCCATCTCGGTCCCGTTAAAAAAAATCTCTTTGAACAGGTCACCCGCTGTAATCCCCAGCTCCGTCAATCCGTAATCGTAGGTGGCCAAAGAGTCCCCCCGGCGAACGGCGTCCACCGCCGATGGGCTTCCATTGCGGGAAACCACCGGAAGGGTGCCGAGGAGTCCTCTCTCCTTTAGCACGGGCAACACATCGAGCAGGGTCTCGTCATTAAACACAATCAAGGCATCGAGATCGCCGTAGGTGTCCAGCACGTGGCAAGCGGCCTCTGCCCCGGCACCAGCCACATCCGAAACATTGCGACAGGCCATATCGTGAGGATCATTCAACAACGTCAAGCGACAGCGCTTCACCCCTTCAATCAGACCATCCACCAGTTCTTCGTCATCCAAAATTGGAGGACCGCCAATCATAGCGACTTTCGCCTGCTCGTCGAGATGGCGGGCCAAAAACTGCGTGAGGAACAGACCATGATAAAAATTTGGCGTTGCGACGGTGGCTGTCACCGGAAACGCTGGTTTATGCAGGGCAACGACAGGAATGTTTTTGCCCATAGCTCGCCATACCGCAGGGGCGGGTTCCTGTTCATCCAGCATGAAAACGCAGATGCCGTCTACTTTTGCCTCGGTGGCTGCGACGACAGCTTGGTTTTGCTCGATTGCGTAGTGCGGGTTCCTCAAATCGGCGGGGAGAATCCGCAGCTCAGCGTCGGCCCCCTTCAAGCCATAGGCCATGCCGTGGGCGACTGTATCCATACCGGGGTGGAGCCCCGGCGGCAGCGGCATGATGTAGGCAACAGTGCGGGTACTCATGCGCCAACCTCCTGTAGTACGGCCGGGAAGGGATCTGGCCCCGCGTCGGCTGGAGCGTTGCCAGTGGCCCGAATTCTATCGGCGAGATAGCACTGAATCTGGTGAACGGGCTTTTCCAAATAGCTCATGCGCCCTGACTGAAAGGCAATGGAGTTGAAGCCCCGCTGCACGGCGGTACAGACTTCAATGTCCTCACTATGAAAGTCTTTTAGGGCTTGGGCTTCTGTCGCCAGATGCTGCTCAAAGTCAGGGTGGGCTTGGGCTGCTTTTGTGACCAAAATAGTAGTCACTAAATGGATTTTCTCTGCGCTGATGGGCAGCATGCGATACCACAGCGCGCAGTTAGGCCCCGTTAGCATCAAAAAGTCTGGATACCCGACGTGAACCGTCCATTCGTACTTATAGTCCTTCGGCAGGCCAGGGATAGGGGGAAACGTGCCAAAGTGCTCTCCCTTGGCTTCGGCCTCCTGCAGGGCGTCGATCAGGCTTTGCCGGTAGGGCAAATGGGCTCGGGTGTAGTGGGGATGATACTCATCGGTCCAACAGCCGGTGGCTGGCATCATGGGCTGAAGCGTTTTCACATGAATGCCCATGTGGTGGTAGGGCTCCATCCAGTTCTCGATCATGTTTTTCCAGTTGATGTCGAGATCCCAGGCCATTTCCGTCACGCTATCCATTTCGGCCATGTTCCAGGGCGCAACTAGGGTCTGCAGGTCGCTCAGCTGAGCTGCAACAGACTCAGCATCGGGGTTGAAGGTCATGAACACGAACCCCTCCCAAACCTCACTACGAAACTCAACGAGGCTGAAATCTTTGCGGTTGAAGTGACAGGTTTTTTGCATGGCAGGAGCCCCTTTGAGCTGGCCATCTAGTGCAAACGTCCAGCTGTGGTAAGGGCACATAAACCCCTTCACATGGCCTCGCTCATCGTAGCCAAACCCCGTTGGCATGATGTCCATGGCCCGGTGCGGGCAGACGCGAGACATCACGCGGATGACGCCATCTTTTCCCCGCACGATGGTGATTGGCTCCCCCAGGACATCAAGATTGATGTAGTGGCCTGGCTTGGGAATTTGCGACACATGGGCCAGGCAAAGCCATTCTTGCTTGAAAATTGTTTCGACTTCGTAGTCAAAGTAGTCTTCTGAGGTGTAGGCGATCGCGGGGGTGGTGACGGCATGTTCCAAACCCGCAGCAGCCGATTCAAGGATAGCCGCGTTGATGGCTTCGATACTGGTCGATTTACTGGTCGCTTTGGGGTTGATTCTGCTGGTCATGGTCAATTTTTTGGCCTCGTATATTTTGGACGCTCGGCAAGGGAATGGAGAAAAGATTGTTGTGCGGGGGGCGCTGCAGCCGACGAATCAAGCCATCACAAACGTTGGGTCGGGGTCGGGCAAATCATAGCGCTCCCAGCCGGCAACGATACCACCATCGACGGGCAGCGTGACGCCGGTAATGTAGGCCGCCTCATCTGAGGCCAAAAAGTGAAACGCTGAGGCGATCTCACTCGGCTCGGCCAATCGCCCTAGGGGCGTTCGCTGGGCTACAAAGGGAATTTCAGGATTGTTTGGGATGTCGGTTACGGCAGGGGTCAAGACCGTTCCGGGGGCGATCGCATTGACCGTAATGCCCCGTGGTGACAGCTCGATGGCGGCACATTTGGTGAGGTGGGTCACCGCTGCCTTGGAGACGGCATAAGCCGAACCGAGGGGAATACCAATAACGCCGACAAACGACGTGGTGTTGATGATTCGCCCTCCGGTTTTGGGCATAAACCTGGGCGCATGTTTGACGCCAAAAGCCACGCCGTGAACGTTGACTTCGAAGGTGCGCCGTAGTGTCTGCTCTGTCAGATCGGCAAAGGCAATACCCAGAGGCTGTATGGCGGCATTGTTGACGACAATGTCGAGACGGCCGGTCTTTACTGCGGCTACTTCGAGCAATGTGACAACGTCCGATTCTCGGGAGACATCCCCGACCAATGCCGTAGCACCCTCCACTGCGGAGCCCACAAGGTCAATAGAATAGACCGTCGCACCGGCTTTGAGGAATCGTCTAACAATGGCTTCTCCTATACCGGAAGCGCCCCCTGTTACAACTGCCACTTTGTTAACTAATGAAAACATTGATCCCTACCACACAAACAGGCCCCGTCGTTACTGAGCGGCTCGACAGATAACTCGACAGACAAAAGGAGTTCTTGATTTTTGCCTGACTGCCTCTAGGGAACGCTAACAAACTTGGTTACTTGCCATTGTCTCAACGGATACGGCCAATCCCCCTAACCTTGAACGTGCTGTTGAGTAAATCGCTGTCGCTGTCGCTGGGCCATCCAGCAGGTGATCTCCCAGACATCTGCCACAGGCATGCCTGTATAGGGAAGAGTTTGCATATAACCATCGTGGAGAAATTCGGGCATCATCGTGGTCTGGGTCATGCCGCTTTGCATTTGCTTTTCCCAAATCAAGCGCCACCACCGCTCATGGGCCACCAGTGCCCCTTGAGATTCCGGGGCGCGGGGGTCTGCAACCTGAGCATGTTGGGGATAGCCTACGCGGCATTGAATATGCTGGGCTCGCTCAGCGCAAAGCTCCAAGATAGGCCACTCTGTATCGATCAAGCGTTCACAAACCACGCACCAGTGGCTAAAGTCGCACGTCAGTTTCATGGCGGGAAACGCCATCAGGATGTCGCGGGTGACCCAAGGATTAAACAGAGAACGGCTCCGATGGGTTTCAAAGCTGATGGTGACGCCAGACTGTTGCTCCAGCGCTAGGGCACGCCCAAAGAAATCAATATTTTGCTGCCACGACCAGGCGTCATACCCACACATGGTCGAAACAAATAGGGCCTCCATTTCGGCAGCATGGCGAACGGCCCAGCTCAAGTCCTGCAGGTGATCGTCAACGCTCAGATTTGGGCGAGGAATCCACCAATCTTCGGAGCAATTTGGATCGCCCCCTGTGGCAACCTCGGCGATGAACGCAAGATCATTCTCTCGCAGCAGGCGGCTGAACTGTTTTCGGCGTAATGGATCTTGGGGAATGGGGCCTTCAATCCCATCAAACCCGCTCTCTATCGTTTGCCGAATCAATGCGTCTAAATGACCAGGTCCGGTCCAAAATGATCGCAGCATCAAAAGCTTCACAATATCCTCTCAAGAACAGCTAACTTGGATTAGTTGATAAAAGAATAGTCCGGGCCGTAGCAGTAGGGTTGTAGTTTGAGTTCTGGGCGATAGACCCGATTTTCGTGCTCCTTTCGAGAAATGATGGCATGGTTAGGATCGCAGCTGGAGATAAAGCCTACAGTCTGCAGGGTGACTTTACTTTTTTCACATGCACTCGACTTTGGCCAGTTAGACTCCTTGAAATCTCACTGACGGACACTCGAAAGTGAGCCATCTCAAGATTGCAGAATGTTAAGCTGGCAACCTGCCGCGACATCAAAGGTTCGGTCTAGATCTCTCGTTCTGAAAAGGCTACAGGGCTCTGGCAGCACAGCCTAAATCAAGCACAAAATATCAACCCTTAGAGAGCTTCATAGCCATTTCAAAAATATTCAAAATCAGGGAAGACACTCATGATTTCCTCATATATGTTTTTTAGACTAGATTTTAGAACATATCGATAGCATTCAAAGCTTAATTCACTTAGTAGCCCAGCGTAATCTCAAACTAGTCAGGCAAAAAACCAAGAGTAGTTACTAGTTAGGCCAGTTTGCACATTCATGATCTGTACTAATCAGTGAAATATGCGTTCTAGGCTCTGCGTTATGCATGAGCTTAGAGATCATGGAAAATATGATGTCTAGCTACCAAGTAAGTAGCCGTGAGTAAAGATAACTGTGCATCGCTACAGCTCTTCCTGCGCTATTGGCATGATATCGAAAGCTTTGAACTATCTACTTTAATAGTCCGGACAATTCTACAGCGAAGCGCTAGAACCCCCGACTTCTCGTTCACTAGACCGCCGCAAGAGAAAGCTGAGAACTTCACTGTACTGTTAGTCACCAAAAATCGTCCGGAGTGTTACCAACTATTACAACACCGAAAGACAA
>JGI12210J13797_11224018_pt1 | contig 37735 bp, 37 predicted proteins | sample ElkSlonscriptome_3_FD_13797 | JGI IMG/M metagenome (IMG submission 13797) | reverse complement strand
CTAATGGTTGCCTATGTCCCCAATGGCTGGATTGGCGCGATTGCAGGAGACGATAGCCTATGGGCTGTTGTCGGGGCGTCTCTGGTGGGAATCCCGGCGTACCTAAACGGCTATGCGGCTCTGCCGTTGGTCAATGAACTGATGGCCCAGGGCATGAGCCCAGGGGCGGGTATGGCGTTTTTGCTTGCCGGTGGGGCCACGAGTATTCCGGCAATGATCGCGGTGTTTGCCTTGGCAAAACGTCCGGTATTTTTTGCGTATCTCGGCTTTGCGTCTGTCGGTTCAGTGCTGACAGGGCTAGTGGTCAATTTACTGTAGCCGTCTGATGTAGCAGTTTGAGGCTCATAAACTTTGAGGCTCATAAACTTTGAGGCTTATAAACTTTGAGGCTTATAAACTTTGAAGGCCATCACCCCAAGCTATAACCCCAGTAGCCACAGCACCGGCAGAATGCCCACCGCCAACAGCAGCGCCGTCAGCAGCGCCGCTTTTGCCTCAGGCAAGTTCGCAATTTGGCTACAGCAGCTGTAGAGAATCAGCACCATGTAGCTGACCGCGATCGCCATTATGCCGACAAACAGCGGCACCGGTATGCCCAGGGCCAGCACCACAGCGCACAGGGGCAGCAGCGCTACTCCCGCCGTAAAGATATCCCCCGCTAGGCTGCTGTATCCCCCCAGCAGGGATCGCCCCAGCTGCTTGGCTACCGTGAGGCTAGCTAGGGGAATCAGCCCCGAAGCCAGCTGTGCTAGCCCTAGAGAGAGCGCAAAAGGCATTCCCGGAGACTGTATTTTTATCCCCAGGCACAGCGCAAACAACAGGCCAAAAACAAGACCAGTGGCGATCGCCCGCTGATGTCCCAGACGCACGAAGACCGGCAGCAGACCGCTGACCGGGTTACTACAGCGGCGCAGCACTAAAATTGCATCCCGCAGCGGCAGCAGAGGATCAATATGAATCAGACGCAGCACAAACCAGCCGTCTATTTGCTTTAAGGCCGTATTGGCATCACGGGTGCTGCGGTGCTGCCCTTGCTGAGCAAATAATTCCGCGGCCTGGCGCAAATCTATCGCAGCGGCGCGGCGATCGCCCAAGTCGGCATAGGCCAAGCCGCGCTGATAGTAAGCCTTGCCATAGCCGGGATCGAGTTCTAGGGCGCTCGTAAAGTCCCGAATGGCAGCATTAGTGTCTCCTAGGTCGAATCGGGTCAGCCCCCGGTAAAAATGCACGGGAGACAAATGAAGATTGATTCGCAGGGCAGCGCTGTAGTCCGCTAGAGCTGCCGGGTAATTTTTTAAGCTGTGGTAGGCAAATCCCCGCTGGGCATAGGCATCCACATAGTCAGAATCAACGCTGAGGGCTTGAGAATAGATCACAATGGCGTCGCGATAGTGGCCTCGCTGTGCCCGAGACAGCCCCCGCCGGTATAGCTCTAAAGCCGTATTCTCGGCGGCATCAACGGCATCCTCAATCATCATCGGCTCGGAGCCAATGATCAGCTGGTCGTAGCGCTGCCGCTCCACTGGGTCTAGCAGCACCTGATACATATCAGTCAGCCGCTGAAACATTCCCACCGCATTGCTATCAGGATTCACGTCAGGATGATACTGACGGGCCAGCCGACGATAGGCTCGCTTGATTTCAGCGAGATCGGCGTTTGGGGCGACCCCCAGAATGTCGTAATAAGTTTGCGTTACCACCGCACTACTCCACAGATTGGATAGGCGTCTACTGCCCGAGACTGCTGCTCAAAAATATCGCTCGCGGATGTTATGGACCAGGGCCCCCCCCCCTCACAACCGCACAGTGTCTCGTAGTTCTACAGCGACCTTCGGACTCTATCTGGGTATATTTGCCAGCACCACCTAGAAGCCAAGCTATTTTGACTTTATTGTTTGGGACTCTATCTTTTGAGGGTCATATTTTTGCCCTGCACCATAGGAGTCAATATCAATTGCCTCTGAACCGCCAAACACCAGCAGAGCGAACATCGATCCTAGCTGGAACCAAATCAACAGCGCCGTTGGGATAACAATGACCAAGGCGAAACCTGCTGCCGCCAGCAGCGAGAACCCAAAGGTGGCCAATGTCGAGCCAACGGACACCGACACCAGCAGAGTCATCACGGTGTAGACCACCACGAGCCGGGGCTTGCGATACTCTACGGTGGGCTGGGTCTCACGATTGGCGTACCAGCCGTTGACTTCATGCTCCAGCATATCTTTGAAAATAATGCCCCACAGCACAGCAAATATAGTCGAGACGATTGCAGCACTGTAAAACGGGCTGAGTTGAGTCGGTTCGGTCATGATGGATGCAGCTATGGCGATGGCTCACAAATGGCGTAAACAGGCCGAGCGCGACAAGTCAACAGAGAGAGTCAACGTGGTGCGCAGGCGTTAACGGCATTATACCTTAGGCGGATAGACCCCTCATGCTAGCCGGGCTCGACCGACGCCAAACCATGGCCGCTGGGTCTGCTTCATCATTCCTCACCGGCATCCTCTGGCTGCGGGGTGTCTTTGTGCCCCAATAGTCCTTATGCCCCAATAGATTGGCCACCCCAAGGGCGGCGATATTGCGTAACTTAAATTTTTCGTTTACAGGGGATAACCCCAATACCGATACAATCTGTCAAGGGCTTACTCTGAGAGCGATTGGGCTCCCCTATGGGCCTTGCCCCGATGTGACCCGTTTAAGCGGCCTACTTCTTGATACTCCTGAGACTTGTCTATGGCACATGCGATCGTTATCGGCCTGGGAAAATCTGGCATCGCCGCTGCACGCTTACTGCAGCATCACGGATGGCAGGTCACCGTCAGCGATCGCGGTGATGGCGATGCACTGCAGCCTATCAAACAGACCCTAGAGCAAGAGGGTATCGCTGTGCAGCTAGGCCAAGACCTGACTCCCAACCCATCCATAGCGCGGATTATCGTCAGTCCGGGAGTGCCGTGGGATAGCCCCACCCTCGTGCATGCCAGGGCGCTGGGCATTGAGGTGATGGGTGAGATGGAGCTAGCCTGGCAGGCGCTACGGACCGTGCCGTGGATTGGGGTGACAGGCACCAACGGCAAAACAACGGTGACATCTTTGATCGAGGCCATTTTCACTGCTGCAGGCTGTTGGGCTCCAGCCTGCGGCAACATTGGCCGGGCGGCTTGCGAGATAGCCCTAGAGGGAATTACAGCAGCGCGATCCCCTGACTGGATCATTGCGGAGATCAGCAGCTACCAAATTGAAGCCTCTGAGACGCTAGCCCCCAAAATCGGCCTGTGGACCACCTTCACCCCCGACCATCTCAATCGTCACATCACCCTAGATCGCTACTACTGGATCAAAGCCCAGCTGCTGCTGCGATCGCAGCAGCAGATTTTAAACGGCGACGATGCTAACCTGCAGCAGCACATGGCCGATTGGCCTGATGCAGCCTGGACGGCAACAGGCCAGATCAAGGCAAACCAAACTGAGGAGCGCGGCAAGGATGACCCAAAGCCAGATCGCCCAGAAGCAATGCCGCCAGAGCCCTTTGCCTACATCGAAGCTGACTGGGTTTGGGCCAGGGGAACTAAAATTCTTCCTGTGGATGCGATTTCTATGCCCGGTCACCACAACCTGCAAAATGTGCTGATGGCGGTGGCAGCAGCGCATCTCGCGGGTATTGCCCCTGAGGCGATCGCCAAAGGTATCAAGACTTTTCCCGGTGTCCCACACCGCCTAGAGCAAGTCATCCATTGGCAAGACATCACGTTCATCAACGACAGCAAAGCGACCAATTATGACGCTGCCGAGGTTGGGCTGCGATCGGTGGCAGGGCCGGTGATTTTGATTGCTGGCGGAGACCCTAAAGCCGGGAAAGACGGCCCCTGGCTAGCCCAAATTCAGTCTAAGGTAGCCGTCGTCCTGTTGATTGGAGATGCTGCTCCCGCTTTTGCTGAGCGCCTCGATCAGATCGGCTATCACAGCCATAAGTCGGTGGCAACGCTTGATGTTGCCGTTCCATTGGCTGCAAAGCTGGCCCAGACCCTCAACGCCAAGACGGTACTGCTCTCTCCGGCCTGCGCCAGCTTCGATCAGTACCGCAGCTTCGAGCACCGTGGGGATCACTTTCGCCAGCTGTGCCAAGGGGTGCTGGACCCATAACAGCCTAAAATCTAAACCAGGAGCGCTGCAGCGCTAGGGCGTCTTCGTAGTCAGGCTCTAGGGCAAGGGCTTCGTCCAGGGAGGCGATCGCTGCCTCCTGGTTGCCCATTCGCCACAGCAGCTCGGCACGATCCTTCCATAGCGGGGCGAAATCGCGGTGCTGATCGAGGGCCTGGTTAAACAGGCCGAGAGCTTTGTCGTTGAGCTCCATGGTGCTATTGGCTTTGGCTGTACCCCATAGACCTACGACATCCGAGGCATCGAGGGCCAGCAGGTCGTTACAGGCATCCAAAGCCATCTCGGCTTGGTCTAGGGCGTTGAGCACTCTACAGCGGCCCCATAGGGCGCTGAGATTGATGGGATCGATAGCAAGAGCGCTGCGATAGGTGACAAGGGCATCGTCGTACTGTTTATCGGTCTCTAGCTGTGTAGCCTGGCTGATCAGCTGCACTACCCGTAAGAATGCGTCAGAATTGACCGTTTCCTCTGCCGGAAGCTGCCGAACCAGCCGATCAGCGGCAGTCAGTAGGGCATTGCTATTGATGGTGTAAGCCGATGCCGTCGGGGGGGGCTGCTGAACCAGGGGCAGGACAACAAGACCAGAGGCCAAGCCTCCAATAGAGGCCCAATACCATAGATAGAGCCGCCGTTGACGCCACTGCTGTAGCTGGCACCGCGCGAATTCTATGATGCCGTGAAGTCCGTGATGGCTAGGCTCAAGGGACGCCGCTATTTTGCCCGCGGCATGGGGCACAGAGCGGCCGGGATTACCGCTAGCCCATGGAGATTGGGATAGGGCTTGAGATACTGCTTCAGATGGTAGGTCAGGCTGCGCTACCGCCTGAGGCGGGCTAGGTGAAGTGGGGGCAGATGGCGGAGGAGCCGATGGCGCGGGGAGAGAGTCAGATGACGCCCCATACAAAACAGTCCTGCCCTGTGCCGGAGAATGGGCGGTTGAAGGCGTTGCGGTATGTATAACTGTCGGCGGTAGCGGCGCACCGTTGACGGGAAGCATTGTCGGCTCAGCAAGTCCAGGCAGCGGACTCGGAGCACAGCGTAGATGTGCCGGAAGCTGTCGCAGCGCCTTGAGGGCCGCCGTGGCGTCGACAAAGCGATCGCGAAAATCATAGCGCACCATCTGGTCTAGCAGCTGGGCGAATTCCGGGCTGACATGGGGCGCTAGGTCGTGCCAGTCTAGCTCACCCGACCAGTTGTTCTCGGGGATATGCTGGGGAGAAACACCTGTCAGCGCTTGGATACCCACGATACCGGCTGAGTAAACATCACTGCTGTAGCGAGGGCGTCCCCCGGTCTGTTCTTTAGGGATATAGCCAGCGGTGCCAATGGCGATGGTGAAGGCACTGTGCCCATCGGCAGTTTCTGAAAATGCTGTACTAGCCCGCTTGACGGCACCAAAGTCAATCAGGACTACTCTGCCATCGCTGTAGCGGCGGATCAGGTTTGCTGGCTTGATGTCTCGGTGAATCACCTGCTGCTGGTGGACAACGCTCAGCACCTCTAGAATCTCTTCCACCAGGTCAATGACCCGCGATTCATGCCACGAGGTGCCCGCCACGATTTCGTTGTTGAGCGATCGCCCCTTGATATACTCCTGAACTAGAAAGAACTCTTCCCCATCTACAAAGTGAGCCAAAAGATGGGGAATTTGACTATGGGAGCCCAGGGTGGCCAGAGCCCGTGCTTCTGCATCGAACAGCCGCTGGGCCGTTCTCATGTCATCCCCATTGGACTGGGATTTGAGCTGCTTGATCACGCAAATGGGATGATCGGGCAAGTGCCAGTCGCGGGAAAGATAGGTATGGCCAAATGTCCCCTCGGCTAGCTGCTTGATAATTTGATATCGACCACCCAACAAGACTTGGTCATCGAAATCAAAGACTTCTGTGTCTGACATAGCGCTGTCAAAGCTAATCACGGGTCAACCTACAGATGAAGAACACACAAACTGACGGTAGATGCTGTACCCGAGAGATGCCGATGTCTCTATTCCAACAAATTTTACCGGGAATTAGGGTTTAGATTTGATGTGAATCTTATCTAATACCGTGAACCTTTCGGTGCTTTACGCCGTCTACTGGTTACTTGGGGCAAGTTTTCTCAAGCGCTCTACCTGCAGCAGATATAGTGGAATGCAGTTTGGCGAGGCGGCTCTTACGCAAGAGCGGATCCTCGAGCCTTTTCTGGGCAATAGCATTCTCTGGGCGCTAGATGGTATAAAAGCCGTATTTTGACAGAGATTCGGTTCAAGCCTGTTGGTTAACGGCAAATATCTTCCATATACTTCGTTTTTATCCCGTATTTATTTTGACGGCATCCGTATATTCCCATGGTACCGTCGGTCATATTTTTACCAAAGGGGTATTTGTGCCAGATTGTGCAGCCGCATACCCATCAGCGAGCCCCCACATCAACAGCGTCAGTGGGCCATCGGCTACATGCGCTCTAGAACAGAAATACCCAATAGGGACAGGCCCTGCTTGATTGTTCGGGCCGTGACATCACAGAGCAGCAGCCGCGAGGTGCGCTGAGGCTCATCGGCCTGTAGCACGGCGCAGCGATCGTAAAACTGATTGAAGGTTTGGCTCAGCTCGAAAAGATATTGGCACAAGCGATTTGGCAGCAGTTCCTGCTCAACCTGGACCACCACGTCATCAAACTGAAGCAGAGCTTTGGCCAATGCCTGCTCAACGTCGCTCTCTAGAGTGATGGGCTGAGACTCTATGGCGCTCAGATCAACATCACCTTTGCGACTAATGCCCTGAATGCGGACGTAGGCATAGAGCATGTAGGGAGCTGTATTGCCCTGGAGCGAGAGCATTTTATCGTAGCTAAAGATATAGTTGCTGGTGCGGTTCTGGCTCAAATCAGCGTATTTGACAGCGCCGATCCCCACCACCTCAGCCACGTGGTTGATGAACTCCTCAGACTCCTGCCGGTCCTCCCGCTGCAGCCGCGCTTCCAAGTCCGCCCGCGATCGCCCCACGGCTTGATCGAGCAGATCCTTGAGGCGCACTGTTTCCCCCGAACGGGTCTTAAACTTCTTACCCTGTTCATCCTGCACCACGCCAAAGGGGACATGGACAACGTCGATCTCATCAGGAAGCCAGCCTGCCCGCCGCGCCACCTGGAACACCTGGGCAAAGTGGCTGCCCTGCCCCGCGTCAGTGACGTAGATCATCCGCTGAGCCCCGTCCTGCCGCAGGCGGTACCGAATGGCGGCGAGGTCTGTGGTGGCGTAGTTATAGCCGCCGTCAGTCTTTTGGATAATTAGGGGTAAGGGATTGCCCGCTTTGTTAGTAAATCCCTCTAGGAAGACCACCTGCGCCCCTTGGTCTTTAACCAAAAGCCCCGTCCCATCCAGATCGCTCACCACCCCCGCTAAAAGGGGATTATAAAAAGACTCACCCCGTTCTGTGATCTCAATATCTAGCCGCTGGTAAATGCGCTGAAACTCCCGCCGCGACTGCTCACACAGCAGCTGCCAAGCGCGATGGGCCTCGTCACCACCGGACTGAAGTTCTACCACCGCCTGACGCGATCGCCCCTGGAACGCCTCGTCGGTATCAAAGCGGGCTTTGGCCTGACGGTAGAAGGCGACCAAGTCACCTAGGTCAACGGCGTCAGCGTCAACCAGCGCTTCGGGGCAGGTGTCCCGCAGATGGGTGATCAGCATGCCAAATTGGGTGCCCCAATCCCCTACGTGGTTGAGCCGCGTCACCTGATGCCGCCGGAATTCTAGCACCCGGGCGATGGCGTCGCCAATGATAGTGGAGCGGAGGTGCCCCACATGCATCTCTTTGGCAATGTTGGGGCTAGAAAAATCCACAATCACCCGCTGGGGATCTTTGGCGGCGGGCACCCCCAAGCGCTCGTCCTGCTGCATGACCTGCAGCTGCTGCTGGAGGTAGGCCGTGGTGAGCTTGAGGTTAATAAAACCGGGTCCAGCTACCTCTGGCGGCTCACAGACAGAGTCAATCTGCAGGTGCTGCACAATCGTCTCGGCGATCGCTCTGGGCTTCTGCTTCAGTCGCTTTGCCAAGGACATGGCCACGTTGGCCTGATAATCGGCAAATTTTGGGTTGGCCGCAGCCAGCATGGGATCGCTGTCGGCTAGCTCATCACCGAAGGCCGCAACGAGAGCATTCTGGAGCTGTTGGGTGAGATAAGCTAGGGTTGATTGCATGGGAGGTATGAGCAGGATGTGAGGGTTATAGAGAAGGAAAGACGCCTAGCAGCGGAGCTACATTTAGGGTAGGCCAACGGCGCACTCATCAGGCACAAAGCCGTGGTTTAGGTGAGGATCTGGGCTGAGACATGGTCTGCCACCGTTGTAGCCTTCTCGAGGTGGGGAACATGGCCACAGCGATCGATCCAGATGAGCGTGCTGTTGGGGATCGTTCTCTGCAGTTCAGCGGCAGGCTTTACTCCCAAAATGGCGTCGGCGGATCCCCACAGGATGAGCGTGGGCTGGGTGACCTGAGCAATCTGCTTCTGAGTCAGGACATTATAGCCCCCGCTGCGGGTGAATGCAGCCAACGCGCCGCGCCAGTTGGGACAATCTAGATGAAGCGCAGCACAGCGGGCGGCTTCCTCCGTGGCGAAGGTGGGATCGAAATAGGCTTGGCGACTGACGCGCTGGCGCACGCGCGGGCTGCGCAAGATCCCGGCTGCCAGCTGCCCTACCCCCGGCAGCAGAAACCGACTGAGGTTTGGCCCCCGAGCAGCCCCAACGCTGTCCAGCAGCACCAGCGCCTCTACCGCGTCGGGATAGGTGAGGGCGAAGTCCATCGCTACGGCTCCTCCCATAGAGGCCCCAACCAGAATTACCGGACGATGGATCAGGGCCTCCCAGGTAGCCCGCAGATGGGCTTTGATGCTGGCTGCGGTGTAGGGGACATCTTGAGGGCGTTCCGTGAAGCCAAACCCCAAAAGATCGACAGCCCAGGTCTCTCGATGGTTTGCCAGCTTTGGCATCAGGCGACGAAATTCCATCACGGAGCTGTCAAAGCCGTGAATCAGCAGCAGGGGAGTAAGACCAGCATCAGGCTGCAATCCCGGCGTTGCCCATTGGACAAACGCTGTCGATATGGGGCTGTCTCGCAGGGGAGTATCCACCGGCTGAGTCTGGATTTGGGCCAGAGCATTGATGGAGTCAGCGTCTTTGAATGGAGCGGGATTGATCGGTAGGGACATTCTCAAGCAGGGATTAGATCGCGTGGTAGAGTATCTGCCACTATGGCTATATGGATCATCGTCACCAATGTTCTCATCTCAGCTGTCGGGTTTGCGCTGGCACGGCAGCTGATGCGCTGGCGACGATCGCTAGCAGATCTTAGCGCTCAGCTTGATCTAGCAGAGCGCGATCTAGCCCAAACCCTACCTCAGGCGAGACTATCTTTGGGAGATGGGGCCACTGCGGTTCGTCGGGCCAAACAGCAGGTTGATCAGCTCAAGAGCCGATGGCAGCAGGCACAGCAGGTTCTGACGTTGATCGGGATTTTACAGACTGTGGGACGACGGGGCCGACCCCGCTGACCGGCAGACCCGACTTGCCACGCTGGGTCGAGCGCCCAAGGGATTGAGATAGCATAGAGATATAGTCACAAGACACAGGCTAACAATGTCAAACAGAGGTGGACGATCCGCAGCATTTGCGAGCGGTCTAATATTGGGAGCGGCCGCTGGAGCGATCGCCGGTCTGCTTGCGGCTCCTCGCACTGGGCGAGAGACGCGCCGATTGCTTCAGCAATCCGCTGACGCCCTGCCTGACCTAGCGGAAGATTTATCCAGCAGGGTTCAAGTACGAACCGACCAGGTCACAACGTCAGCGCTGCGCAACTGGGACAGCACCTTGGTCCGCCTGAAGGAGGCGATCGCAGTAGGGCTAGAGGTCACTCAGCAAGAGCAGCGGCAGGAGACAGAGCGTTCTGTGTCAGCTGCTAGCTCGACAAACTTAGAGTCAATCTAGGCCGGGTGGCGGCGTGGTAGATTCAACCCTCTGGCTGGCTATATCTGTAGGATTGGTTGCCATCAGTATCACGGCCCTTTTTGTGGTCGCTTTGCCTGCTGTCATCGAGCTGGGACGGGCGGCCCGCAGCGCCGAAAAGCTGTTCGACACCCTCAACAGAGAGCTACCGCCAGTTCTAGAAGCGATGCGAACGACAGGACAAGAGCTAAGTGAGTTGACAGATGGGGTAGGAGACAGCGTTGAAAAGGCGGGGCAGCTGGTGCAGCAGGTTGACCAGAGTGTCCAGTTTGTTAAGCAGCAGGCGGGACAGGCTAAACAAACTAGCCGCAGCGTTGTGGCTGGCGCGAGAGCAGCATGGCGCGTGCTGAGGCAGCCACCAGCATCTCCCTCGGCCCCGTCATATCAGCCCTCGCCACCGTCTGGCATAGCCGTTGAGCCCATGAGGTCTGAATCATCGGCTAGCAGAGATGAGACCGACACCATGGAGCTAGACCGCACCGCAGAGAGCCTCAGCCCCGCCACCCCAGACTTAGCCCCCTCAGACTCAGCGCCCCCAGACCTAGCGCCCCCAGACCTAGCGCCAATAGAGCAGTCGCTAGAGCAGCAATAGTTCGACGCTCGACGGGAATAGCCAACCCGCTGACAAAAATTGCATTGTGAGCAATCTTCGTACTACATTAAGGACTGTAACAAGCTTTTCAGAATTGCATCATGCAAGTCCTGCCTGGTTTGTTTATATTTATTTACATCTTCACGCCAACGCTCTATTAAAATCCATGCGCGATCGCTCTTCTCCTCTGATTCGAGGGTTTATTGCTGCTGCAGTTGTCCTGATGACCTGGGTCATCTCAACACCCGCTTGGGCTTTTGACAACCCAGATCTGCTGCCACCGGCTCCCACCAACATCATCGATTTAGCGGATTCTCTGGCAACGCTGCAGCAGGACCGCCTCGATAAGCAACTCAGCACGTTCGAAGCTGAGACCGGTTGGAAGCTTCGGGTCTTGACCCAGTTCGACCAGACGCCAGGGCGAGCCGTCAAGTCCTTCTGGGGGCTAGACGATCGCAGCGTTATGCTTGTGGCCGATCCCCGTGGCGGAAACCTGCTTAACTTCAGCGTCGGTGATGGCCTGTATGATTTGATGCCTCGAACGTTCTGGGTGGAACTGCAAACGCGCTACGGTAATCAGTTCTTTGTTCGAGAAAACGGGGAAGATGGTTCCATCGTCAGCGCCTTGGAATCGATTGAGCTTTGCCTTCAGCAAGGGGGCTGCAGCGTTGTGCCTGGCTTACCCCAAGAGCAGTGGATCTTAACCTTTATCACCTCAGTCGTGGGTGGCGTGATCTGTGGGCTTGCGGCTCAGCCCCGCAAAGAGGGACAGACCTTCGCCTGGCAATGGGCGCTGATCTTCTCTCCTCTGTGGGGCATCTTGTTTTTGGCCTTCGGCATTGGCCCTGTTGTGACGCGCACGGCGGACTGGCTGCCGGTCACCCGCAACGTAGCTGGCTTTATCTTGGGAACAGTCGTCGCCTATCTGACGCCCTTTTTCAGCCGATCCTCAGCACCAGACGCATAATGCCGATGCTGAGAATGGCGTCACAGTAGTTACTCCGGCTCTGGCGGGAATGTCTCCTGAAACTCGTCTATGAGTTCGTCTAGCTCGTCTAGAGACTGGCTGACGTCGATACGCAATGTGCCTAGGTCAGGCTGCTCAAGCAGACGCAAGAGCGACTCGCGCTTCTCCTTGACGAGACCGATGCGTGCTTGCAAATTGCTGATTTCCATAACAAGATTAGCGTTGAGTGATGTTTGCTTTGTGCAGCCGCTTAAGGCGATGATAGCTTGGATGCTTCTCAGCAAACCATACTAGGCCCACGCCGTAACGTCAAACCGATTTGGTTCTTTTGTCATGCGACCTCAAATCTCCCTCGGAAATGTTGGCCTAACGGTGGGCGGTATTCTAACTGTCGTTGGATTTGTAGCCTACTTTATCGACAATCCAACTCTCAACCTGGCCGGTTTTTTCTACGGTGTCCCCATCCTGCTGGGCGGGTTCGCGCTCCGGGCATCAGAGTTAAAGCCAGTTCCTATTTCTCCGGCTACTTCTGACGCCGTTTTGGAGTTGCGGAAACAGCAGGCCACGCCAACTCAAAATCAGGTCAGAAAAGACGTGACGCGCTTTCGCTATGGCCAAGAGGCCCATTTGGATATCGCTTTGGAGCGCCTTGGACTGAGCCCCACAGATGATGAGCGACCTATCCTAACGTCAATCTGCGAGACGGCGGTTGAGGGTGCGTACTGTCTCATTCTGGTCTTCTACTCTCCCCTGATAGACATGCAGATTTGGCAGGACAAGCGAGAAAAGATAGAGCGCTTTTTTGGCCCCGCTATTCAGGCTCAAGTCGAGTCCCTTGGTGAGGATATGGTCAAGGTTTCCTTAGTGCGAGACAGAGCTGAGTCCCCGGAACCATAGCTTTTCAGGCCAGCGCCGCTGCCGTCGTCAACCATAGACTTGGCTGGACACGGTAGAGTGCAATGTCCCACCCGGTATTGCGCCATAGCAGGGCTCAAAGCTGAGAGATATCTTCAGCAAGCCGAAAATCTAGCTCCGTCAGGCCACCAGCATCATGGGTCGTCACCTCGATTGAAACCTGGTTATAGCTGATGGCGATATCGGGGTGGTGGCCTAGGTCTTCAGCAGGCTCAACGAGGCTATTGACGAAGGCGATCGCCTCAAGGAAATCTGCAAAGGTGCGAGTTTGGGATAGGGTCTCTCCATCTGTGGTCCAAGCGGGCAAGCCCTGCATTTTGGCATCGATTTCGGACTCACTCAGGCGAACTGGGACTTCTTTAGGCTGGTTCATGGGGATAGGAGCGGCAGTAGTGGGTAACCCTGATAGGGTTAAGTTGAGAATAACGGCGATGGCAAAAAGATGAATCATGATGTTTAGGCGTCAGGGACAATGGGTCTCACCAAAGCACTAGCCGGAGTAGCTCTTGAGTCGCAGGCGAACATCACTCACGTCAGATAAATCTTGAGCCCAAAAGCGGGTAATGGCATTGTCCGGGTCGCGTTCAATGGTGAGTGGCTTACCCAAAATGCAGGTGTAGCTCTGTGAGCGATCGCCCTTGGCCATTCCTTTAGGCCCAACGCCGCAGCGGACGGCGGCATTGCCAGACTCGAAGGTGACCACAAGCTTGGTAGCCGGCGGGTCGAGAATAATTTGACGCCGTGAGCTGCCGGCCATGACCTGCAGGAAGTAGGTTTTGACTTTGGCGCTATCTGCTGGTGAGCTCGGTTGTTTTTCGGGGTCAGCGGAGGACTTCGATGCTGCTGAGGTGGTGGAAGCTGGAAGGGGCTCAGCCCTAGTCGCCTCGATAGGAGGCGATGGTTCGGTGACGCCAGGGCCGTCAGAGGCGATCCCAGGCTGGGCGATAGCGAGTTGGCAATTCAGCCCTAGGCCCAGCAGCAGAGCCGCTATAGACAGACCAAAAGTCCGTATTGTGTTGATCAACCTTATCCTCCTCCCAAATGGCGACTCAATGCCATCGTATCTCTATCTCTGGTCTAGGGTTGGTCCCCGACAGCGCTTAGACCCATTACTTTGATTGAAACGGATTTTGCACCGCCGCCCCCTCACTGCGGGCGATCGCCTCATCTAATGCCGCCACATCTTCCGGCGTCAGCATCCATCCCATCGCCCCCAAATTTTCCGCCACCTGCTTGGGACTCTTTGCCCCCGGAATCGGCATTGTTCCCTTGCAGATGCACCAGTTCAGCGCCACTTGCGCCATGGTTTTGTCCCATTTTTGGGCCGTAGCCTCAAGCTGAGCCAGCAGCGGGCGAATCTTAGGCAGCAGCTGCCGAAACACCAGCCCCCGTAAACCCTTAGGGTAGGGACCACCCTCAGAGTATTTCCCCGCAAGAATTCCCAGGCACAGGGGGCTGTAGGCAATCAGGCGAATCCCCAGTTCATCACACAGGGTCTTCAACCCTAGGGTATCGACGGGATAGGTCGACAGCAAAGAGTACTGCACCTGCAGGGTTTTAATCGGTATTCCTCGTTTCCATAATCGCCCATGGGCCAGCCGCAGGCGCTGGGGACCAAAGTTAGAGAGGCCAATGCCCGCCACCTTACCCTGCGCGTAGAGGTCCGCCAACCCGTCCAGCAACACATTCTCTTGCCAAGGAAAGTAGTTGGCCGTAGACCAGTGCAGCTGCACCAAATCCACGCGTCCCATCCGTTCGGCAGATGCTCTATGGGCAGATGCCATGGCCCCACGGGTCAGTCGCCAGGGGTAAGGGGCAAGCTTTGTGGCAAGACAAATGGCATTGCGGTTGGGACCGCTGTAGGCTTGACTAAACTGACCTAGCAAGGCTTCGCTACGTCCGCTGAGTCGCCCGGTGCCGTAAGAATCCCCCGTGTCGAAGAAGGTGATGCCGCCGCTGACGCAGGCGTTGAATACAGCCTGGAGGGCCTGATCCATATCAGCGCTATAGTCCCACAGCAGACGATTGCCCCAAGCCCAGGTACCGCAGCCCATAGGGGGGAGATGGATAGGGGAAGTGGTCATAGTGGTTGGAGGGTGGCTGCGCCGCTATGATACCGCGTTTAGCTCAAGGGATGGGCGACAGCCACTCACAGCACCGCTTTGTTATCCGGCCCATCTTCGAAGCGGTCTCGCTCAGGCACATCCGGCTCAGCATCGTCCTCAGGCAGGGGCAAGGGCGATCGCTCCCGCCACCAGCCCAGCAGCGTACTGGCGATGAAGATACTGGAGTAAGCTCCCAGAATGAAGCCGATGATCATCGCCAGGGCAAAAAACTTCAGGGTCTCCCCGCCAAAGAGAAAAATGGCAACCAAGCCCAGGGTTGTGGTCAAGGTGGTGTTGATGGAGCGGGTCAGGGTTTGGTTGACCGCCGCATCGACAACATTGTCAAACCCTTGGGTTGGGTTGATTTTGCTGGTCTCGCGGATGCGATCGTAAATCACTACCGTGTCGTTGACAGAGAAGCCCACAATCGTCAGCAGGGCCACGATAAACAGGCTGTCTGCTTCAACCCCCAGCACCAAGCCCAAAATGGCAAACACCCCCATGGTGATCACCACGTCGTGAAATAGAGCCACAAGGGCAAATAGGGCGTAGTCGAGCCGGAAGCGAACGCTGAGGTAGACCGTAATGCCCAGGAACGATACCAGCAGAGCAGTTAAGCCAGATCGAAAAATCTGTCGGCCAATGGTAGGGCCAACGGTGTCAATTTGTAGCGCTGTGGAGTCCAGCGGCCCTACCGAGTCACCAAGGGCGTCCAGAAGCGCTGTCCGCCGATCGACATCGAGTTCAGCGGTACGAATAGATAGGGCCTCGCGATCGCGTCCCAGCAGCTGCAGCGAGCTGTTGGCTAGCCCTTGGTCTGCCAGCACATCCCGCACCACCGCGAGGTCGATGGGGTCGTCACAGGCTGCAACGTCACAGTCTCGCTCAATCTGCAGCCGAGTCCCCCCAATGAAGTCTAGACTAGGGCGCAGGGGAGCACCCAAAGTGCGCCAAGACACCAACATAGCCGCCACACTAGCGACGATCAGGGCCAAGGAGATGGTCCACCAAAGGGATCGCTGTTTCGAGATCTGTAGCTTCATGGGTTGCAGAGTAATAGCGTACGGGATGAACTAGGGCGTAGAGGGCGTATTTTTAGGCAGGTTAGGGGGCAAGTTAGGGCAAAACAGCTCTGGCTTGCGCAGGCTAGGGACGCTGAGGACAAGGAGCAATAGGGTGCGGCTACAGGTCAGCGCCGTAAACATGCTGATCAACACGCCAATGGCCAGGGTAAGGGCAAATCCTTTTACCAAACCAGTTCCCAGCCAAAACAGCGCTCCGCAGACGATCAGGGTGGTCACATTGCTGTCGAGAATGCTGGAGAAAGCACGGTAAAATCCTGACTCTACCGAGCGGTACAACGTCCGGCCTGCTCGCAGCTCTTCACGGGTGCGCTCAAAAATTAGGACATTGGCATCTACGGCCATGCCGATGCTGAGGATAAAACCCGCAATGCCAGGCAAGGTGAGGGTAACCTGCAGCAGGGCAAACACCGCAAAGGTTAGCGTGGCGTAAATAATCAGGGCTACGTCAGCAATTAGCCCCGGCAGACGGTAGTAGATGGCGACAAAAATAAGCACCAGCACCAAGCCCCCAATCCCCGCATAGAGGCTCTGACGAATACTGTCTTGCCCTAGAGTCGCTCCCACCGTCCGGTTTTCAACGATTTCCACCGGTACCGGTAGCGAGCCGCCCCGCAGCTGAATCGCCAGCTCGTTGGCCTCTTCAGTAGTGAACCGCCCGGTAACGCTGGCTCGGCCCCCAGTGATGCCATTTTCGGCATATTGAACCTGCACCGTAGGCGCGCTGAGAAGGGTGTCATCTAAAAAGATGCCCAGGGTGCGTCCGGTACCGGCCACGTTTTTGGTCAAGTCGGCAAACGCCTGGCCGCCTTGCTCGTTGAAGACCAGAATCACCTCCCAGTTATTTCCTCCAGGGACAGGGGCTGCATAGGCATCGGTGAGCATCTCTCCCGTAAGCTCTGTCTTTTCAAACAATGTCGCGATCGCAACATTGGCAGACTGCAGCGTCGTTTGCTTTTCTGATGCTTCTAGTGACTCATCCGCTTCAATGGCGCGGCGGTCGTCCAGCAGCGCGCCCAGCACCTGGGCTGAGGTATCGCGCTGCTGCTCTCGGAAATCAAGCTGAGCCGTGCCGCCCAAAACCCGTTCAGCCTGCTCTGGGTCGCTGACGCCAGGGAGCTGAACTAAAAGCTGGTTCTCTCCAGCCGTTTGCACCACCGCTTCCGACACCCCCAGGCCATTGATGCGATTTTCCACCACGCCTTGGACAGCGGCAAGCTTTTCGGGGGTAATCGTGGGGACAGCGTCAGTGGTCTTTACCAACAGGGTGAGCTGAGAGCCGCCCCGCAGGTCTAGCCCCAGCCGTGCTGGCGTCTGAACGATGAGCACCACCGCCACTAGAGTCAGTCCTAAAATCAGCGCCAGAAGCGATCGCTGTCTACCCATAACCGTCTATTTTGTTAGCCATAGCGTCACAGGCCATGATAGCTGCATTTGAAGAACGATTGGTCTTAACCCGCTCTTTCTGTATATCCATTAGGCTATATCCATTAGGCCGTATGGATGATCTGCGCTGACCGACTCGATAGTTCCACAGCGGCCCCAACAACGATGTGGTGCATACGATCAAGCGTCGATATATGCGGTATTGTTGTTCGGTTATCGCACCTCGGCTGCTGTTTTTGTCACTGTCATCACCATGTCTCACTCTTCCGACATCGACCCTACCCGCCGACCAGCATCCCCCAAACCTCGCCGGTCAAAAGGACAGCAGTCTAAAGCAGCTGTCCCCAAAGCAGCTGTCCCCAAAGCAGCTGTCAAAGATAATGCTGCCGACGCCACCGCCAAATCGCAGCAGCCAGCCTCAGATCACCCCAAGCCAGAGCAAGACCACAGCACTCCCCCATCCAAAGCCAAGCCTGCCACTTCACCCGCCCCCAAAGAGCCATTGACGGAGTCTGGTATCTTTTTTAACCGCGAACTGAGCTGGCTGGCCTTCAACTACCGCGTCCTTTACGAAGCATTGGATGACCGCACCCCGCTGCTGGAGCGGCTAAAGTTTATGGCCATCGTTAGCTCCAATCTAGATGAGTTCTTCATGGTGCGGGTGGCGGGACTGATGCAGCAGGTGGAGGTGGGGGTGGACACCATTACCCCCGATGGGCGATCGCCTCAGCAGCAGCTCGACGATATCGGCATCCATTTGCATCCTGTTATCGCCCAGCAGCATGAATGCTTCGAACAAGTGCTGCGCCCAAAGCTAGCCGAGAAAGGCATTTTTCTGCTATCCCACAACGATATTACTGCGGAGCAGACGCGCTACCTAAAGCAGCATTTTGAAGAGCAAATCTTTCCTGTCCTCACGCCCCTCGCCGTCGATCCGGGCCATCCCTTTCCCTATATCTCCAACCTGAGCCTCAATCTGGCCGTTTTAATGCGGGATCCAGAGACGGATACTGAGCGGTTTGCCCGCGTCAAGGTTCCGCCGTCTCGCTTTGTGACCTTTCCGGCAGAGCTGTGTGAACATCTCGCGACGGAATCGCCTTTTGTTTGGGCAGGCGTTCCCCTAGAAGAAGTTATTGCTCATAACCTAGAAGTCCTGTTTCGCGGCATGGAGATTCAGCAATACTGCTTTTTTCGCATCACCCGCAACGCTGATCTAGATGTAGAAGAAGACGAGGCCGATGACCTGCTGCTAGCGATTGAAAAAGAGCTGCGCAAGCGCCGCCTCGGTGGCTCCGCTGTGCGCCTAGAAATCCAGGCCGATGCGCCAGACTTTGTGCGTGAAACACTGATTCGAGAGCTTGAACTACCAGAGAGCGCTATTTACAGCATTCACGGCATGATTGGCCTAGGCCACCTTATGTTCCTCACCGGGCTGCCGCTGCCCGAGCTCAAGGATCAGCCTTGGCAACCCGTGATCCCCTCACGGCTACAGCATGAGGGGAGCCTGTTTGAGGAGCTAGATGCCGAGGACAGTCACAGTCTGTTTTCGGAGATTCGCCAGCGGGATTTGATGGTACACCACCCCTATCATTCCTTCACAGCGACAGTGCAGCGGTTTATCACTCAGGCGGCAATTGACCCCAATGTGCTGGCTATCAAGATGACCCTTTACCGCACTTCGGGAGACTCTCCGATTGTCAATGCTCTGATTCGGGCAGCGGAGCACGGCAAGCAAGTGGTTGCGCTGGTAGAGCTGAAAGCTCGATTTGACGAAGAAAACAATATTGTCTGGGCTCGGGAGCTAGAGCGCTCTGGGGTGCATGTAGTCTATGGCCTAGTTGGGCTCAAAACTCATACTAAGATCACGCTGGTGGTGCGGAAAAAAGGCGATCGCATTCGGCGCTACGTGCATATCGGCACGGGTAACTATAATCCTAAAACAGCTAAACTCTACACCGATTTGGGGCTATTTACCTGTGATGAGGCAATAGGCGCTGACCTCTCTGAGCTGTTCAATCACCTCACGGGCTACTCCCGTCAAGAGCAGTACCGCAAACTGCTGGTTGCCCCAGTGAGTCTGCGGCGTCGGATGCTGGAATTGATTGAGCAGGAGACAAACCATGCGAAATCGGGCAAGCCTGCCGCGATTCAGGCCAAAATGAACGCCCTAGTGGACCCGGAAATTATTCAGGCCCTGTATCGAGCATCACAGGCGGGGGTAGAGATTGATTTGGTGGTGCGGGGCATCTGCTGCCTAAGGCCAGGGGTCGAAGGCCTAAGCAAAACCATTCGCGTGGTCAGCATTGTGGGCCGATTTTTAGAGCATTCTCGCATCTTCTATTTCTACGATAACGGCGCCGAACAGATGTATTTGGGTAGCGCAGACTGGATGCCGCGTAACTTAGACCGGCGAGTTGAGGCGGTGACGCCGGTCGCAGACCGAGGGGTGATGGAAAAGCTAAAGCAGGTGATGACCACCATGCTGGAAGACAATCGCCACGCCTGGGACTTACGGCCTGATGGTGCCTACCAGCAGCGTCATCCGGAGGAAGGAGAGCCCGTCCGCAGTTCCCAACAGGTGTTCATGACGCTGGCGTTGGCGGGGCAGTTCAACTAGGGGGAGGCAGGTCAGCCCTGGTAAAGCAGCCATCTAGGCCGCCATCTAGAGCAAGTTATGTGGCTCTAACAGGCGATTCCCATGCCCTGACGCGCCTTGGCCGCATGCATGATCGAAGCCAGGACTTCTTCGTTGAGCGGCTTGACCAAGCATCCATCGATCATGGCGTCCTTTTGCTGTAAAAAAACCTCTGATGCCTGCTCGTCTGTGTTTTCAGTTAGCGCGATAACCGTACCGCCAAACTGATCGACAAGTTGTCTAACTCGGGACGAAAAATCAGCAGGCCAGCCCTGACAGGGGCCAACTAAAAGCACAAGATAAGGGCGGCTTTGGTTTAGATGATTGAGGAATTCCCCATAAGAGTGGGTCACTATCATGCGGCAGCTCAGCATCTCTACCAGAGGCTCAAATCGCTGGAAGTCATTCGTCTGTTGTTCAAGGACGAGAACGCAGTCGTAAGAAGGAGTCATCGCGTTGTGGTGGTTCTCCGGAGGTAGCCTAAGCCGCTTTAATGATTACCGTTCGGCTATGGCTATAGTATCTTTACCGCTGCTTAGTCCTTGCTGTCGCTAAACTGGGGAAAGAGCCTGTTGCTGCAGTGTTTTGAAACCTTGACGTCCTCGATCTAAAAGCTTTGGCTTCTAGAATGACTTAAGGTTTAAGTTACCTTACTTAATCACTAACTTGGCCACAATGCTGTAGGCGATCGCAAAGAGTTATGAGCCTTTGACCCATAGGCATGCTGTAGGGTTATGCAGAAATAAATCGGTAAAACCGTACATTGCAGTCCCGAGGGCTCTTCCGCTTTGACGGCATTTCGCGCCATACTGGCCTTATATATCCCCCTTCAGATATATAAGGCCTTAACATACATACATTCCCCACCGGGACGTCATCATGATAGACATCGTAATCGTACTCGCATTCCTTCTCGCTGGCGCGGGTATCGGCTTTTACAGCGTTGACCTACTGCCTAGCGAGTCCTTGGCTCAGGTCAGCAGCATTGAGGGGTTGAGCACCGTGCTAGCCGCATTCGGTGCGCTCATTGGAACCGGCATCGGTCTCGCAGCCCAAACCGCCTATCGTCGTTTGGAAAATAGTCTGCGGGAGATGCCTGTGGACATGCTGCTGAGCCGCGCTGTCGGACTAATTTTGGGTCTTTTGGTGGCCAATCTACTGCTGGCCCCCTTGTTTTTGCTGCCCATCCCAGAGGACTTTGCCTTTATCAAACCCCTGGCCGCTGTTCTCGGCAGCGTTATGTTCTCTTTTTCTGGCATCAGCCTGGCAGATATCCATGGCCGCACATTATTGCGGCTGATCAACCCCAACAGCGTAGAAACTCTGCTATTGGCAGAAGGGACATTGAAGGCATCCTCCGCCAAGATTTTAGACACAAGCAGTATCATTGATGGCCGCATCAGCGAGCTGCTAGATACCGGCTTCTTGGAAGGACAGCTGCTGGTGCCCCAGTTTGTGCTGCAGGAGCTGCAGCAGGTAGCCGATGCTTCCAGCAACCAAAAGCGCGTTCGTGGACGGAGAGGACTCGATATCCTGCAGCAGATGCAGTCTGGCTATCCCGATCGCATTGCGATTCACCCAGCAGACTATGACGACATTCCTACCGTGGACGCGAAGCTGGTGCGATTTGGACAAGAGATCAACGGCATGTTGCTGACCACCGACTACAACCTCAACAAGGTGGCCAGTCTGCAGCAGGTGTCGGTACTCAACATCAACGACTTAGCTCAGTCCCTGCGGCCTAGCTATCTTCCTGGCGATAACATCAATTTAAGAATTCTCAAGCAGGGGAAAGAGCCTGCCCAAGGTGTGGGCTATCTCGATGACGGCACTATGGTAGTGGTCGAAGAGGGCAGCGACTATCTAGGAAACGATCTATCGGTCGTGGTCACAGGAGCACTGCAAACCTCGGCAGGTCGGATGATTTTTGCTAAGCCAGAATCTGTGACAGCCTAGCTCAGCATTTTGCGAGGCTGATCAAATCGCGTTGCGAAGCTGGTCGATTACCGCTTCCACCAGCTTGAAGCCACCGATGAAGTAAGCGGTGACCAATGTTGTGGACACCACAGCGGCAAGAGCACAGACCGCGAGACCCGCTAGCCCGACCAGGCCATCATCTTCAATGAGACTAAACCCGACGATAAATACGCCGATGGCAGGAAACGTGTTGGTCAGCGGTAGCGGAATCATCATGGATAACCCCATCAGGGCGATCGCACAGCCAAGGATAATACGTCCCACAGGGCTGATGCAGATGTAGGTCATGCGCGGACGAGACAGAGACTCCAGTCGTTTAAGCCAGGGTAGGCCCGCAGAGAGAATTTTCTGGGTCTGGTTGAGCCCAATGTGCCGCTGTCGGATAAATCTTGGAAACCAGGGCTCCTGGCGTCCTGTCGCAAACTGCACGGCTAGCGAAACGATCAAAATGCCGAAGGGCACAGAGTAACCAGGGGCCGGAACCGGTAGCGCTGACGGCAGGGAGAGCAGAACCAGCAGGAAGCCGAAGATGCGCTCACCGGCTAGCTCTAGAACATGGTTGAGCCGAACTTGATCTGTCGGAGGCTCTTCGAAAAAATAACGGTGTAACTCTGTAGAAAATCGTGCCACTGGTGCTCCTCGTCTCGCAACATAACGCTCATAAGCGGCTAGCGCTGCATCGTCAAAGGACGGCAGCGCGATGCCCGTGACGGCTACTCAAGAACCATCGCCGACTTCTATCATGGCTCAGCCGACTAACGTTCTGGTTAAGTTTCGATGATGCTCTGCCGCACAACGTGATGGTTCTGCTAAGGCAAGTCGCTCTGAGAGGGAGGCATATCTAGTTGAGCTAGCGCTTCACTGGCAGCACTATAGATATGATGGCGCTGTTCGGCATCATAGCCCCAGCGGGTTAGAAACGGCGTATAGGGACCGTCAGCGTCATTTGCAGGATGGGCGCTATCACGCAGCTGGGCCAGTTCTCCTGGGATCGCCGACAGCTGCAGCGCCACCATCAGATCTAGGGTCCGCGATCGCACCCTGGCCGATTGCTGAGCCATGTCAGCATTGCCTTCGCGGCTGTGAGCCACAGCCATTGCTGTGGACATCGCCAGGTTCTTAGGCAGTAAATCTACGCTCTGATCGGGCCAGCGCTGTAGCCCTGACACAATGGCAGGGTGGGGAGGATTGAGGGCAGAATGCTCTCCAGTGAGATAGGCCACAAAGAAGCCCCTAGCCCCAGGCTTTTGCTGAACTATTGCTGAGACGGACTCTGAGATGGTGTTATCAGCGTCGTCTTGCCCAGGGGCAGCAGGGCGATCAATATGGCTGAGCAACTGCTGAGTCACCTCAATGGCGGCTTGAAAGGAGAGATCGCTGGGAATGTTGGGAAGCGTTGTCACCGGAAAAGCCACCATTAACAGTAAACAGAGAGGAGCTAGTCGTTGCTTTGAGCGATGCTTTGAGACATTCCAAACGGTATTGCACTCTTTTGAGCCCGAAATGGCGCTATTGGCTGAGGTTGGGAGCGCCGTTTTATCGACGGGACCCTTTGATTCATATAGGCAACGTTGTCCTGAACCACAATCCACCGTCCCGTTTCGGGATCTCGATACGTCGTAAACGGATTTGTCCTCAAAGAGGTTTGGGTTAGTCGAGACATGAGACACTCCTGATTCAAGTAGAGAAACACACCCTTGCAATGCTGGCGATGCTGATATTGATGCAATAACGAAATTTTTGAAACCTATGCTGCTGAGGCAAGCAATAGCCTTAGCACTTCACCTGACGTCCTGACTTGTAGAACAACTATTAAACACCTGTCCGTACAGTTTACTGCAAAATAGCTTGCGAGTTAGATTACCAATTATCGTCTCCTCCACTCGTGATAAGGATCACTTGAAATCTTAGAAGGATCTGAAACAGTAAAGAGTGATATGGAGACCAGTTTGACGCTTTTGGCATAACTGGCTACTGGATGCTACACCACACGCTGCGGCATTAGGCGATCGCATTTAGCAAAATAGGCAACTGACTTATGCCCCGCTGACTGCAAAATAAAGGTGTTCCCGAATTGCATTTTGCAGATATTTATTCACTTGTACCCCGGTCATCTCAGCGGTAAGCGACTGCGGCATGGATGAGTAGAGTCAAGTCTAATGTGTACCCCATAATTTATAGCGTAGGGGCATGATGGTAGTGGTTGAAGACATAAGGCACCAATGGCGATCGAGGCTACAGTCAGAATTGCCTGGCCAGTCTGTTGAGCACCGTGAGAGTATCATTGCGTGGCTGATAGGAGATGCAGCACAAAATTCTGAAGCTGAGCCATCTTCTCAAGAAGCCTCCTCTGCCCGTCAGCAGGTGCAGCAGCAGGCGATGGACTACCGCTATCGCATTTTATGCAAGCGCTATCTCAATGTACCCCAGGGCCGAGCCTACCGTCAGCTGATCAATCGGCTCAGCAGCATCTTTATCGTGCGGAGCAAAGTTCGCACCTGGATATCCCTATCGCGAGATCGGCGCCGGAGCGTGGTGGATGTGCTGCGGGAGGTGATCCAAGAGATGATGCGCAGCGATCGCCATCTTCAGCAGCAGCTGCACCTCATCTCCCGGTGCACTTCAGATATGCGGCTGCGCAATGCGCTGATGATGACCAGCATTGAGGAATATTGCCTGCGCCCAATCCGCAATCAGCCGCTGCTCATATACCGATTCGTCAACTACCTGCGCCGAGCCCAGCGAGGTGGGATGACCCAAGTCCCCGCGCAGGGCATCATTCGCCTTATTTCTGAAGAATATGTCTTTGACGATGGCGATAACCCAGTTAGTCTACTGGACGGTGAGGCCATCGCCCAGCATCACGATACCCAGTTCTGGCAAGAGCAGCAGACCCTACGCCATAGCGTCAAGCTAGAATTTGCCACCTACTTGAAGCAGGCTCTCGGCGAAGATGCTGTCACATGGCTGCATCTGCATCTCCAAGGGAATACCCAAGACATGATTGCTCAGCAGATGGGCCTACCCATCAACCGGGTCTATCGATTGCGGGAAAAGATCAGTTACCATGCCGTACGAGTCTTCAGCACAAAGCGTCAATCTGAGTTGGTCACAGATTGGCTAGGAACGTCGCTCAAAGACCACAACTTTGGCCTTACCCTGACGCAGTGGGAACAGTTTTGGCAGAGGCTTACCCCTGCCCAACAGCTGCTTACATCAGACCTAAAAGCAGGCAAAACCTTCGACGCCATTGCCCAAGAACGAAACATCACTGTTGCCCAAGGACTCAGTGAGTGGAGCAAGCTTTACTTGATGGCACAAGAGTTGCGGACAACTTAAGGAATTCGGCAGTTGACGGGGTGCCGTTGAGCGATGCAGCTAGCGCTGAGGAATGCAAAATTGATGTGCTAGCCTTTGCATATAGCAATTGTCCTGATGCATCAGGACAGACCTTACCTCGGGCTATGGACTACAAAACGCTAACAGAGTATCTCAAGGGAACATTTCCCGACGAGCTTGCTGCGCAAATCGACGTTGAGCAGATGTTCACGTTGATCAACAGCGTTCTGTCAATCGAGATCTGCCTCCACCATCAGATACTGCCTCTGTTTCTAAATGGAAGCCGCCTCCATTTAGGCATGGTATTCACCGATGATGCAGCAGCTCATGACTATATCCGCCGCATTGTCACCTATCTCAACTATTCGTTAGTCAGTCAGCCTATTTCTGCCGACGCGCTACAGACGGCTTTATCCGCCTATTTAAGGTACAACGCGGTGCTCAGCTCAAACGTCGCAGACGAGCAGAAGCGCAGTGCGCATAGAACCCTTGTCCGCCGAACAGCTCAAGGTTTCCAGCGTCGTCCACCAACTATCGTAGATCTTCCCTCAACATCAGCACCTGCCTCTGGCGTTCCTCCAAATCAAAAGACAGAGCGCCGTCAAGTAGAGCGCCGTCAAGTCACGCGTCGCCGACCGCCTCCGCCAGAGGCAGAAACCTATGTGGTTGATAGCCCCACAAGCATTGGTGACCCCGATCTACCCTTTCCTCTAAAAAATACAGCGGCGCCCCATGAGGAAACCCACGCCACACTTCGGCTCGACGATACCGTCCAGCTGCCTGCGCATCCCGAGGCTCCGCTTCAGCAGCCGTCAGCGCCAAGGCTTGCACTCCGTATTCGTCGGCCAGAATTACCATTCGAGCAGCTCGGGACGCTTCCCCCACAAGACCTTCTGCCCGAGTTGATTGGTCGGGCTTTAGCCGGAAAAATCAGCAGGCTCTATTTTGAATCCCAGTCAGAGCAGGGGCGGATTTTGTTGAGCGATAGTGGCGTCTTACGCTCCGCTATTGATTCTATGCCTAAAGAACAGCTTCAGGGGGTGTTAAACGAGCTCAAGCAAATAATGCAGCTGCCGATGATTTCCACCAGCTCGGCTAACCATGCTGAGTTGGAATACATCTACGGTCAGTCTGCAGTTCTGCTGCGGATCCGTATTACAGCCGGTCAGCATGGTGAGAGTGCAATGCTGCAGGTTCTTCAAGGGTCGGCCCTAAAGTTTTACCAGCGCCAGCAGGTTGTCCATATGGGGCAAGAGGCTATTGATGCCGCCAAGCAACTGCAGCTACGCATCAGCGATTTGACAAGCCGGATGATGGCGTCGCCTCACCAATCTGGTCCAGTCAACGTGATTCTAGATGACCTCTCTCAGCTTCTAAAAGGCGTCAGCGATCAGGTCGCGACGCTACAAAAAATTGATGCTCCTGGGTCACCAGAGACAGCAGCACCAGACTAGCCTATTTGGGGTTCGGGCTGACTCAGATCGATTAGGCGATCGCTGCTTGTATTTGTGGCCAGCGACCCATGGCTTTTCCAACAACGGCAAGCTTTTCATCCACTAGTTGAGAAAACTGCTCTGGCGTCAGAGATTGGGCACCATCGGAGAGCGCCTTGGGTGGGTTTGGGTGAACCTCGATCATTAGAGCATCAGCGCCCGCTGCAATCGCCGCTGTTGCCATGGCCGGAACATGCTGAGCCCAGCCTGTGCCATGGCTCGGGTCGATCATAATGGGGAGATGGGTGAGCGATCGCAGCACAGGTATCACCGACAGGTCGAGGGTGTTGCGGGTGTACGTACGGTCAAACGTGCGAATGCCCCGTTCGCAGAGAATTACGTTGGGATTCCCTGCTGCTAGGATGTACTCCGCCGCCATTAGCCACTCATTAATTGTCGCCGACATGCCTCGCTTTAGCAGGACGGGTTTATCCTGAGCGCCGACTTTCTTGAGCAGAGCAAAATTCTGCATGTTGCGCGCGCCGACCTGCAGCACGTCAGCAACGCTGGCAATTTTCTCAACGTCAGCGGTATCCATAACCTCTGTAATAATTCCGAGACCGCTAGCTTCGCGAGCAGCAGCCAGCAGGTTCAATGCGCTCTCCCCATGGCCCTGGAAAGCATAAGGTGACGTGCGTGGTTTATAAGCCCCCCCCCGCAAGAACTTGGCTCCTGCAGCGCTCACGCGCTTTGCCGTGTCCACAATCATGGCTTCGTTTTCAACAGAACAGGGACCGGCCACAAGCACTAAGGGTTGGTGTTCTCCGAATGCCACCTTGCCGCTTGGGGTGCTCACCAAGATATCGCTGGACTCACCATGGCGGTACTCTCGGCTAGCCCGCTTAAACGGCTTCTCAACCCGCAAAACTTGCTCAATCCAATCGCTCAAGTCTTGGAGCTGAATAGGGTCGAGGTCGACAGTATCACCAACTAAGCCAATAACAGTTTTATGCTTACCGATGATCTTTTCTGGCGTCAGCCCTCGAGCCTGAAACTCATCTGCGAGGCGCTGCACCTCGGCACCGGGAGTTCCAATTTTCATCACTACGATCATGGAATATCTCTCCTTGTGAGCTTAGGTGGTGAGCTTAGGTGCAACGATTCGACTGAGTGATTCAGCTGTCGATACACATACTTCGACATGACGCCAGTGAGGCGGCGTCAGGATTTGGCGGACTTGGAGCCTTGCCAAGAGCTTCGCGCGCGACCAAAGTTTAAGCGAAACTCGCTCCATCCTAGAAAGCTGCCGGGTTCGCTCGTTTCTTCCCACGAGGCGGACAAGACACCATAGGTCAACCCCAATACGCTAAGTCCAAAGCAGCCAAGGCTGACAAACAAGACTGCGATCGTGGGCAACTCAAACAAGTCGCGGCTGACGATGTAGTAGCTCACAAAAAATATGGCGACGCCTAAGGCCATGGGCGTTCCGGACAAAATCGCCATGCGCCGGACCATGCGTCGGCTCACCACTTCAGGGACGCCGCTTTTGCCTTGGCGATTTCGCGCCGGCTCAGCCGAGCGCTTTTGCATTTTAGCTAGCTTCTCTTTGGCGGCCTGCACCTTGGCTGCTTTTGCGTCGGCCCGCTTGCTGCTGTCAGATTTGCTGCTGCCAGATTTGGCGCTGTCGGATTGCGGGCTTTTGGCGGACTCAGGAGACGCGCTGGCCCGCTCGGATTTCTTCTGAGAGCGTCTAGGCTCAAACGGCAGCCGCTCCCCTGAAGGACGAGCCTGCGATCGATCGTTAGAATTTATTGGGCTGGCCATGGGAAAGCGTAGATTAACTCTACTTTGAGTCTATATGCATCTAGGTTAACCATCACGTCTCGCCTCGAATACTTAACACCCTCAACAACACCCTCAACAACACCCTCAACCGCCCTACCCTAAAGCGCTAGCCTCGGATACCAAGGCGAGTGATTAGCTCGCGGTAATGCTGCTGGTCTTGCTTAATGATGTAGCTCAGCAGACGCTTCCGCTGGCCGATCATTTTCAGCAGTCCTCTACGTGAGGAGAAGTCCTTTTTGTTGGTTTTGAGGTGAGCACTGAGGCGATTGATTCGCTCTGTCAGCATTGCCACCTGCACATCAGCCGAGCCAGTATCGGTCTCATGGATCTGATAGCTGTTGATCAGCTCTTGCTTTTTTTCTTGAACGAGGGCCATTGGCTTGAACTAATTCCTTGCGTTAATTCGTGGATAGTCGGATTCATCATATTATCATAACCTTCCATTATTCACTCAGCCAGGCGATCGCTTCGCGAATCCACTCTCCAGCGTCTGCAGTTTTGGAGAGCGCGGCGGATTGGCCTACGGCCTGCAGCGCGGGAGCAATCTCTCCTGGCGTATATCCGAGGGCCAAAAGGGTCATTTCCACATCTTCTTGCACTGACGCCACTGGGGCGGCGTCAGGAACAGAGGCAATGCCCGCCTGCTCCCGCCATTGAGACAGCTTGGTCTTTAACTCCAGGGATATACGCTCTGCCGTTTTGGGGCCGACCCCCGGCGTTTTGGAGAGCAGCCGCGTTTTGCCACCGACAATGGCCTGCACCAGATCGCTAAGGGCAAAAGTGTCCAGCAGTGCGACAGCGAGCTGCGGCCCGATGCCGCTGACGGCAATCAATTGGCGAAATAGGTCGCGCTGGGCCGCTGAGCCGAATCCGTAGAGCAGGACCTGATCCTCGCGAACCTGCTGGTGGGTATAAATTTGAGCGTCTTCTCCCATCTCCGGCAGCTCTTTCACCATCCGGGGCAAAATTTGTACCTCGTAGCCGACTTGGTTGACATCAAGAATGAGAAGAACGCGCCCGCTGCCGATTTTTTGAACAGTGACAAGGGTTCCCCGTAGGTAGCTAAGCATGGATGTTGTGTCGGATAGGGTTACTCCAAAAAGCCAAAGTGCCTCAGGCCTTCTAGAATACCTCCCGCGCAGCGCGCCTGAGCCAAATAGATGTCTTTAGGAGATTCCCTCTGGTGCCACTCTCGCAGCTCATCTCGAGCGTTGCCGACAATTATGCCCTTAGCATTTGCCGCCTGAAACATCGACAGATCGTTGCCAGAATCGCCGCAGACTACGGTGTGGGACTGGGGCATATTGAGGCGCTGCTGCAAAAATGCGACGGCGGCCCCTTTGTTGCCCTGCCTGGGCAAAATGTCCAAATCTTGCCTGCTGCTGTAGACCGTTTGAACATCCAGCCCCTTCTGTATCAAAGCATCTTGAAGCTGAGAGATAAGATCATCGGCGATCGCCCCACTCAAAAAGTAGCTGACTTTGTGGGGGGTTTGCTCTGAATCAGGCTGAGGCGTTAGGGCAGGGAAGTGGGCTGTCGTGGCCACTACAGCATCGCGATCCCAGCCCTCAGATAGCACCTCTGACCATTGGGCATCGGTATGGTCACTGCCGCCAGGGTAAATAATTGTGCCGACGGAAAGCACCGTGAAGTCGGGCTCAAGCATGTCCTGCTCTCGGCGCAGCTGCTGATATAGAGTAGGCGATCGCCCAGTAGAGTAAACAATGAGTGTCCCATGCTGTTCCCGGTGTTTTGACAGCAGCCGGTTCAACTCAGCGAGCGCAGTTTCATCACCCACCAGAGTGTTGTCAAGATCTGAGACAAACATGAACTTGGACATTGATCTTAATGCTCCTGATCCCAATGCTCCTGATTCCACTCCGAGTTTAGAAGATGCTGCTCTTGATTGCATCAGAGCAGAGTGACACGCCCCGCTGCGTCTTTTGCTGTAGCTCGCAGAGCAAGTTAACAAAAGTGTCCTATCAAACGTTCTTTTTATACCTTCTTCATCGCAAAAGGCGTTGATTTCACTTGCTACTCATGCTCATAGATATCCTTAAGGTCATAATGAACTTAACGCACTTCAAAGGTGAAAATCACTGCTCCCGGATATAGCTACCGTCACCACTCATTCCCTTATATATAACGGGCAATTGATATCGAACAGCATATCCATTGACCCAAGCCACAAACTGATGAACGTTATAGCCAGTCACATTTCCATCATTCCACATTTAACCCATACTAGACTGCCATGCTTGACTGGCAGTACCCTGGCAGGACAAGACTTTCGAGGGCGAAATCTAAGAAGCGCTGACTTTCGAAATGCCAAACTTCAAAAAGCAAACTTTAATGGGGCTGACTTGACCGGAGCTGACTTCACGGGAGCTGATTTGACCGGCGCTAGCTTTATTGCCACCCTTCTCAAGGATGCCAATTTTACCAACGCCATTCTCAGGAATGCTGTAGTTCAGTCAATGTCTATTGCTAACGCTAATTTCTCTCAAGCAAATTGCCGAGGAACAGCGTTCAACGTGACGGACTTAAGAGAAATTAAAGTCAGCGCGACAGACTTTAGCAATGCTGATTTATCTAGTTCTCAGATGCTGCCGGAGCAGCTATTTCGGTGCAATATTCAGAACACCGTCATGCCAGACGGTCGAGTCCACTCTACTGCAGTTTCTCTGAGCTGGTCTGTTTAACGTCTATTTTTTGTCGCCGCCTTACCCAGTAGGTTCTGTGACATTGGTCCCTGAGGAGTACGGTTTTCCCGCAGCCTATTCTCAACAGCGCTATCTATACTGGTGGGTAAGTGTTGAAACGTTGATACCTATGGTTAATCCGAAGGTGATTGAAGCCGTCGAGGCTCTGAACTACCGCGTAACGATCGGTGATGTCGCCTCTCAGGCTGGCATGGAGGTTCGTGTGGCGGAACAGGGGCTATTAGCGCTTGCCTCTGAAGCAGGTGGACATCTTCAAGTTGCAGAGTCCGGGGAAATTGCCTATCAGTTCCCTAGAAATCTGCGCGGCGTGCTGCGAAACAAATACTTTCGACTCCGTCTGCAGGCTTGGGCCGAGCGTGTCGGGAAAGCGCTGTTCTACCTGCTGCGCATTTCCTTCGGTGTACTCCTCGTACTATCTATCCTCGTCATCATCTGCGCCATCTTTGCCATTGTGATGGCCATGAATTCATCCCAGGATGACCGTGAGGGGGGCGGGTTTGGCGGTGGCCGTGGCGGTATGTTTGTGCCGCGCATGTGGTTCGGCCCAGATCTATTTTGGATTTTCTACCCCGACTATTACGAGCGTCGCGGATACTATCGCCACCGGCAACAAGGGCGATCGCCAGGGGGACGGCGAGACGCAGCGTCCCAAAATGAAATGAATTTCCTAGAGGCTATTTTCTCATTCCTGTTTGGAGATGGAAATCCCAACGCTGACTTGGAAGAGCGGCGCTGGCAAACTGTTGCTGCCCTGATTCGAAAACGCAACGGTGCGATCGCGGCAGAGGAAGTCGCGCCATATCTTGACGGCGTAAAAGACGGTGATATTGAGGCGGAAGACTATATGCTACCCGTGCTGTCCCGCTTCAACGGTCGGCCTGAGGTCAGCCCAGATGGCGCTATCATTTACCACTTTCCAGAACTTCAAGTCACAGCAGCTCGCCAGCAAGGGCGATCGATTCCAAACTACCTCCAAGAGCTTCCTTGGCGTTTTAGTAACGCTGGCTCTGGTCAGATCATGATGGCAGCTGGCCTGGGTGCCCTCAACATTGTTGGTGCCCTCTATTTGGGTAACTTACTTCAGCAGGTCGCGCTCTATCCAGAGCTTCAGGCTGGATTTATTGGGTTTGTCTCTAGTATCTATGGCCTTTTGCTGCTCTATGCCGTCGGGTTTGTCACCATACCTTTGGTGCGATACCTGTGGATTCGCTGGCGCAATGCGCGCGTAGAGTCACGCAATCAGCAGCGCCGGTCCCATATCGACCGAGTCCAGCATCCGACACTACTGCTGCAGCAAAAAATAGCCTATGCCCAGCAGTTTTCCGCACAGACCGTTATTTCAGCCAGCGATTTAGCCTACACCACAGAAACTGACCTGACACCTCAAGAGATCGCCCAGGCTGACAAGATTGATGAGGAGTGGCGACGTCGATTGGAGCAGTCTCGATAGCGTTTGAAACCGGCAGTCTGGTGGCGCTCAAACATTAAAGCGGAACAGCATCACGTCGCCTTCTGCAACGACATATTCTTTTCCTTCGCTGCGCACCAAACCCTTATCTTTTGCTGCCCCCATGGAGCCCGTTTCGACGAGGGCACTGTAGGCCACAGTTTCAGCCCGAATAAAGCCCCGCTCGAAGTCTGAATGAATCACCCCTGCGGCCTGGGGCGCGACCATGCCAGCGCGAATTGTCCAGGCCCGCGTTTCCTTGGGACCGGTCGTAAAGTAGGTCCGGAGACCCAGTAGCTCATAGGTAGCGCGAATCAGGGTTTTCAGTCCACCCTCACTGACGCCAAGGGCTTCTAGAAAATCAGTCCGCTCATCTGCCGATAGTTCAACCAGCTCCGCTTCCACCTGCGCCGATACGATAACAACTTGGGCATTATCGGTAACAGCGATGTCTTTGACCTGCTCAACCCAGCGATTGCCGGTGGCAAGATCATCTTCTGACACGTTGGCGGCGTAAATAATTGGCTTTCTTGTCAGTAATCCCAGGGGTTTAACGATCAGTTCTTCTTCTTCGTCTAGCTCAACCTGACGCGCCGATTTACCCTCATCAAGCACAGGCTGAAACTTTTCTAGTATCGCTAGCTCAACCTGGGCTTCTTTGCTAGAACGGGCCTGTTTACGGATGCGCTCGATACGGCGCTCAATCTGGCTTAAATCTGAGAGGGCTAGCTCCAGGTTGATCACGTCAATATCCCGCGCTGGATCAATAGAGCCAGATACGTGAATAATATCGTCGTTCTCGAAACATCGCACCACATGGATGATGGCATCTACTTCACGGATGTTGGCCAAGAACTGATTGCCTAAGCCCTCACCCTGGCTTGCCCCTTTGACTAATCCTGCAATATCGACAAACTCAATTCGTGCAGGCACGGTTTGGTCTGATTCAGAAATTTTCGTTAAGACGTTGAGCCGTTCGTCAGGAACAGCAACGACACCAACGTTGGGCTCGATGGTACAGAACGGGAAATTAGCCGCTTGTGCCTTGGCGTTGGCCACAACGGCGTTGAATAGGGTCGATTTGCCCACATTGGGCAGTCCAACAATTCCGGCTCTGAGCATAAGTCATCAATTTGAGGGCCACAGCTTACCAGTATAGGGCGTTGGCCCAACCTGATTCGACCATGCTCCAAATATTGGGAGGTCGTAGATTGCTGCATTTAGCCAGTGCCACGCTTGAGGAGCGACCCGATGCGCTAAGCAGCTGCCGCCCCTTTGGGAGTTTTCCTTCTGAATATTGCATCTGCCCTGCTGCTTGGGACAACAGTTCTGACTCAGAACACGATGTTTCATTGGCGGCAGGGCAGTTGCCCGACTTTTAACGGCCAGTCTCGGTGATCCGTTTTTTTAGTGACTGTGCCCCTGGGTGCCAGAAAGCTGGCCCCGAATCGCGCCGTCAGGAAATTGGGGATTGTGCACGTTGATATAGAAGTCAGCAGGATTGTTGAGGATGCGCTGAACAATCCCGGCTTCGCCCGTAGGAAACTTGCCCTCTTCTCCCTCCGTTAAGCAGTCACCAGCATTGCCATCCTCTGGGCCGGCTAGAGCTGCAATAACAGGTCCGTTTTCGTCGGCAGCACCTTCGTGGATATGGGCGGCCATGCCGCTACCCACGGGGACTTGCTGAATGCCAGCAACTTCAAGGACGTAGCACAGCGTTGACTCGTCGCCATCAATACCAAAGACATAGGCTTGGCCAGTGCCCGTCACATCACCAACCATCTGACTCATATCGCCATCACTGGCAACTTCAGCGCTGCCGTCGAGATCTGCCGTCAGGATGAGGTTTGTGTGCCCGGCGTGAGCGCTCTGGGGCAGGGCGATGCCAAAACCCAACGCTAGAGTACCAAACATCCACTTCATCCCATTGAACGTAATTGCCATATCTAAATTCTGTTCCAAATTTTGGTTTCACCTGTAGTACGTCAACCGACAGCGTTTGGTTTTAAATTCAAACCATTTGTTGCATCTGCCCTGTCGCTCAAACTGTTTGAGCTCAGAGCGCAAGGCTTTTGACGCCAGAGGGATCCAAATCGTATGGCGCGGCGTAGTTCCTATAGAACGCGAAATATCACAGGAGGACTCCCGTGAATGATATTCCCTTAGAAGCAATTTGTCTTATCACGGCTAGCTCGCTGATGGTAATGCTCTGGGAAGCCGCTATTCTGTAGGAGTACTGCTCCTGCCAAAGGCGCGAGGGCAGCGGCCAGGCAACTGCAAAGTTCGAACCTCAGATCATACGGCTTGTCTAGGCAATACAATGAGGTCATGGGATCTGCGTATCTAGAGCTTATGGATTCCGGGAAGCCGAAGCATAGCAACCAAATTTTGACAGATGAGCAACTGTGGTTTGCGATCGCTCAGGGACGTACAGATGCATTGGGGGTGCTCTATGACCGCCATTCAACGCTGGTATATAGTATTGCGTCCCAAATGCTCGGGAATACCCAAGAGGCAGAAGATCTGACCCAGGATATTTTCCTCAAGCTGATGGGTGATTCGCCCTATGACCCAGAACGGGGCTCTATCAGAACTTTCTTGATGATCTTGACGCGATCCCGCGCCTTAGACCGGTTGCGATCGCGTCAGCGCCGTGCCAAACGGTCGGTGCGTTTGCAGGGGAATGCCGCAGCATCTGTATCGGCAGGTATTACTCCGTTAGAGGCGGTGCATCAGCGTGAGCAGCAGCAGGACGTGCGCACTGCTCTGCAAGACATCCCCAGTGACCAGCGACAGGTGCTAGAGCTAGCTCATTATCAGGGCCTCACCCAGGCAAGTATTGCCCAGCGGCTCAATCTCCCCATAGGAACGGTAAAGTCTAGAGCGCGGCGCGGGCTATGCAAACTACGTCAAGCGATGGAAAAACGGCAGAGGTAATCAAGACAGAGGTAATCAAGGCGATCAGGGAGCTATAACAGCATGACCGGTCCGATATCAGCAGGAGAACAACAGAAACTACTGGCGGGCTATGTGCTGTATGACTTGAGCCCGGAAGAAGCGACGTTGATCAAGCAGTGGATTGCCGCAGATCCGGCGATCGCACAGGAAATTGACCGCCTGCAGCAAGCTTTAGAGCTAGCCTATGCCCCTGAACCAGCGCAGCCCCCTGACCATATCAAACTGGATCTCCTCAACGCCCATCGCCTTGCAGTGCCGTCCGATTTTGCCAGTCCTCCAGTCATTGCCCCGGGCAGATCTGCTACTCAATTGGGTTGGCCGTCTCAAGAGCACCATGAACCACCCCCCAGGCGGCGACTGGCAGCGGTTCTAGGAGCCGTCGCCGCCATGCTGATCGCGGGATTAGGCATCAGCAACTACGTTCTATGGCGATCGCTGCAAAACGCGATCGCTCAGCAGGAGGCCGCTGAATTTCGCACCGTTTCCCTAGAAGCGACGGAGAACAATGCCGCAGATGGCTCGGTTACCGTTGCTCTAGCCCCCGCAGAGTTGGAAGCGCTGCTAGAGGTCAACTTGCCTTCGCTACCCGAGGGACAGGTCTATGTCCTGTGGACCGTGCTTCAGCCCGAGGCTCCCTTTACGACAGACGAAAAAGGGGCCATCTTAACCCATGTCTTCACTGGAACAGAGCAACGGGAGACAACAGCATCGGTGGCCCTGCCGCCAGTCTATCGAGACAGCCAATGGATCAAGGCGATCGCCATTACAATAGAGGACGCTGCCGCGCCGCAGCGCCACAAGTCTAGCCCAATCTTGATCGAAATGCTGTGATCATGGCGATTTGCCGCCCAGGGATCTTGCCCCCACGGAAAACACCGGAGAACAGAAATGCTGTGTAATGCTGTGTCGTTGCGTCTGCTCCGTCGCTTAGGGCGGCAGCGCTGGCTCGACGCCCAACGGTTCGTGGGCGGCAGAAGGCGTGGCTGCCCTCATCTATCAGGACGAGCCCTGTACTGCGCTAGGAGCCGGGCGACAGACCGTGACGGAGACTTGCCCGTCGAAGTCAGGGATAGGAGCAGCGGGCTTGGTCACGCGGACGCGGACCTGCTCAAGCTTGCCCCGTCTCAAAACGCGGTGAGCGATCGCCTCAGCTAGCGCTTCAATGAGGCGAAAGCGCGCGTGACGGATAGTGTGCTGCACCGCCTCAATTGCCCAGCGGTAGTCATAGGCATCATCGATGCGATCGCTCTTACCGGCGTCATTTCGGTAGGACAGCGTCAAGTCTACGCTGAACCACTGCCCCAGCACCTGCTCTTCCGGGAGGACGCCGATGTAGCCATAGGCTCGGATACCCGTTATGTGGATTGTATCGTCTGGAAACGCCTTGGACATACCGCTCACGGTGCTCAACTCGACAAACTAGATTTGATAACTAACGCTGAAGTGAACTCCTTCTAGCATTGGTTCACACGAATGATAGACCAGTTTAGGCACGGTAGACATAGCGTTACAGATATCAGGGTGCATTTGGTCTGCGTGACAAAGTATCGTAGGTCTATCTTCACCGCTAGCTGATTGGACTTCATTCGAGAAGCTTTTGAGACAGCGCCCTTGGAGGCAGTGAATACTCCCGGCGCTCATCCTACGGATAGAGCGCGGGCTTCATCGGTCACCCGATGAGTTTCCTGCTTCGCGTTACACGCACGCTGCGCGAACACAGCCAGTTGGCTAGATATGGTTTCCCACATCCCCGCTACCTCGGCTCCACAGGCAATTTGAACACCCGAAAGACCACGGGCGTTAATGACTTGAGCAGCAGCAATATCCCTCGGCTTGACCGACCCACAGCTATGACAGCGATGAACGCGATCGCCCAACGATTTTTTGACAACAGCGCCGCAATCAGGACATTCCTGAGAAGTGCCGCTGGGGTCAACCTTGCTGTAATAGACACCACGCTTGAAGCACACCCACGGCAGGACTTGGTTGACAAACTGGCCCAGGCTAGCATCGAGGGTGTGCTTACCCAGCATCCCTTTCGCCATGATGCGAAAGTCGAGGTCTTCCACAAAAATAATCTGGGCATAGTCACAAAGCCGATGGGCCAGCTTGAACTGCCAGTCAAGGCGACAGGCTGCTATCTGCTCATAAACCCGTCCAATCTTCTTTATCAGCTTGGCG
>JGI12210J13797_10007888_pt1 | contig 37770 bp, 34 predicted proteins | sample ElkSlonscriptome_3_FD_13797 | JGI IMG/M metagenome (IMG submission 13797) | reverse complement strand
GGATGATGGAATCCAAGGATGACAGGCGTGCCAGATCGGCTTCTCACTGTACCAACTACCTCACATCTATTCGCCAGGAATACTGGCCGAATGTCGTCTTCCGGGTACCGGTGTGGTGGCATGTCATCCATCGCTCAGATGGGAAGGGGAGGCTTTCCGATGCGGTGATCGAGGCGCAGATGGAGGTGCTCAATGAGGATTACAGGGCCAAAAGCGGGACACCCGGCAGCAGGGGGTTTGATGTCAAAATCGAGTTTGAACTGGCCGGTATCGAGCGAACCGACAGCAACGAATGGTTTGTGGATAGCGAGGTCACCGAAACAGCCTTTAAGAAGGCACTGGCCAAACACCCGGACCAATATATTAACATCTATACCAATGATGGCGGTGGTTTTCTTGGATACACCTATCTTCCCGATGGTAGCGCCGGCGAGTGGTGGGATGGGATTGTCCTCAATTACGCCGCAGTCGGCGGCAGGGATAATACATTTTATCCCTACAATCAGGGCAGAACCCTGGTCCATGAGATGGGGCATTATTTGGGCCTTCGTCATACATTTCTCAATTTCGTCTGCAGCAATACCTACACAACTGCCGATCTGATCGTTGACACAGCGGCAGAAAACCTTCCGCATTATGGCTGTGAACAGACCTCTACCTGTGGCACTCTTGATCCTATACACAATTATATGGATTACAGTGACGATCGGTGCATGTACCTGTTCACGCGTGAACAGGCGAACCGGGCCGTCTGCAGCCTGGTAAACTACCGGCCTGGGCTTTTTTCCAGCAAAGGAGTTATCCCTCCGCTGCTTGCTCCTTTACTTCTCGATAAAGAATAACTGTGGATACCGGCGATACAAATCCGTATCTGCGGCCATCATCTGGAGCAGGGCGAGGGTCCGCCGGGCCCTTGCATAACTCGAACTGATCAGCTTTTTCAATGGAATGAATGCAACGTCTGTCCCGTTTATGTGTTTGTAAGTGGGTTTAAAAAGCGTAAGGATTACGTGCGCGGAAACTGCTGCAATGTGGGAGCAGCGGGTGCAGTTGAGCTTGCCGCACAGTTGTGTTTGTGCGGAGTAGGCAAGTTGCCATTGCGAGAGGTAATGGCAATCCTTGAGGGCTCGGTCATGGGCCCACCAGGCAGGAAAAGAGTGGTGGCAACAGTGTTGGGCGATTGAAAAAGGGTTCCATTTTCCAGCTTGTCTGCAGCCGCGGACACGGAGGCGGAATCCTGGGTCCCAGATTCGTCTGCGGTGCCGTGACTTGCACAGAGTATTTGAGCGATTTGGGCAAGGAGTGTCTGGGGGAGGTGTCTATTAAGTGTCCGTTTAGAGAGGGAAATGTCCTTGACAGCAGTGTCGGCCACTTGGTAATGAATGAACGTTCATTTCCCGTTTTTCGTCTGCCATATCATCTTGCAGGCAGGCAAAGAAAAGTATAGGGGGCAGAAAAATGTCAAACGAACTGGTTTTCTCCGCGATTGCTCTCATCGCCATCGCCATTGTCGTTCCTCTTTTGATGGTCGTCACCGGGGTTCTCGGTCCCCGGGTAGGCGGCACCGCCAAGAACGAGGCCTATGAAAGCGGAATAAAAAACATCATAGGCGCCGCCGACCAGAAGTTCAGTGTCAAATTCTATCTGGTGGCGATTCTCTTTCTCATTTTCGATATCGAAGCGGTCTTTATGTACCCATGGGCGGTGGGAGTACGGGAACTCGGTTGGTTCGGATTCTACGAGATGGTGGTCTTCATGCTGCTGCTGCTTACCGGACTCATCTATATTCTCAAGAAAGGGGTGCTCAATTGGCGTTAGGACTGGAAGCAAAGCTTGGTGACGGTGTCATCACCACGAAACTCGACGCGATAGTCAACTGGGGGCGGCAGTACTCGCTGTGGCCGTTTATCTTCGGTACCGCTTGCTGCGCCATCGAATTCATGAGTGCGGCGGCCTCGCAGCATGATATTTCCAGATGGGGGGCGGAGGTGGTGCGGTTTTCACCGAGGCAGGCCGATCTGCTGCTGGTATGCGGCACCATCAGCTTCAAACAGGCGCCGGTGCTCAAACGGATCTACGAACAGATGCCCGAACCAAAATGGGTGGTCGCCATGGGCGCCTGTGCCAGTTCCGGAGGCATCTATGACAACTACTGCACCGTTCAGGGAATCGATACCATCATCCCGGTGGATGTCTACATCTCCGGCTGCCCTCCGCGGCCGGAAGCCATACTCGATGCCTTGATAAAGATTCAGGATCAGATCAAAGGGGAAAGCGTGCTGAAAGACCGGCATAACGACTTTAAAGGGATTCTCGACTGATTATGGACGCGACGGCGATGGAAAAACTCACAGGCGCTTTTCCGCAGGCTAAATGTTTTCGGGTCTTGGATACGGTGGTCATGGAGGTTGCCGCTGACGACCTGCACCAGACCCTGAAGAGGCTGAAAGGCGAGAGCGATCTGGGCTATACGCTGCTGCTCGATGTCACCGCCATCGACTATCTTCACTACCCCGGCCACCGGGGACCGCGATTTGCGGTGGTCTACACTCTCAGGAACTGGGAAAAGAACAGGCTGGTGCAGGTCAAGGTCGCAGTTGCCGATGCCGACAGAGGATTGCCCACGGCAACCACCATCTGGGAAGCGGCCAACTGGGGGGAGAGAGAGGTTTACGATCAGTACGGCATCCGTTTCAGCGGTCACCCCGATCTTAGAAGAATTCTCAACCACTGGCAGTTCCAGGGACATCCGCTGCGCAAGGACTACGATATCACCAAGCGGCAGGTCTGCTATGAAACGGACAGCCTCGAAGGTCCGATCAAGGACCGTCTGAACAAACGCGGCATAAGCGACACCATTCTCAAAGACATCAACACCGAAGTGATGTTTCTCAATCTCGGGCCGTCACATCCGGCAACCCACGGTGCTATTCGTATTCTGACGGCGCTCGACGGCGAGACCATTCTAGGTAATGTTAATGAAATAGGCTATCTCCATCGTGGTTTTGAAAAGACAGCCGAACAGAGGACCTATAACCAGATCATTCCCCTCACCGACCGGCTCAATTACTGCTCGGCGCTGATGAACAATATCGCCTATGTCAAGGCGGTGGAGTCGTGGCTCGGTGTCGAGATCACCGAGCGTGCCAGGTTCATGCGCGTGGTGCTCTCCGAGTTTTTCCGAATCCAGGATCATTTGGTCTGTCTGGCCGCAAATCTTGTCGATATGGGCGGGTTGACCAACTACTGGTATCTCTACAACGAGAAGGAGGCCTCCTACGATTTCATCTCCAGGTTGACCGGGGCGCGCCTGACCAGCACCTTCACCAGGGTCGGCGGTATGTACCGTGACTTTTACGAGGGCTGGGAGGATGACATGGAACGCCAGCTCAAAGATATCGAAAAGGGCGTCGCCGACAGCCTGGCCCTGGTCCTGCAGAATCGCATCGTTCATGAACGAACCCAGAACTGCTGTCCGCTGTCGGGCGACAGAGCCCTGGAGTTCGGTTTTACCGGCCCCACCCTCAGGGCCAGCGGCGTGCCCTTTGACCTGCGCAAGGACAATCCCTATTACAACTATGAAGCCTTCGACTTCAATATTCCCGTGGGCACCAGAGGCGATATTTATGACCGCATGATGGTTCGCTTTGAAGAGATCTTCGAGTCCATCAAGATTATCCGCCAGGCCATGAAGATGATCCCCGGAGGTCCGGTGTTCATCGATGACAAAAAGGTGGCTCTGCCACCCAAAAGCGAGGTCTATTCCAACATCGAGGCGCTGGCCAGCCACTTCAAGCTGATTTTTGAGGGCGTCAAGGTCCCCAGAGGCGAATGGTACGACAGCTATGAGGCTGCCAACGGCGAGTTGGGGTTTCATTTCGTCTCCGACGGTTCCGGCACTCCCTATAAATGCAAGGTACGTCCTCCCTGCTTCTATATCATGGGCGGGTTTCATGAAATGGTCGAGGATCAGATGGTCGCCGACGCTGTTATCAATCTGGGCAGCATCAATATAATAGGTGGGGAGTTGGACAGATGAGTGATCGTTCGCAGCTTATTGAAACAGGAAAACCCTTCGAGTTTGACGCTGAACGTAATGCCGAGTTTGAACGGCTGATTAAATGCTATCCCACCCGCGATTCCATGATCTTGCCGGCGCTGTGGCTCACCCAGGAACAGCAAGGCTGGATAAGCGCCGAGGCCATTGCCTATATCGCCGACCGGATAGGCACCTATGCCGCCAAGGTCTACGAGGCAGCCACCTTTTACACCATGTACCATCTCCGGCCCATGGGCACATATCATATCTGTATCTGCCGCACGCTTTCCTGCTGGCTGCGCGAAAAGCAGGAGATAGTCGATTTTCTGGCCGAGGAGATAGGCATTACGCCCGGGGAGGTGAGCGACGACGGCAGGTTCAGTCTTGAAGAGGTCGAATGCCTTGGTCATTGCGGCACAGCCCCGGTGGTCCAGATCAACGGAGAGTTCCACGAAGAGATGAATGTGGAGAAAATGAAGGCAGTGCTGGAAGGTCTGGAATAGGGAGAGTATGCAATGGAAGTGAAAATTCTCAGTGCCAAGTTCGACATTGAAAACAGTCACAGCCTGGCGGTGGCCAGAGAGCACGGTGCCTACAAGACCCTCGACAAGCTCTTTGGCATGGATCCCGCCGATGTCATAGAAGAGGTCAAAAAAAGCGGTCTGCGCGGTCGGGGCGGCGCCGGATTCCCGGCGGGTATCAAGTGGTCTTTTCTTCCCAAGGATACGGGCAAACCGGTCTATCTCGCCGTCAATTCAGACGAGTCGGAACCGGCCACCTTCAAGGACCGCTATATCCTCGTGCGCGACCCGCACATGCTCATCGAAGGCATTGTCATCTGCTGTTATGCCATCGGCTGCCACCAGACCTATATCTATATTCGTGGCGAATACACCTCCCAGGTGAAAATCCTGCAGCAGGCCATCGACGAAGCCTACGAGGCAGGCTATCTCGGAGAGAAGGTGGCCGGCCGTGATTTCAAACTCGATGTCACCGTCCATCGCGGCGCCGGAGCCTATGTCTGCGGTGAGGAAACAGCCCTGCTCGAGTCCATCGAAGGCAGGAAGGGCCAGCCGCGCTCCAAGCCGCCCTTTCCGGCGGTGGTTGGCCTTTATGAATGTCCGACGATTATCAACAACGTCCAGTCCATCGCCTCTCTGCCCTTTATCATCGACCAGGGGGCAGACGCCTACAAGGCCTACGGAACCGAAAAGAGCGCCGGCACCCATCTCTTCGGCATCTCCGGTCATGTGGAAAAACCCGGCATGTACGAACTGCCGCTGGGACTGCCGCTGCTGGAGGTTATCGACAAGGTGGCGGGCGGTGTATGGAAGGGCAGAGCGCTCAAGGGCGTCATTCCAGGCGGCAGTTCGACGCCGGTGCTTACCGCTGATGAGGCCAAGACTGTTACCCTCGATTATGAGTCCATGGCCGAGCACGGCACCATGTTCGGTTCCGGCGGTATCGTCGTCCTCGACGATACCGTCGATTGTGTCGCCCTGGTGAAAAATCTCATTGATTTCTACCACCATGAATCCTGCGGCCAGTGCACACCCTGCCGCGAAGGCTTGGGGTGGATGTTGAAAATCGTCAAAAAGATCCTGGCCGGCCTTGGCGAGAAGAGCGACATCGAATTGCTCCTGGAGCTCTGCGACAATATCGAAATGAAAACGGTCTGCGTGCTTTCGGCGGCGTGCACCATGCCGGTGCGCAGCTATCTCAACAAATTCCGGCATGAGTTCGAGGCGTACGTCGAAGGCGGCTCCTTGATGCAGGCCGCTGAAATTCAGAAATAGGGCAAGCTCATGGCTGAGAAGATAAAACTGTTTGTCAACGGCGAAGAGGTCGAGGTCGAACCCGGCAAGAATCTGATCGACGCCATAGGTGCCGTAGGTATCGAGATTCCCCATCTTTGCTACCATCCGGCGCTCGGCGCCGACGGCAACTGCCGTATGTGCCTGGTGGGCATCGAAGACGGCGGCCGCCGCTGGTGCCGGCCTGCAAGACGCCCGCCATGGAAGGAATGAAGGTCCAGCTCGACACCGACAAGATACGAAAGATCCAGAAAGACATCATGGAGTTGGAGTTGATCAATCATCCCATCGACTGTCCGGTGTGCGACCAGGCAGGAGAATGCAAACTCCAGGATTATTACATGGAGTACGACGGCCAGTCCAGCCGTATGACGGTCGCCCAGGTGAAAAAGGGCAAGAAGATGGACTATGGCTGCGGCGTCGTCCATGATCAGGAGCGCTGCGTGCTTTGCGCCCGCTGCGTGCGTTTCTGTCGGCAGATCACCGGCACCGGCGAGCTGGGAATCGTCAATCGCACCGATGCCGCTCGGGTGGCTATCTTTCCAGGCCGGCCGCTCGACAATAGATACGCCCTCAATGTCGTCGATCTCTGCCCCGTCGGTGCCATGACCAGCGCCGACTTCCGCTTCCAGCAGCGGGTCTGGTTTTTACAAAAAAATGAGGGAATCTGCCACGGCTGCAGCAAGGGCTGCAATATCCATATCGATCACCACCGGCAAAAGTACGAGGACGACATCATTTACCGCTTCAGACCGCGCCACAACGGACAGGTGAACGGATACTTCATCTGCGACCAGGGCCGGTTGAGCTACAGAGGTGAAAACGAAAATCGTCTGGAAGCCGCCCGAAAGGCAGGAAGAGAGATAGAGACTGCGCAGGCCGTCGAACTGGCACGCAAGGCCATTGCAGAAGCGAAAAAGGTTCTGCTGCTGCTCTCGCCGAATCTCTCCCTTGAACAGATGGTTGCCGCCCGCTCCTTCGCCGCCAGGACCGATGCCTTCCTCTCGGGCTACAGCGACGGCTATATCATAAAAGGCGATGGCGATGATTTTCTCATTCAGGATGATAAGGCCGCCAACAGAAAGGCGCTGGAAATGCTGGAAATCGACAGTGGGGCCGGGACTTTTTTCGAGGAGCTGGCAGAGGCCGACCTGCTGATAACGCTCGACAATGATCTGCGCGGGGCGGAGAAGAAAAAACTGAAAAAAGCTCTGGCCGATACCGTGGTCATCGCCTTGAGCAGTCATCTTTCATCTGTGGCGGAAAAGGCAGCCGTGGCCATACCCATATCTTCCTACAGCGAGTACAGCGGCTGCGTCATCAACTGTGACGCCGTATTGCAGACCTTCACAAGGGCTGTGTGTAAAAACGAGCCGGCTCCTGAGGTGTTCGAGGTTCTGGCACGGCTCGGCGGAACGCTGGCAAGCCGCGAGGAGATTCTGGTTGAGATCGGCAGCAACCCGGGACCTCTGGCAGAGGTTGACTTTACCGCGATTCCCGCAGAGGGGTTGAAACTTAGCTAAATCGAGGCCTATATGTCACTGCTTGATACACTTCTTGTCATGCTCCGCGTAAGTTTCGGGGTCTTTGTGCCGCTGTGCTTCATTGCCGTCCTCGTCTGGATGGAAAGAAGGGGAGCCGCTTTCTTCCAGGACCGGGCAGGTCCCAACAGGGCCAACATCTTCGGTTTCAGAGCGGCGGGTCTGGTACAGAACCTGGCCGATGCGGCCAAACTGATCTTCAAGGAGGATGTTGTTCCCGGCCACATCAAGCATAAGTATTATTTTATCCTGGCGCCGGTGATCGTCTTTTTTACAGCCGTGGTCAGCTTCGCGGTGGTGCCGTTTGCCGATACTTTGGTATTGGGTGACAGGAGCTATGTCATGCAGGCCATCCCCACTGACATCGGCATCCTCTGGTTCCTGGCCCTGGCCGGTTTTGCCGTCTACGGAATTATCCTGGCAGGCTGGTCCTCGACTAACAAGTACGGTATGCTCGGTGGCCTCCGGGCCGCGGCTCAGGTCATCAGCTACGAGATTCCCATGGGCCTGGCGCTGGTGAGTCTGCTGGTGGTCTACGGCACGGTCGACCTCAGCGAGATGGCCCGTTTCCAGGGACAGCTGCTGTTTGGCTTTATCCCCATGTGGGGGGTGATCCTGCAGCCGCTCGGTGTCATAATCTTCGTTATCGCCGCCTTCGCAGAAACCAACCGTACACCCTTCGATCTCGCCGAGGGCGAGAGTGAAATCGTTGCCGGCTTCCATGTGGAGTACAGTGCCATGAAGTTCGCCATATTCTTCATGGGTGAATATGTGGCCATGTTCACCTCGAGCGCCATCATCGTCACCCTCTATTTCGGCAGCTATCAGATTCCCTGGCTGGCAACCGACACGCTGATCGCCTATGCCAAGCCGGGGGCGGTTTTACTGATGATCGGCCTGCCGGTGATCGCCTACTTCTTCATCGGCTGGATGCGCCACAGCAATGTCAGTCACTATGCCCGTCCCAATGATCCGCGAAAACGTGAGGTGACCGTCTATACCAAGATAGTCTGGGGACTGGTGATCGTCATGGAGATTGCCCTGCTGGTGGTACTGTTTTCCGCCTCCGGCGGCGTGCTTGCCCACATTTTTGTCGCCGAACTGCAGATAGCCACCTTTCTGCTGAAGACGACGCTTATGTGTTTCGTCTATGTCTGGGTGCGCTGGACACTGCCGCGCTTTCGCTATGACCAGCTGCAGAAGCTTGGCTGGCAGACACTGCTGCCGCTGTCGCTGTTGAATATTTTAGTCACCAGTGCCATCGTCATCAGCGTAAGTTAAGGGAGAAGCAAATGGCTGCCAAAACAAAAATAATAAAGCGCCGCGGCGAAAGCCTGCCGGAGAAGGTCTATCTGATAGAGGTCTTCAAGGGCATGGGCGTTACCCTGGGACATTTTTTACGAAACCTGCGCGACAATTCCAGACTCTATGTCAGGCATTATCCGGAGCAGAAGCCGGAGATCACCCCGCGCTGGCGGGGCCGACACCGGCTGACAACCTATGAGGATGGTTCGATAAAATGCGTGGCCTGTTTCATGTGCCAGACGGCGTGCCCATCCCGCTGCATCATGATCGAAGCGGGCGAGCGTCTCGACGGCAGGGAAGAAAAGATGCCGGTGCGTTTTGACATAGACCTGCTTGAATGCATCTACTGCGGCTACTGTGTCGAAGCCTGTCCCAAGGATGCGATTCGCATGGACACCGGTATTTTTTCCGTGGTCGACCACAACCGGGAGTCGATGATGATAGGACTCGAAGAGCTGGCCGCTACTCCCGGCGCCTTCAGCGAAGAAGAATATACCAAGGGGGGCATCTGATACCATGGCAGCCGAATTCCTGTTTTACGTCTTTGCCCTGCTCGCCGTAGCCGGTGCCCTGGGGCTGGTTCTGGCCAGGCATCCCATGAACGGCGCCATCAGTCTGGTGGTGACCATGATCGCTCTGGCGGGACTCTATGCTCTTTTATCGGCAAAACTGATATTTGTCCTGCAGTTGATCGTCTATGCCGGGGCGATCATGTCCTTGATTCTTTTTATCATCATGTTCCTCAACATCCGCAAGGAGGATCTGCCCGAGGAGCGTGGGCGCTGGCTCTATTATATCGGCGGGTCGGCGTTGCTGATACCCGTCGCCCTGCTGCTGATACGGGCAGTGAAGACACTTCCGGGCGTGGAAACCACCATTGTCGGCGGCGGTTTTGGCGGAGTCAAGGAAGTTGGCCTTCTGCTTTTCAGCAAATGGCTGCTGCCTTTTGAAATCGTATCGATACTGCTGCTTGTCGCTCTTGTGGGCGCCGTCGTGCTGGCAGGCAACAGGAGGTCCGAATCATGATTGGCGATTATCTCGTTCTCAGTGTTGTCCTTTTCTGTATAGGCATTTTAGGTGTTGTTTCCCGGCGCAATGTCTTCACGATATTCATGTCCATCGAGCTCATGCTCAATGCCGCCAACCTCGCCTTCCTGGCCTTTTCCAGGCTGCACGAGACCATGGACGGCCATGTGCTGGCGATGATGGTCATGGCCGTTGCCGCCGCCGAAGCCGCACTGGCTCTGGCCGTGGTAATATTGCTGCATAAGCACAAGGGCAATCTCGACAGCAATGCATTCAGTTTATTGAAGGGGTGATTCGATGGAGAATAGCGTATCTTACCTGGTTCTGATTCCGCTGATGCCGCTTGCCGGCGCCGTCGTTATCGGCCTGTTGCATATGTTTACCTGCCGCGGCAGTGCTTTACCCGAAAAGTTCTATTCTTTTCTCGCCCTCGTCGGTCCGGTAATGTCGACGCTGCTGGCCTTCAAGGTGTTTTTCCATCTCAGCTCCATGGACGGGCAGGCCCGGGTCGTGACCCAGAAGGCCTTCACCTGGATCAGTGTCGGCGAACTGGATGTGTCCATGGGATTTCTCGCCGATCCTCTGAGCGTTTTGATGCTGCTGTTCGTCACCTTCATCGGCACGCTCATCCATGTCTATTCCATCGGCTATATGGCAGATGATGAAAATTACGGCAAATTCTTCGCCTATCTCAACCTGTTCCTCGGGTCCATGCTTATACTGGTCCTGGGTGACGGCCCGCTGGTAATGTTTGTCGGCTGGGAGGGTGTCGGTCTGTGCTCCTATCTCCTTATCAGTTTTTACAGCAAGGATCGAGCTAACGTCCTGGCCGGCAACAAGGCCTTCATCGTCAACAGAATTGGCGACATGGGATTCATCCTCGGTCTGTCTCTGCTTTTCTGGGCCATCGGCACCGACGGCTTCGACTATCTCTCCCTCAGGGACAATGCCCAGAGTCTGACGCCGGCCGTGGGGCTTGCTGTCTGCCTGCTTCTTTTCGTCGGCGCCACCGGCAAGTCGGCGCAGATCCCTCTCTATGTGTGGCTGCCGGATGCCATGGCCGGTCCCACGCCGGTTTCGGCGCTTATCCATGCGGCCACCATGGTCACCGCCGGCGTCTATATGGTCGCCCGTTTCAGCTTCCTCTATGTACAGTTTCCCGCCGCCGGTACGGTGGTTGCGTGGGTGGGAATCCTGACGGCGTTGCTGGCGGCGATTTTCGGCATGTTTCAAAAAGACATTAAAAAAATACTGGCCTATTCCACCGTCAGCCAGCTGGGCTACATGTTTGCAGGCGTCGGTGTGGCCGCCTACTCTGCCGGAATCTTCCATGTCTTTACCCATGCCTTTTTCAAGGCACTGCTCTTTCTCGGTGCCGGTTCGGTCATCTATGCTCTGCATCACCAGCAGGACATCTGGAAGATGGGCGGCTTGAAGACGAAAATGCCTATCACCTACTGGACCATGCTTATCGGCTGCCTGGCGCTGGCCGGCTGCCCGCTGCTCTCCGGTTTTTTCAGCAAGGATGAGATTCTCTATATGGCGCTGGCCACTGGTCATCCCGGAATCTGGCTGGTGGGCGTCATTGTCGCCGCCATGACTGCCTACTACACCTTCCGCATGTTCTTTCTGGTTTTTCACGGACAGGCCCGTGACGAAGAGGCCTTTGCCCATGCCCATGAACCGCCCAAGGTCATGACGGTGCCGCTCATCGTCCTCGCAATTGGGGCTGCCCTGGCGGGCTATCTCAATCTGCCGGGTATTTTCGGCGGCGACATGGAGGTGAGTCACTGGCTCAGTCCAAGCCTGGTCGAACACCACGGTGAGGGCAGCCACGGCCTTGAACTTCTGGCCGTGGCCGCCTCGATTGTCGCCTTTGCCATAGGCATTGTCATTGCCTACAGGAAATACGGCCACGGTGCCGAGGAGCCCGAATATAGAGGTTTTGCTTCTTTTGCCTCTAATCTCTTCTATGTCGATCAGCTCTATCATAAGCTGCTGGTGAGGCCCTACAAGGGGCTGGGTGTCTCGATCAGGAGGAGGCTCGACCCCTATGGTGCAGACCTGCACGTTAAACTCTTGGTCGTGCTCTACCGGTCGCTTGGCAGGATATTCACATTCTTTCAGGTGGGCTACGTCCGGGTCTATGCTATCTACATGGTTATCGGATTGAGCCTGATGAGCCTGTTTCTCTCACAAACACTGAATTAGAGAAGGTGGAATATGTTCGAACATGTCCTCTCCGTGATGATCTTCCTCCCTCTGGTTGCCGGAGTGCTGCTGTTGTTGGTGCCGGTGAGCAGAAACGGTGTGCGGGTCATCGGCCTGGCGCTGTCGGTTATCGTCTTGATTTGCGGCCTCAAGGTCTATGTTGATTTCAGCGGCGGCGGCGGGCTTGAATTCGTCGAGAAGATAACCTGGATCGACACTCTCGGCATTCATTACCACGTTGGCGTCGACGGCATCAGCCTGTTTGTCCTCATGGCGGCTGCAGTGCTCTTCCCCATGGTATTCATGCTGTTTACCGCCAAATCAAGAGCCTACTACTGCACTATGCTCATTGCTCTGGGCGCCATGGTCGGGGCGGTAGTTGCCGCCGATCTCATCCTGTTTTATGTGTTCTGGGAGATCATGCTGCTGCCGATTTTCTTCATGATCGGTCTCTGGGGGGGAGAGAAAAGGGTTGCGGCCACCATCAAGATCACCATCTACACCATCTCCGGATCGCTGCTGATGCTGGCGGCGCTGGTGTACCTCGCCGTCAGTTATCATGCCCAGACCGGCCAGTGGAGTTTTGAGATCGCCAGGATGGCGGTGCTCGATCTGCACGGCGGTTTCGCCCTACTGGCCTTTTTCGGCATGATGGCGGCCTTCGCCATCAAAATTCCGCTCTTTCCGTTCCATACCTGGCTGCCCGACGCCTATAGCGAGGCGCCGACCTCAACCACCTTTATACTCTCGGCCATAATGGCCAAAATAGGCGTCTACGGCGTTATCCGCCTGGTGGTACCTGTGTTTGAAGGGGAACTGGCCAGGTACGCGGTCCTTTTCGCCTATCTTGGCGTCATCGGTCTGATGTATTGCGGCATCGCCGCTATCGGCCAGCGAGATTTCAAGCGCATGCTGGCCTATTCCTCGGCATCACATATGGGCATCATCGCTCTTGGCGTATTCTGTATGAATGTGCAGGCCCTCACCGGCACGCTCTATCAGATAGTCGCCCATGCCACAAGTACCGGGGTTCTCTTTCTTTTTGCCGGAGTTCTCGAGGAGCGCGGCAACAGCCGGCAAATTGAGGATTTCGGCGGCGTCGCCTACAGTGCGCCGATTTTTGCAACATTTTTTGCGGTGGCCATGCTCGCCTCATGCGGACTGCCGGGAACCAGCGGATTCATAGGAGAATTTCTCATTATCCTTGGCGCTGTCAAATACAATATGCTGGTGGGCGTATTGGCCGCCACCTCCCTGGTTATCGGCGTCTGTTATATGCTCTGGATGTTCCAGCGCGTCTTTTTTGAAAAAGCCAACGACAGAACCGCTGCTTTCAAAGACCTGTCGGCCTATGAGACCCTGGTGTTTCTGCCGGTAATTGTACTCATACTTGTCATGGGGATCTATCCACAGCCGTTCATTGCCAAAATCGAACCTGCTGCCCAGAAGCACATTATCCAGATGATAACCACCGGAGAGCCGGCGCTCGCCAAAAACGCGGCTGCTCCCCCATCACACTCCACCATCACACCCTGAGGCGGAAAACGATATGACAGACTTCTTACTCTTGCTGCCCGTGCTTATCGTCGGCGTTGGCGCCATTCTGCTGATGCTGCTCGCCGCCTTCGACAATGTCGAAAAAGAGGTTGCCGCCTACGGTGGTATGGCGGTATTCCTGCTCGGCTTTATTGCTCAGTTGGCAGTGGTTACGGCCGGAGATATCTCTATTTTCGCCAATATATTCAACTCCATGATGGTCGCCAACACCTTCACCCAGGTAGCCGGCCTGATCATCACCGCCTGCGGATTCTTTACCTGTATGAGCTCCCACAGCTATTTCCGGCAGAATCACTTTTTCCAACTCGAATACTATGCGCTCACCGCCTTTGCCGCCTGCGGCATGATGCTGCTGACCATGGCCCAGGAACTCATTACCGCGTTTGTAGCCCTGGAGATAATGTCTCTGGCCATCTATGTCCTTGTCGGTATGCAGAGGAACAACGTCAGAGCCACTGAGGCTGTACTCAAGTATCTGGTTCTCGGGGCCTTTGCCGGCGGCTTCTACACCATGGGCAGTGCGATGATGTACGGGGGGGCCAACAGTACTCATTTCGGCAACATTGGCGAGGTCATAGCCGCCGGCGGCTTTTTCGATCAACCCTTGCTGGTGGTCGGCAGTCTGTTGATACTCGTTGCCCTGCTTTTCAAGGTTGCGGCCTTTCCTTTCCATGCCTGGGTAGTGGATGTCTATGACGGCGCCGCCCTGCCGGTTACCGGTTTCATGGCAACGGCTCTGAAGGTGGCGGTCTTCGCCCTTTTCGCCAACTTTCTCACGCTCGACAGTGGACTCCAGGCCGGCTGGGTGGAATATCTTTTCTACATCGCCATATTCACCATGTTTGCCGGCAATCTCATCGCCATCAGCCAGAACACGCTTAAGAGGATGCTTGCCGCTTCAGGCATTGTTCACAGCGGGTATCTGCTGGTGGCACTGGTGGCCTTTACCAGCAGAGATTTTACCGGTAGTGTCCTCCTCTATTACCTGGCTGCCTATGCCGTTGCCACTCTAGGCATGTTCTGCGCTCTCTCCTATCTCAGCGGTGAGGGAGAAAAACGTCAGAAATTTGAGGATTTCAAGGGCTTGGCAAAAGTACGTCCTTACTCGGCCGCAGCCATTACCGTCTTTCTGCTGTCCATGGCCGGACTACCGCCGACGGTAGGTTTTATGGGCAAGCTCTACATTATCATCAATGCCATCCATGCAGAACAGACCATGCTTGCCGCCCTGGCGATCGTCAGTAGCGTCGTTTCCATGTGGTATTATCTGCGGCTGGTCATCACCATGTATTTTTATGAGGCCCAGGATGATTTCGTAACGGAAAGCTCGCCGTTTGCGCCGCTGTGCACTTTTGTCCTGGTTGTTTGTGTCTTTGCTTTTTCGCTGCTTCCCCTTGGTGTTTAACAGGGAGTGCGAGTATACTGAAAGGGCACGGTCAAGAGACGAGGCATCCATTCGGCAAAGGGGAAATTATACTATGAAAGTTCGAGAGATTCTGGAAAAGAAGGGACGCAGGGTGGTCACCTGTCATGCTGACAATTCTCTGCTTGAGGCCCTGGCGATTTTTTCGGCCAATAAGATAGGCTCGCTGCTTGTAGTCGACGCAAATGATGCGATACAGGGGATTATTGCTCCGCGTGATATTCTCCTTATCGTCCTCAACGATATGGAGAAGATCAAGGAACTCAAGGTGCATGAGATCATGACCACGGACCTCATCGTTGCCGGACTCGATGACGATATCGACTATATACAGGCGATAATGACAGAAAACCGTATTCGCCACATCCCCATCCTCGAAGGTCCCGAACTGAAGGGTATGGTCTCCATCGGCGATGTGGTCAAAGCGCAGGTGCGGGAAAAGGAAGTCGAAAACAGATATCTCAAAGAATATATCGAGGGGAAGTATCCGGCCTGACAGCCTCTATTTCATCTCACACCTTTGATTGTTTGTGAAATATTTGGGCAGGGAGTGTGTCGGAAAATTGCAATTTTTCACATCAGATTAGGGTGTTATCAGGAAATCACGCACAGCTCGAGAGGTTCTGACGCACGCATTGTTTTTCTGAAACCACCGCAGAGATGAGATGGGGAGTAAGTGAAGGCGTTGCGATCTGCGTGGATCGCAGCGTCTTCGCCTTTTTATCGGTTATTGGGGAGGTAAAGGTTCACTCATTGCGGTTTCTTCTCCGAGTGCCGGCTGATAAGCGGATAATTTTTTTCCGGTCCGATGACATTTTTTTCTTCGGAAAAAAGCGGCGGGGAGGAGATGTAGGCGCTAATCAGGGCGGAGACGGTACTGAGGGAGTGGATGTGGGTGCGTTCATAGCCGTGGCTGGCGTCGAGGCCGAAACAGACCAGGGCGGTACGGATGTCGCTGCCGGCCTGGAGCGCTGCGGCGGCATCGCTTCTGTAGTGAAGAAAGACATCGCGGCTGAACTCGAGTTCATGCTCGGCGCAGAGATCGATGAGATGCTTGCTCAGGTGAAAATCGAAGGGACCGCTGGAGTCCTTCATGGCAATGGTGGCTCCAAACTCGCAGGTATTCTGGTCTGGAGCGATGGTGCCGTTGTCGATGGTGACCATCTCCGCTACATCACCGCGCAGCACGTGCGAGGCGCCAATTCCCACCTCCTCCGAGATGGTAAACAGCAGATAACAGTCAAGCGTCGGTGTTATCTCATTGTCGATAAGAGCCTTGGCTGCTGCCAGAATCGCGGCGACCCCGGCCTTGTCGTCGAGAAAACGGCTATTGATAAAACCGTTGGTGTCCATCTCCGGGGCGGTGTCGATGGAGACGAAATCGCCGACCCGAAGTCCGAGATTCCACAACTTGTCCAGCGTCGAACATTTTTCATCCAGGCGTATTTCCAGGTTCTCCCAGCTTGAAGGCTGCTCATCCACCTCCGTGTTGTAGCAGTGTCCCGAGGCTTTCAGGGGGAGTATGGTGCCCCGGTATGTGCTGCCGTCGTCGCTGTGGATGCTGACCCGCGCCCCCTCGGCAAATCTGGCTGACCAGGTGCCCACGGGCACGACGGATATCCTTCCGTTTTTCTTCAGACCTTTGACCATGCCTCCGAGCGTGTCGAGATGGGCTACGACCGCCCGGCGGGGGTGCTTTTTCCTGCCCTGTATATGAGCGCGTATGGCCCCGCGCCTGGTCAGTTCGTAGCTGATGCCCATTGTTTTAAGTTCGTCACAGACGGCACGCACCATGTTGTCGGTCATGCCGCTTGGGCTGGCGATTTTGAGGAAATTTTCCAAAATTTTCAAGAGATACCCTGTGTCGATGTGCTTCTGCAACGGCTACACCTCCGCATGTTTTGTTTGAGGGAACAGCAGATCGACGAATTTCTCCGCGGTTGGCTGCGGCTCATGGTTGGCAAGACCCGGACGCTCATTAGCTTCAATAACGACGTAGTCCGGCCCGGTGACGTCCTTGACCAGGAAATCGAAACCGACCACTGGGATCTGCAAAGCTCTGGCGGCAGTAACCGCGGCGGCAGCGAGCCGAGGATGAAGGTCGTCGGTTACGTCGTGGATGGTGCCGCCGGTGTGGAGGTTAGCGGTCTTGCGAACATCTATCTCCCGGCCGGTTTCGAGGATATCGTCGAGGGTGTATCCTTCCCGGTCGATGGCGCGCATGGTTTCATCATCGATGGGAATAGTGCTCTCGCCGCTGGTGGCGGCGGAGCGTCTTCTGCTTTGTTTGGCGATGAGATCACGGATGGGCAAGGAGCCGTTGCCCCTGATTCGTGCCGGCTTGCGCACGGCGGCGGCCACCACTTCATTGTCAATGACGATGATCCGCAGATCCTGGCCCTCGACATACTCTTCAAGTATGACCTTGCTGCTGAAGGTGGAGGCCGTGGCGACGGCTTCCTTGAGCTGGTCTATATGGTCGAGGTCGACGAAGACCCCCTCGCCCTGCTCACCTCTGGCCGGTTTGACGACGACACGGGGATAACGGCTGAGGAAATTCTCCATCTGGCCGGTAGAACCGGCGATCTCCTGGGTCGGGACTTTAATATCGACGCTGCGCAACAATGCCTGGGTCACGGCTTTGTCATCGCAGCGGCTCATGGCGATGGCGGTGGTCAACTCCGAGAGGGATTCTCGGCAGATTATGGCTCTGCCGCCGAGCGAGAGCCGGAAAAAGCCGTTTTCACCGTCGAGAATTTCAACGCCAATGCCGCGCTTTCTGGCCTCATCCGTAATTATCCTGGCGTATATGTTGAGTTCTTCTTCAGGAGAGGGCCCAAGGAAAAGCGGTTCATTGATGGGATTCTTTTTTTTGATGCAGTACACCGGAACCTGTTCGAAACCAAGCTTGTCGTAGAGGGCGATGGCCTCCTTGTTGGTGTGCATCACCGAAAGATCAAGAAACCGCCTGCCGTTTTCGATGAAATAGAAAATCAGCTCTCGGACCAGGGCTTCGCCCACCTTCGGCAGCTTGCATTGCTGGTCGACGGCCAGCGCCCACAGGCTCGAGCCGTTGTCGGGATCGTTAAAGGCCAGGTAATGGTCGACGCCGGTGACAACGCCGACTATGTCGCCGCTGTTTTTCTCTTCCGCCACAAGCACCTGCAGAGCGGTATCCTGGAGCGCTTTTTCGTAGAATCCCCTTTTGCTCGGCACCATGCCCCAGCACTGATATATCGAGCGAATGGCCTTTTCGTCATCTCCTGACTGCAGCGGTCGAATGACGAGGTTGGACATGTCAAGCCTGTCCACCCGATAATTTTGAAAATCCAGGCGATAGGTAATTGAGGGATCAAGAAAAAGATCCTGCGGGGCGTAGGAGACAACCACATGGGGATCGCGGATGTACATGGCGATATCCCTTCTACCCTTTTCCTCGCGGCAGATAGCTCCGGCCAGTTTGGCCGGATCGCTAAATGTCTGGCCAAATATCAGCCGTCCCCAGCCGCAGTCGACAGAGATTTCGTCCTGCATGTCCCGTCGCAGATCATCGGTCAACGGCTTGCCCCAGTGTCTCAGTGAGGACATACAGGTGGGATCAAGAGGATTGGTGCAGTCTTTGCTCTTCTTGCTCATGGTTTGCACCTCTTCAGATACCATGGGTTTGCAGCCAGATTTCCAGCAGGGCGACCTGCCACAACTTGGAACCCCGCAGAGGAGTTATGTGTTCCTTGGGGTTTGCGAGGAGACTTTCCAGATAATCGCCGCGCAATAGTCCACGTTCACGGGCTTTTTTGCTGGTGAGAAAATCTCTGACAAAAGTGAGATAGGGGCCCTCGATATGCTTGAGTGCCGGAACGGGAAAGTAGCCCTTGGGCCGGTCGATAACCGCGGCGGGAACGACCTTGCGGGCCGCCTCCTTGAGAATCCCTTTACCGGATTGACGAAGTTTAAGTTCGGCGGGTATGCGCGCCGCCATTTCCACTAGTTCGTGGTCGAGAAAGGGCACTCGGGCCTCCAGGCTGTGAGCCATGGTCATGTTATCGACACGTTTGACGGGATCGTCGACCAGCATGACCGTGGTATCAAGATGCAAAGCCTTGTCCACCGCCCGTTCGGCATGGCCGGCAGAGAAGTGACGTTCGACAAATTCGCGGCTGTAGTTGCGGCCGTGATAGGCGCTGCTCACCGTCTGCTCATATTCTTCCTGATCCCGGTCGAAAAAGACCCTGCAATAATCGGCAACGGGGTCGGTACTGTCGACAAGAGGCGGGTACCAGTGATATCCGCCGAAAACTTCGTCGGCCCCCTGGCCGCTTTGCACGACCTTGACGTATTTGGACACTTCATGCGAAAGCTGGTAGAAGCCGACATTGTCGTAGCTTACCATAGGCTCGGACATTGCCTCTATGGTTCGGGGGAGCAGGTCGAGAAGTTCGGCTGAAGGCACGAATATCTGATGGTGTTGTGTCTGGAAATGCTCGGCGATGATGTCTGAATAATAAAACTCGTCGCCCTTTTCGCCACCAGCTTCTTCGAAGCCGACGGAGAAGGTGTTGAGGTTTTTCTGACCTTCCTCGGCCAGCAATCCGACCAGCAAAGACGAGTCCACCCCTCCCGAGAGCAGAACACCCACGGGAACGTCGGCAACCATTCGCCTGCGTACGGCATGGCGAAGGCTGTCGAGAACCATGTCCATCCACTCCTCTTCGGAGCGTTTCAGATCGTCGCTGTCTTGGCGCAGTTGCAGTTTCCAATAGACGGTGTCGCTGAAAGAGCCATCTTTCTCGTAGATGCGAAAGGTGGCCGGCGGTAGTTTGCGTACGCCTTTGAGTATGGTCAGCGGCGGCGGTACCACGGCATGCCAGTGGAGATAGTGATGGAGAGCCGCAGGGTCGAGATCGGTATCGACCTCGCCTGCCGCAAGCAGTGCCGGAAGCGACGAAGCAAAACGTAACTTTTTGGTATTTGAGGCAAGGTAGAGGGGCTTGATGCCGAGACGGTCGCGGGCCAGAACGGTCCTGCCGCTGTGGCGTTCATGAATGGCAAAGGCAAACATGCCGTTGAATTTCTCCACACAGGCGGGCCCCCAGGCGTGAAAAGCCTTGATGATGACTTCGGTGTCGCCGCTGGAAAAAAAGTTATAGCCTCTCTCTGTCAGTTCATGCCGCAATTCCTGGTAGTTATAAATACAGCCGTTGAAGACGATGTCTATACCGAGGTGCGAGTCTACCATCGGCTGCCGTGCCTTTTCACTGAGATCGATAATTTTCAGTCGGCGGTGACCGAAGACGACACCGCCCTGGAGGAGACAGCCGCTGGTATCCGGCCCTCGTGCCGTCATCTTCGCCATCATGGCTTTGACCGCCCTCGTGGAGGCCTCGTGGCCCGTGAAAACAATTTCACCGCATATACCGCACATATCGTCTTTATCCTTGTTGATGTCTTACAGGAGGGAGGAAGGGTCCAGAGGAATCTCAATCGTCGAGTCCCTCTAGGTACTTTTGCGCAAAAAATTATTATACAATATTATATCCCGGTCGTGACATAGTCAAGGCCAAAAGGTCAGCCCGGTGCGGGGTATGGTTTTTATCCCCCCAGAAGCGGTGGGAAAGAGATGTGACCGGCAGTGACTGAGGATAGTGGTGTCCTGGCCACTTCTATTCGCCTGGGATAGGTATCAAGGCCGCGTCGGAATTTTTCTCCTGCAGGGCGCTGACCAGTTCATCAAGTCCGTCTTCTAGGAAGAGCAGTTTGTCGTTGCTGAGTTTTTCAAGGGCGCCGCTGAGTTTGCCTTGAGCAGGCTGAGGAGCCTTGGTGAGCAGGGTGTTGCCTTTTTCGGTGAGCGAGAGGTGAACAGCCCGTTGGTCGCTTTTGCTGCGTTCACGGAGGACATAGCCGTCCTCCTCGAGTTTGTCGAGCATGTTGCTGCAGGTAGAGGGGTGGATCGCCAAAGAAGTGGCGAGCTGGGATACCTTGATTCCAGGATTGGAATGCAGTTCGTAGAGCATCCACAGTTTGGCGCTGCTCAGGCCGCATTCCTTCTCAACATATTTCGAGTGGGCCTGGACTGCGCGAAAAAGAATACGCAGATTCTGTGTAATGGTCTTGATGCGAAGTGATCTGTCTTTCATTGTCCCATATGACAATTATGGAGGAAAAGTTCCTCACTAATCGTCGGCGCTGCCTTAGAGGCCACCTTAAAAAAATATGATAGGTCAAAAAAGCCCGGGGAACCTATGTTCCCCGGGCTGGTGAAACGCGAGCCGGTACTACTACATTGCGGCTTTCTGTGCTGCTTCAATCCAACCGTTCCATGTATCCGTATTGGCCTCGATCCATTCATCGACGTGTTTCTCGATGTCTTTCTGGCTCTTCTCGCCGGCGTTCATCCGGGTGTTCTGCTCGTTTATATCTTCAAGAGGCAGGGTGAATACCTCAAAAAACTTCTTTGCGGCCGGATTGGCCTCAATGAATTTTTTGTTGGCGACGACGCGGATATCGGAGACAACGAAACCGGCCTTGAGAGGATCGCTGACGGCTCCCTCGATACCGGAGACGGTCATACGGTCGACAGCTGGCTTCTGGGTGTCCTTAGGCATGATCTTGGGAACATTGATCCACATGACATCCTTGCCGGGCTTGAGCTTGAAAATGGTCCAGTTCGGGGCCCAGGTGTAAAAGAAAAGAGGGTCACCGTCCTTGTAACTGGCCATGGCGGCGGCCATTCCGGCTTCGTAGGAGGCCTTGACCGGGTTAATATGATCATCCAGGTCGTAGACCTTCATATGATGGGTGATAACATTCTCACAACCCCAGCCCGGAGGACAGGCAGTCAGATCCGCTTTACCGTCACCGTTTCTGTCAAAGGCCTTCTTTACCTCATCGCGTTTGAAATCATCAAGTGATTTGATGTTGTATTTTTCAACATCTCTTTTGGAGACAAGATAACCTTGCAGGCCACCGGACTTGACGACATAGCCGTAAACGTCGGCATCATCGTAGAAGCCCTTGGGCAGCTGGCTGTTGTGGTTGGGAAACCAGCCATTGGCCCAGTAGTCGACATCGCCCAGAGCGACGGACTTGTAGAAAATAGGATTCTGCAGATCTTTTGGTTTATCGACTTCATAGCCGAGCTCTTCAAGGCCGCGCCGTACCAGAGCTTCCTGGAAGAAGCCGGTGTTCCAGGTGGCCCGTGCGGGTTCGACGGTGACACCTTCACCTGGCTTGTGGTTCATGGCGAAGCTGGTCGCTGCACCGGTAAAGACAAGTGCTGACACAACAGCACCCATTACGAGTTTTTTCATCATCTGTAATCCTCCTTTATTCTTTTTTACTTTTACCCATTGACTGGGTGATTCGATCTAAAATGATGGCCATGAGAACGATCGACAGTCCGCCTATCGTTGCAAGACCTATGTCCAGGGTGTTCAAACCGAGAACAACGGGGGCGCCGAGGCCGCCGGCACCGATGAGGGCGGCGATAACAACCATGGAGAGCGCCATCATGATGGTCTGGTTCAAGCCTGCCATGATGGTCTGCAGCGCCAGGGGAATCTGCACCTTGCGCAGGACCTGCCAGTTGGTGGCTCCGAAGGCCAGGGCTGCTTCGACCAGTTCGGGGTGGACCTGCCTGATGCCAAGGCTTGTCAGTCTGATAATCGGCGGCAGCGAAAATATGATGGTTGCCAGTACGCCGGCGACGTTGCCCACCGAGAACAGCATGACAATGGGCACCAGATAGACAAACGCTGGGGTAGTCTGCATGGCATCGAGGCAGGGACGCAGGATAGATTCGAACCGATCGCTACGACCGGCGAGAATTCCCAGGGGGATGCCGACGAGGGTGCAGAAAATCACCGATGAAAAGACCATGGCCAGGGTTGTCATGGTATCCGGCCAGAGTCCCAGAAGACCAATGAGTACCAGGGTGATGGCACTGAAAATCGCCAGCTTGAGGCCGGAGACGCGCCAGGCGATAATGGCTACGAGAATTATGATCAGGAAAGGATGGACCCAATGCAGGCCGTTTTCCAGACCGGTAAGGGTGATTTCCACCGGCCACTTGATGATCTGGAAAAACCAGCGGTAACCTTCGACCAGCCAGTCGATGAACTGGCTTATCCATATATCTAGGGGTATGACTTTATCTTCAAAATTGAGCATTGCGGTTCACTCCTGGAAGGGATTTACATATTGCCGATGTTGTCGGTATTCTCGGCCCGATGCAGGGTGCGGAGAAAGCGGTTTTTACTGACAGTGCCGAGGTATTTATCGTTCTCGCCGAGGACCGGGACCGGCCAGCTGTGAGAAGCCACCAGTGGCAGTATGTCCTGAAGGGTGTCCGAATCTCTTACTGGCTTAGCATCCTTGAGGAAGGCCCCGTCGATGCCGGCCTTGTCTCCTCCACTATTCTGCAGCAGGTTCTGAAGTGAATCGACTGAGACCACCCCGAAAAATTCATGGTCGGGGTTGAGGACATAGGCATATTCACGGTCGATGCCGTTGAGCTTTTCCAGCAGAGACCGTGGACTTCCCTCGCCTTTGCGCCATATGTAGGTAGGCTGGACGTCGCGAACGATATCGCCTGCAGAGATGACACCGGTGGGGTCGACACCGCGGAAAAAGGCGCGAACATAGTCGTCGGCGGGATTCTGGAGTATCTCTTCCGGAGTGCCGACCTGGACGATGCGGCCGCCTTCCATGATGGCGATGCGATCGCCTATGCGCAGGGCCTCATCGAGGTCGTGAGAGATGAATATAATTGTCCGTTCGTGCTGGTCCTGTAGTTTCAGCAGTTCATCCTGCATCTCGGTGCGGATCAAGGGGTCGAGGGCCGAAAAGGCCTCGTCCATGAGCATGATGTCGGGATCCACCGCCAGCCCCCTGGCAAGACCGACCCGCTGCTGCATGCCGCCGCTGAGTTCGCGGGGGTAGGCCTTGCCCCAACCTTCGAGTCCGACCTGCTTGAGGGCGTCGAGGGCGCGCTCTTCCCGCTGTGGCTTAGCCATGCCGTCGAGTTCGAGACCGAAACAGACATTGTCGAGCACTGTTTGATGCGGCATCAAGGCAAAAGACTGGAATACCATGCCCGTCTTTTTGCGGCGGAACTTGACCAGTTCGTCGTTGTTCATCTTCAGCACATCTTCACCGTCAACCAGCACTTCGCCTGCCGTTGGTTCAATAAGACGGTTGAACATCCGCACCAGTGTAGATTTTCCAGATCCCGAGAGGCCCATGACGACAAATACCTCGCCGCTGTTCACGACAAAACTGGCATTGTTGACGCCGATGGTGAGGCCTGTCTGCTCGTAGATCTCTTCTTTGGTCTTTCCCTGTTTCACAAGCCGGAGTCCTTCCTGAGGATCGGATCCGAAGATTTTGAACAGGTTGTTGATAATTATTTTTTCCATAATGATGTCAGACAAATCTCCGAGTTTTGGAAACCGTTAAGAAACCCTTCGCTATGTAGTAAATGAAAAGCTTTTGTCAGAAATGACCCAGCAACACACTTAGTATAAGCACGGAATGGTATGATTTGCAATAAAAATATATTGCGTAAAACTATATTCTGCAAAAATTTATCGCAGGATACCGATTTGTCGGCATTTATATTTGTCTTTGCAGGCCGATTGAATAGTTCCAGGTCCTGGCTGGCGAGGATATGCAGGCAATGGGTACCTGAGGAAACTGCGGCTGGGCAGCGGTCCTGAACATGTACCGCCGCCAATCGCGGCTAAGCGCATGAGTGGCAACCTTGATGGCACGCAGCGCCTGGTTCCTTTCCATGGAAAACACACCTTTGTGGCCCGTCTTCGGCAACGGATTGACAGAAGGCAGCGGTCTCTGAGGAAGAAGACGCGGCCGCTTAAAAGGGGATGGCGGCGGTAAATGTCCGGCGTATTCCGGAATAAGGGTGAATCAGCGTAAGGGATGAGGCGTGCAGCATCATCCTCTCTCCCTGTCGGCCTCTGCCGTAGAGCGCATCTCCTTGTATGGGGCACCCTAGTCCCAGGTCGTGGGCTGCATGCAGGCGCAGCTGATGAGTCCTGCCCGTCAGCGGCTTGAAAAGGACTCTGGTGCCGGCGGCTTCCTCGCCAATTTTCCACCATAATGTTATTCCCAGCTTACCGCGTCCGGGATCATATATCTGGTAGGGCCGGCGGCCGGTGTCGAGGCGGAATTTCAACTCGATTCTGCCGGAGCTGCGGCTGAGTCGGCCGTCGAGAAGAGCGACATATTCCTTGTCTATATTTCTTTCGGCAAATTGCATTGACAGATTCCGATGTGCGTCCGGGGTGCGGGCCAGGACCATGAGGCCAGAGGTGGCCATGTCGAGGCGATGGACTGCGGGCTGGCGGGGCATATCGACAAAGCGCCGGCGAAGGCGGGATTCGACGCAGTCCTGCTTTTCAGGACCGCGTCCGGGAACGGCGAGAAGGCCGCCTGGTTTGTCAACAACCACTATATGGGCATCGGCATGGACTATTATCATGAAATCCGCTGTCGTTGCCTCTCCTCGAGGCCGCAGAGAAGAAAGCCCATCAGCGGCAGGCACTTTTCTGTGCAGGCGGGATAGAAACGACCATGCACCCTGTCTTTCGACCTGGTGGTTCTGCCCCAGTAAAACTCGGTGATGCCGAAGGGGATAATGTCATGCAACACGGCATAATTGAGCAGCTTTGGCGCACAACAGTCGCCGGCACCGGTGGGGATACCGCGGCGGTCTGTGAAAAAATCACCCAGGGCTGCCCTCTCTCCTCTAAAATTCTGCAGATGGTAGAGTTCGTGTAATCTCGCCATAAGTTTCCGGGAAAGAAGTTTTCTCCTTCTTTTGAGAAAAAGAAGCGTGCTGTCATTTTCTTGGGCCTGATTGATGACGGCCCCGAGGTGCTTGATCTCTTTTTCCGTCCGGGTATTCTCTTCCTGCCAGACCTGTATGTCAAAAAGCGGCGGCACCCAGCCGTCTATGTTCCAGAGACCGTTGAATTGGCCGGAAAAGGCGCGCAGAACTACAGGTTTACCGCAGGCGTCCACGCCTTCGAGAACGCCAAGCATCTTTCCTCGGTTTTCGCCAAACAGCGGCAGGGTGGAATGGACTCCGGTCGCTGGCCGCGGACCGCCACCATCCAGGCAACCGCGTGAGATAAGCTGCATCATCAGTCCAGCGCCAAGGACCGGTGCCCTGCCCAGGCAAAGACTGTGCTCCTTGCCGCAGCGGCGGCACTCGCCCTGCAGTGGGTGAGGCCTTTGTGAAAAATCGGCGTGTGGTGAGATGGTCATTTCGTTGTGTCGGCCGTCGCCTCCTCTTTGACGGAGGGTGGAGAATCACCACATTTCTTCTCACTACCAAATTCGTAAGGTTGTGGATTTGTGCGCCACGTAATTTCAACGAGCAGCGGATCGGAAGAGATCTTTTCACGAAACGCTAGAAACTCATCCCTGGGGGCTTGGCTGCAACCGTCCTCGCTGCAGAGACCCGTGAGATAGGCACCTCCAGAAGATTGGCATGAGAATGATTGAAACTCATGGGTAATCGGAACCAAAATGCAATCCGAGGTTCGGCAGCTGTTGAAATATATCTTGCGCGTGGTATATCTCATCACGTGCCGTGATCGGTTCATGGCAGAACACTCTATTTCAGGGAGCAGGCAATGCTGCGATTGGCAGATATCCGTATTCGTCCGAAATTACTTTTTCTTTTTGTACAGACCGGTCTTTTTCCCGTCCTGGTCGTCGGTTTTCTCTACAGCCATTGGACCGAAAAATCGCTCATTGAAAAATCGTTTGACAATCTAACCACCATCCAGACTATCCGCAAAGGCCAGATTGAAAATCATTTTGCCAAGAGCTTCGTGGATATCCGCCTGCTGGCCGATTCAGAGCGTATATATGATTTTGTCAGGAAGATGAGCCGCTACCGCGAAAAAACGGTGACCTCCTCTCTTCACGGCCTCTTCAACACCGACAGTCAAGAGTATCGGGCAATTGTCGGCAACATCTCCAAACAGCTGCAGGATTACGCCTATCTCAACGGTTACAGCGATCTCTATCTGGTGGATGCCGATTACGGCACAGTTATGTTTTCGGTACAGAACCAGGGCGACAACGGCAAAAATCTGCGTAACAGCAGTCTGAAAAACACCGCTCTGGCCGAGGTCTGGAATGATGTGCTGGAGTCTTCGGCGACGGTAATTTCCGATTTTTCCCCCTACGCGCCGGCACAGGGCAAAGAGGTCGCTTTTATCGGTCATCCGGTGACCAACCTCGCCGGCGAGAAGATAGCGGTCGTCATTCTCCGGTTCAATGAAAGCCTTATCTCCACGGTCACCGAGTCTCGCAAGGGAATGGGCAAAAGCGGCGAGTCTTATCTTATCGGCCGGCAAGAAAACGGAGGAGGTTTTGAGTTCCGGAGCCGGCTGACAACCATGGGTGAGGGCAAATATGTCATCGGCTACGACCTGGGCAGAGATCTGGCCTACTGGCGGGATGCTGTCGCGTCGGGAAATGCAGGAGGTCATGGCGTCTATGTCGACAGTGCCGGAAAAAGAGTGCTGGTGGCCTATGACAAATTGGATATCGAGGGTCTTAATTGGTACCTGATATCCAAGATCGATAAATACGAGGTCACGGCGCCGCTCCGCCAGATATACCGCAACCTGGCGATTTTTGTCTCTCTTTTTACGCTGCTCACCGGGGCCTGGGCCTGGCTTTTGTCCCGGGGGTTCACCCGGCCCATTCTTCGAGACATTGAATTTGCCGATGCCATCTCCCACGGCCATTATGACTCCATACTGCAGACGAAAAGAAAGGATGAACTCGGCGATCTGGCCAGGTCTCTCAACGATATGGCCGCCAGTCTCAAAGAGGTGAACTGGAATAAATCCGGCAAGGAGGGGCTCGACGATGCTATTCGCGGTGAACTCGATCCGGACCAGTTGGCCCGTCGCTGCATCCGATTTTTTGTCCATCACTTCGAGGCTCAACTGGGAGCCATCTACCTCAACAGCCAGGGCGTGCTCGAGTTAAAGGCCTCCCATGCCTTCAATGACCGCCAGGGGAATTTCAACAGCTTTGCCTTCGGCGAGGGTATTGTCGGCCAGGCAGCACTGGAATTGGAGAGCATTTGTTTTTCACAGATGGATGAAAACGTTCCATCAATGAACTACGGTGCCGGTGAAGTGGTGCTGAAGCATTATCTGGCCGTACCCATACATGCCGACAACGTCGATGTGGTCGGCGTCATGCTCCTTGGTTCCAGTCGCCCCTTTGATGATCTGCAGAAGAAATTTCTCAGCCAGAATATCGCCAATGTCGCTATTTTGTTCAATGCTGCCAGCTCGCGCATGAGGATTTCGCAACTGCTCGATGAAGCCCGACGACAGCAGGAGGAATTACAGGCAAGCAACAGCGAACTCGAACGCCAGGCCAGGGCTCTCCAGGAGTCGGAGGCGGAAATGCAGGCCCAGCAGGAGGAACTCAGGGTAACCAACGAGGAACTGGAGGAGCAGGCCCGGGTGCTGAAGGAATCCAAGGTCGAACTCCAGGCCCAACAGGAAGAACTCAGGGTTACCAACGACGAGCTGGAAGAGCGCACCCGGGCTCTGGAAGAGCAGAAGACCGAGATCTGGGCCACCAACAGCGACCTCAAGGAGGCGCAGGAAATCGTCGAGAGAAAAGTAGAGGAGCTTGAGGTCGCCAGCAAGTACAAATCAGAATTTCTTGCCAATATGTCGCACGAACTGCGAACGCCGCTCAACTCTATTCTTATCCTCTCCCAGCTTTTGGGAAACAACAAGGACGGCAATCTCACCTCCAAACAGGTGGAATCGGCACAGGCCATCAACTCCTCGGGCAGCGAACTGCTCAAACTCATAAATGAGATTCTCGATCTTTCCAAGATCGAGGCAGGCAAAATCGATCTGGTCATCGAAGAGGTAAAGCTTGCCCACGTTAATGAGGACCTGCGGCGCATGTACAAGGAAATCGCCGACAGCAAGGGCTTAGAGCTTGTGTTTACGGCGGCCCCGGACCTGCCGGAATCACTTCTCACCGATGAGCAGCGGCTGCAGCAGGTATTGCGCAATCTTATCACCAATGCCTTCAAGTTTACCAGGGAGGGCACGGTGGCCCTGGAGGTGTCGCGGCCCAGTGCGACCCAGGTGGCTGGCACCTCCCTCGAAGTCGAATCTTCCCTCGCCTTCGCTGTGAAAGACGAGGGCATAGGAATTGCTGAGGAGAAACAAAAGGTAATTTTCGAAGCCTTTCAGCAGGCCGATGGTTCCACCAGCCGTACTTACGGCGGCACCGGCCTGGGACTGTCAATTTCCCGGGAACTCATTCGTCTGCTTGGTGGTGTCATTCTGCTTGAGTCTGTGGAGGGGGAAGGGTCCACCTTCACCGTCGTCCTCCCGGAAAAACATGAACGAAGCGAAACCGGGGAAGACGAGAGAGCCAAAGAGAAGGCAGAGCCCCCAGCGGAACTCACCGAGGCAGCTGATGCTCCAGTGGCTATGAAAATGCCCGATGCCCGGACCGCCCGGAAGGAAATGACACCGGAGCTCGACGAGGTGGCAGATGATCGCAAGGAGGTGACCTCGACCAGCAAGAGCGTTTTGATCATTGAAGATGACAATAATTTTTCCATGATCCTCAGGGATTTCGCCCGGGAGCGGGGATTCAAATGTATTATCGCCGAAGACGGGGAAACCGGTCTTCACTTTGCCGACTACTATCGTCCCAGCGCCATTATTCTCGATATTGGCCTACCGGGCATTGACGGCTGGAGTGTAATGGAGCGGCTCAAGAATACCCCTGATCTGCGCCATATTCCCGTTCACTTCATGTCGGCTGCCGATAACTCCATGGAGGCCCTGCGTATGGGAGCCATAGGCTACCTGACCAAACCGGTCTCTCTGGAGAAGATTGACGAGACCTTCCGCAAGCTCGAAACCATGATCGCCAAACCGGTAAGCCGGCTGCTGCTGGTGGAGGATGATTCCGTGCAACGGGAGAGCATCAGGCAGCTCATCGGTGATTCCGACGTCAAGACAACGGCGGTGGCCACCGGCGCCGAAGCTTACGGGGAGCTGGAGTCGAGCAGTTACGACTGCATGATTCTCGATCTCGGCCTTGAGGATATGTCCGGATTTGAACTGCTGGAGAAGATCCGCTCCAACGAGACCATGGCGGGAGTGCCGATTATTATCTACACCGGCCGGGAGCTCAGCGAGAAGGAAGAGACCGAGCTGAGTCGTTATGCCGAGTCCATAATAATAAAAGGAGTCAAGTCGCCGGAAAGGCTGCTTGACGAGTCGGCCCTTTTTCTCCACAGGGTCGAAGCGGAACTTCCCGAAGAAAAACGTAATATGCTGAAGACGATGCATGCGCGGGAAGGGGTGCTCTCCGGTAGTAAGGTACTGCTGGTCGACGATGATATGCGCAATGTCTTCGCGCTGACAAGTGTCCTCGAGGAGCGCGAGATTGAGGTGGTTATCGCCCGTGACGGAGTTGAGTGTCTTGAAAAACTTGAGCAAAGCAGCGGAATTGATGCGGTGCTCATGGATATTATGATGCCGCGGATGGATGGATATGAGACCATGCGCGAAATCAGAAAGAAGCGTCACTATGCTGATCTGCCGATAATAGCCCTCACCGCCAAGGCCATGAAAGGCGACAGGAGCAAATGCATAGAGGCCGGCGCCAGTGATTACCTGGCCAAGCCAGTGGATCCGGAAAAACTGCTTTCCATGTTGCGGGTGTGGCTCTACTGATGTCGTTGCCAGCAAATGAGCATATTGCCGCCATGGAAAACGAGGATCTCGAGATCGGCCTGCTGCTTGAAGCCGTCTATCGCAAGTATGGCTATGATTTCAGAAACTATGCCGGAGCGCACACCAAGAGGAGAATTGCCCAGAGAAAGAGCCTTGCGGGCCTCGATTCGTATACGGAGATGATTCACAAAATCATTTACGACGAGAAGTTCTTTTTTGCATTGTTGCTCGATCTCTCCATCAATGTCACCGAGATGTTCCGGGATCCCTGGTTTTACAAGGAGGTGCGGCAGCTCATTGTCCCGCATTTGCAAACCTATCCCTTCATCAAGGTCTGGCACGCCGGCTGCTCGGCAGGTCAGGAGGTGTATTCCATGGCCATACTGCTCGAAGAAGAGGAGATGAAGGAGCGAGCGCAGATCTACGCTACCGATTTTAATGAACTCATTCTTGCCCAGGCCAAGAGGGGTATTTATCCGATCGATGTCATCAGGCAGTATACTGCCAACTATATACAGTCGGGGGGGCGCGAATCCTTCTCCGATTACTATACCGCCGATGACAAGCATGTCATTCTCGATGGTCGATTGAGGAAAAGAATACTGTTTTCCTCGCACAATCTGGCAACCGACGGCGTCTTCGGCGAGATGAATATTATATTATGCCGTAATGTACTCATATACTTTAATAAAGAATTGCAGGAGAGAGTACTTGAGCTGTTCTGCGACAGCCTCTGTCCAGGCGGTTTTCTCTGCCTCGGTTCGAAGGAGAGTCTGAAGTTCTCGAAGTTGGCGGACAGATTTGAAAGTGTGGCGGGGCGGGAGAAAATCTACCGCAAGAAGCGTCTGCAGGAGTAGAGGAAGTCAGTCATGATCGAGTCCGGTACCTATGAGGCGGTGGCCATAGGTGTTTCGGCAGGAGGGATTGCCGCGCTTGAGAAGATACTGCCTCGGTTTGCTCCAGATTGCGGTCTGGTCATTCTCGTGGTACAGCATATGAGCCCCGGCGGAGGCCACTATCTCGTCGAGCACTTTTCCTCGGTCTGCCATCTGCCGGTAAAGGAGGCGAGTGATAAGGAAAAAAGCGAGGCCGGCACCATTTATTTCGCTCCGGCGGATTACCACCTGCTGGTGGAAAAGCAGAGAACGCTTGCCCTGTCGATGGAGGCTAAGGTCCATTACTGCAGGCCCTCCATAGATGTGCTTTTCGAAACTGCCGCCGAGGCTTACTCCAGCGCCCTGGCGGGGGTGATTCTCACCGGCGCCAATAGAGACGGAGCCCGGGGCCTGGCCAGGGTCAAGCAGTTGGGTGGTTTGAGTGTCGTCCAGTCACCGGAGACGGCGGAGGTAGATATCATGCCCCGTGCGGCCATGGACATGGCTCAGGTGGATTGTCTTCTGCCCCTGGATAGATTAGGAGACTTTCTGGCGGCGTTGAATAGAAGAGGTAAGGTATGAGTAAAGCAAAAATTTTGATAGTCGATGATCGGCCCGAAAATCTCTTTGTTCTAGAATCACTGCTGGATGAGCCGGATATTGAGCTGGTCACAGCCAGTTCGGGCAATGAGGCACTTGCCAAAATTCTCGACAATGATTTCGCGCTGGTGCTGCTTGATGTGCAGATGCCGGGAATGGACGGATATGAGGTTGCCGAGTTGATGCGCGGCAACAGGCACACCCGTCATATACCCATTATCTTCGTCACTGCCAAACATAAGGAACAGGCTTCCATCTTCAAGGGCTATGATTCAGGGGCCGTCGACTATCTTTTCAAACCCCTGGAACCTGTCATACTCAAGGGTAAGGTCGGTGTTTTTCTCGAACTCTACCGCCAGAAGAGGGAGTTGGAGGAAAAAACCCGCGAACTCGACAAAAGGCTGGCCGATCTGCAGGAGCTGAAAGGCCTGCTGGAGAGGACCAACGAACAGCTGACGCATCTGTCGAAAATGGACGGGCTCACCGGACTGCTGAACCGTCGCAGTTTTGACGAGATTTATCACGACGAGTGGCAGCGCGGCAGGCGTTATGGGGAACACCTCTCCATTCTCATTATCGATATCGACTCTTTCAAAGCCTACAACGACTATTACGGACACACCATGGGCGATGACGCCCTCAAGGCCGTGGCTCAGTGTCTGGCCAGTTCGGCCCAGAGGCATATCGACCGGGTGGCCAGATATGGCGGCGAGGAGTTCGTTGTCGTCCTTCCCCGTACCGGGCTTGAAAGTGCCGAAGCTATGGCCGATACAATCTGCAAAAACGTGCGCCGGCTCAATATCAGCCACGAGGGTAGCACCCTCGAAAAACGGATCACGGTCAGCATCGGCGTGTCGTCAATCGTGCCGAATGCGGATATGGATTCCCTGCTGCTGGTAGAGTACGCCGATGCCAAACTCTACCAGGCCAAGGCTGCCGGCAGAAATCAATGGTGTTCCGGACATGCTGTCCCGGAGCAGGGGAGGCCGCATGAAACGAAGCGCTGAAGACCGGAAAAAGCCATTTTCGGCTCTCTATCCCGAGGATGTGCTGGGGCTTGCCGAGCGGTCCCTGCAAAGAGAATTCACCAATCTCTACCGCCCTCTGAACAGCTATATCAACAGGGTCTTTGAACTCGAAGACAGCGATGGTGCCGGTGTCATCGTCAAGTTTTACCGGCCTGGCCGCTGGCCGGGGGAGGCCATTGCCGAGGAACATGTCTTTCTTCAGGAGTTGGCATCGTCTGAAATACCGGTTATCGCACCCCTTGTTATGGCAGATGGCTCGACCCTCGGCTGCTGGCGGGATATACATTACGCCTTCTTTCCCAAGTGCGGCGGCCGCAGCGTCGATGAGTTCAGCGACGAGCAATGGCAGCAGCTCGGCCGGCTGGTCGGCCGGGTTCATGCCACAGGCAGTATCCGCGAGGCACCGCACCGGCAACGGCTGGTCCCCTCGGCCTCCACCCGCGGGCAGCTCCACTACCTTGAGGAGCACGATCTGGTTGCCCAGGAGGCGCGTAGCGCATTTTTTACGCTCGCCCGTCGCCTGGTGGAGGAGATCGACGTCCTGTTCGACGGCGTGGTGCTCCAGCGCATCCATGGCGATCTCCATTTCTCAAATATTATCCATCGTCCCGGTGAATCCTTTTTTCTTATCGATTTCGACGACATGGTTACTGGTCCACAGGTTCAGGACGTCTGGATGCTGTTGCAGGGATATGGTGAAGAGAGTCTGGTGGAACTTGATCTTTTTCTCGAAGGCTACGAGGTCTTTCATGGTTTTGACAGGCGGAGCTGTCGCCTGATAGAACCGCTGCGGGCCATGCGCTACATTCATTACCTTGCCTGGTGCGGGTATCAGGTGGTGGAGGATGGGCATACCGAGGTATTGCCGGACTACGGCACTTCTTCGTTCTGGCAAAACGAGACGGCGGAGCTTGCCGACCAGCTTGAGCGGATTCATACCGCCAAAAGTCCCTTTGGCAATGTCTAACCGTCTTCAGGGCAAATTATACAGCCGGCCGGCCATGGACAATGCCACGGAGTTGCCGCCCACCGGATGTTCAGCGGAACAGGTGCTGCATCCTCTCGCCCAGTTTCATGTTGTGTTTGCGGGCGGCTGCGGAAACCTCTGCAAAATCAATGCCATAGGTTTTGGTCAGGGCCTCAAGAACCTGCGGTGAAGGGCAGATTGCCTTCCAGGGAACACTCTCTTGAAAGAGCAGGGCGATGCGGTTTTCCCGTTTGCGCACCGGGATGAGAATACTGCCGGAAAAATGTTTTGTCATTGCTTTGTGGACACTTTTGTAGACCGTCGGGTTACCGCTCCAGAGATTGCTGCAGACCACGCCGCCAGGAGTGAGTCTGGAGCGGGCCGTTTTGAAAAATTCGCTGGAATAGACGGTTCTGGCCATGCCGGTATCGGTGAAGGCGTCGACGAGGATCAGGTCGAAAAGGCGCTCTTGGCAGAGGTTTTTGAGGTAGTGCAGGCCATCGTTGCAATGGATGCGGATGAAGTCGTTTTCCGGCAGCAGAAAAAATCCGCGGGCCACCCTGATAATATTTTCAGAATAGTCGACGGCGTCGATGTGGCATGAGGGCAGAAAGCGTGTAAAAAATTGCAGAAGAGAGCCTGCCCCTATGCCGATGAGCAGGACCTGTGACGGACGGGTACTGGCAAGCAGGGCGGCGGCCATCATATACTGGGTGTACCTGAGGATGAGTCTGCCGGGATCCTTGAGGCATATTCTGCTCTGGACCACATCTCCCTGGAAGTAGAGAGAGCGGTAGTGGCCCTCGTCAACCACTTCCATGAAATTTTTTTCCCTGTGGCTGTACAGCAGGTTCTTTTCCGGCTCGGTCATTGGCTGTTTCATAAGAAAAAGGGTTCAACGGCTTCCAGCCGCTGACAAAGTATCGTCTAGGCGCACATATAATGACATGGAATCACTGCAATGTAAAGCGGATGGAATTGCAGGGACGAGATCGATTTCAGAAGAGCCACCATTTATTCAAAGCGATCAAAGTTCTTGACGGAAAGCGTTTGTTCCTGGCATAGTTAGAGATGATCCAGGCGGGAGAAATGGTGCTAGGGGCACACTATTGAGGAGACTACGGTGAGTGAGGCGGCAAAAAAAATACTGGTGATGGATGACGAGGAAATTGTGGCGGATATTGCCGAGCAAATGCTCTCTTATCTTGGATACCAGGCCGTCGTCGTCGGCAGTGGTGAGGATGCCGTTCGGCTCTACCGCGAGGCTTATGAGCAGGGCGATCCTTTCAGTCTGGTCATTCTCGATCTCAATATTCCCAAAGGCATGGGCGGCAAGGAGGCCGTAGGGCATATACTACAAACAGATGCCGGAGCCAAAGTCCTGGTGTCCTCGGGCTATTCCAGCGATATTATCATGCAGGAGTACAGTACCTACGGTTTTTGCGGCTGTATAGCCAAGCCTTTTGACCTCAAAGGGCTGCAGGATGTTCTCGATAAGGCGTTGAGCTAGCAAGAAAGCGCTGGCCCCCCAGAAGCGATCTTTTTCTCCGCCACGAATTATGAGAATATTTCCGACCGGCAAACCCCAGCTGAAAATAATCTATTTCACGGCGATTATCACAATCTGCTCGCTCTATGCGGCGCAACCGATCCAGCCGGTCTTTCAGCAAGAGTTCGAACTCACTAACCTTCAGGCACTGCTGTTTACCACCCTGATGATGTTTCCACTGGGGATCGCCCCCCTGTTCTATGGTTTTCTGCTCGAAACATTTTCCGCCAAGCTGCTGGTGCGAGGCGCCGTACTCATGCTCGGCGTGCTCGAACTGGTCTTTGCCTGTTCGACGAGTTATTTCTCCCTGTTACTCATACGGGCTGTCCAGGGGCTCATGATCCCAGCTATCCTGACATCTCTGATGAGCTACATTTCCTTCACCTCGGACAGGGACAACGTGCAGCACTCCATTGCCGTGTATATCGCCGCCACTATTGTCGGCGGCTTCCTCGGCCGTTTTCTCTCCGGTCTGTCAACGGAGCTTTTCGGCTGGAGGTACTTCTTTGTTTTCCTGGGACTACTGCTCATGGTCGCCTTCTATCTTCTGCGAATTCTCGAAAAAGATGCCAATATGGAGTATGCCAAGCCCAGACCAATGGAGGTGCTGGCCCTGCTGCGCAAAGGTGGATACTTCTGGCTCTATATCGGCATTTTTTCCATTTTCTTCGTGTTTTCGGCGATGATGAATTTTCTGCCCTTTGCCCTCAAGCAGATAAATCCGGGGGCGGGCGAGGCAGGCATCGGCTTTCTCTACTTTGGCTATGCCATGGGCATTTATGTCTCGCTTAACAGTCGCAGGATGATATACATTTTCGGCAGCGAGGCTGATGCCGTTCGCATCGGCATCGTCATTTTTTTTATAGGTACGACCCTGTTTATGATCGAAAACTACCAGGCGATGTTTGCCGCCATGTTCGTTTTCTGCACAGGCCTGTTCATGGCTCATTCCCTGCTCTCCGGTTTGGTCAACAAACTCTCTTCGCACACGAAGGCGATCGCCAACGGTGTCTATATCTCCTTTTACTACATGGGCGGTACTTTTGGTTCCTTTCTGCCCGGCTATTTCTTCGAACATTACGGCTGGCGCGGTTTTCTGATATTTCTGCAGGGAGTGCTGGTTTTTTCCTTTTTCTGCATCAATATGATGAAAAAACATGTCTCCGCACTATGAAAGACGACGGACAATCTTTGCCCCAATCGTTTATTAAAAAGCATGTCATGGCTTGTTTTGCTAGAGTATTTTACGATGGTAACACTCATGCAGTGCGAAGAGTGTTGAGCAGCACGGCTATGAGTGCCGGGAGTATTTCAACCTTGATTTGTTCCCGGAGAGTGATAGCTTAGAGAGTATTATACATTTTCCTTGCCCCTCTACCGCGGATGGTGGACCATCGCTGTCGCCGTGCAGGGCTGGAAACCAGTGGAAGATAAAAAGGCCGTGAGGAGGAAGAGTGCAGCACATTGTCGAAATCGCTACGCCCGAGCGGGAAATACTCATAGACATCACTGAAGAAATTGCGGAATTGGTGCGGCAGAGTGAGCTTACAACGGGTATTGTTGCGCTGTATGCCCGGGGGGCCACCGGCGCCGTGATGATCCAGGAAAACTGGGACGATTCTGTGCAGACGGATGTGGTCCAGTTTCTTCGGGGAATCATTCCCCGGAACGTCTGGCTGCATGATCGGCAGGACGGCAATGGCGATGCTCATATCAAGGCCGGACTGGTGGGTCCTTCGGAGACTATCCCTATCATCGCCGGCGAACTCGGCCTGTCGCGCTGGCAAAATATTTTTTTCTGCGAGTTCGACGGACCGAGAAAAACACGGACCATAGCCTGTACGCTTTTGAAGGCGGAGAGTGGCTGAGCCATGGTGAAAAAAATCATCTCCGGAGGCCAGACAGGAGTGGACCAGGCAGCACTCGATGCCGCCATGGAAGTTGGCGTCGCCTATGGAGGATGGTTGCCGGCGGGGCGCAGAACCGAAAGGGGTCCTTTGCCGCAGTGTTATTGTCACATGCAGGAGCTGCCAACGGATTCCTATCCAGAAAGGACGAGAAA
>JGI12210J13797_10923631_pt1 | contig 38021 bp, 36 predicted proteins | sample ElkSlonscriptome_3_FD_13797 | JGI IMG/M metagenome (IMG submission 13797) | reverse complement strand
CATATCGTTTAGGGCGCGCCGGGCGAGTTGGAGCAGGTGCCGCCACACGAGAGCTTGCTCGGCTCCGAGCTCGGCAACAGGCTGCCCATCGGTAATCTCAACAGCCAGTTCTTCGCCAACGTCTATCTGAACGGCCTGGATCAGTTCGTCAAGCATCGCCTGCGGTGCCGGCATTACCTGCGCTATTGCGACGACTTCGTGCTGCTGTCGCCAGACCGGGACGAGCTGCTGGACTGGCGGCAACTGATCGAGCGCTACCTTGCCGCCGAGCTGTCGCTGGAGCTGAACCCGCGCGAACGCCTGGGACCGTTGTCGGACGGCGTGGATTTCCTCGGCTACATCGTGCGGCGGGACTATCGGTTGGTGCGCCGGCGCGTGGTGGCCGCACTGAAGGCGCGGCTGCGTGCCTACCGGGAACTGTTGGTGTCGGAGCAAACGGGGGTCGTGACCTACCGCTTCGCTGCGGCGGACCTGGCCCGCCTGCAGGCGGTGCTGGCGTCTTATCTCGGGCACTTCAAGCGCGCCGATGCCTTCATCCTGTGGCAGACGCTCTGGCGCCAGCACGCCTGGCTCGCGGTGTATTTTGCGTGGGACGCGGCGCGCCATCGGCTCGAGCCCCGCTGGCGGATGCCGAAGGCGTTGACCAACGTGCGGGCGCAGTATGCCTGGGTGCGTGGTCGCTACCCCGACGACGCGCTGCTGTTTCAGGTGGGCGCCTACTATGAGCTGTACGACCGCCGCGATGCGCCGATGGCGCGGCTGCTGGGGTTGCGGCCGCTGCGCGAGAACCGCCGCCGGGCGCTGTTCGGCCTGCCGGTGCGGCTGTTCGGGCGCAGCCTGGCGCGGTTGACCGGGCAAGGGCGCTCGGTGCTGGTGGTGCGGCAGGGGGAGCAAGACTGGACCGGGATTCGCGAGCGGGAGATTGCTTGGCGGATGGTCCCGGTGGCGGGGCCGTTGGCTACAACAGGGAGTCAAACCTTGTGGCCCTGTCCGAAGCCGGCGCCGTTGTGAGCCAATAGGGCAGCGTTGCAACCGGAGGCGTCGCCGCCTAGGTAAAGAAAGGTTGGCCTCCAGACCAAAGATGGATCAGGTGCGCCGAACGGCTGCTGGCCATTGGGTATCGCTGGCACTCAATTGCTGCTAGGCCGAGTCTTGCACGTTGAGGGAGACGCCTTCGTGGGCCTTGAGTTGGGAGACCACCGCGAAGAGGTTGTCCGCGCGCGGGTTGCCGTCAACGCTTCAGCATCCGCATCAGGCTCTTGGGGCTCTTGCGCAGTTGCGCCCCCAGCGCATCGAAGCCGACAGTGGCGTTGACGTAATCGCGCATAGCAGCTTGCCGGGTTCCAGGTCGTTGCTCAGGGCGGCGTCGAGGGCCTCTTCCAGCAAGGCGATGCGGAATGCCTGGTCGGTCTGCGCGCGGGCCTTGATGGCGTACTTGCAGGCTTTCGTTATTGGCATTGTGCAGCGTTCTGGGGGCGGATCAAGTTGAGGTCGCTCACCGTCCGACGACATGCGCTAGCTGCTCGGCTGCCCACTGATCCGGTGCCTTCCCGGCTGCCGTTGCCGCGGCCAGGACGGCGCCGTGGGTTTCCGGGTCGAGATGCAGTGTGATGTTGCCGGGCGGCGGCGGCTCCGGGGTGCGACCGGTATTTGCGCAATCGGCCAGGTAGAAGTCGATGGCGTTGTGGAAGTCGTCGGTCAGTTCCTGGAGCGTTTCGCCCTCGAAGGTGATGCGGTCGGTTGTCCCGAGGACCTTGCCCCAGAAGATGCCGTCGCGCTCGTCGCGCTCCATGGTCGCGATGTAACCCTTGTAGCTCAATGTTCTTGCTGTCATGGCGTAATACCCTGTTCAGATAGCCAAGCCCGAGTCTGCTCGATTTGGTACTTCTTTGCCTCTTTCCCGGGATGTGGGCGGTGGGCGTGGATCACCGAGTCGTTGATCTGCATCGCTACGCGGGAGCCGGCGCCTTCGCGCACCTGTCCGCCGAGGGCGAGGACCAGCGCTTCGATGTCGGCGAACTTAACTGATCCGGGGGTCGGTCGGGAGAATATGGCCCGCAACGTCTTGCGGTGTCGGGCGTTCATCGGCAGTGCCCTGGCTCATCCTATGGCGAGGAAAAAGTCTCCGGCGCTGGCGCCAAACGGCTCCAAATTGGTTGCGAAATCGGGGTTGAGCTTCAGTGCGGACATGATCGAATTCCGGGTTGTTGGCAAGGTGTGCGAATTGTTTGATCGCCGCGAGGTGCACGGCACGCCATCACGGCTCGACGCCGTGTTTCCGCAGCCAATTGGTCAGCGTCGTCGCGTTGCCGAAGCCAAGCAGACGGGCGGCGCGGGCCTTGTTGCCGCCGGTGAGCTGCATCGTCTGTTCCAGGTTCTTTGGCTCGAAGCCGGGCTCGGTCTTGCTTTCTAGGTTGATCTGTTCAAGCAGCCGGTCGAGCAGCAGCGCGGCGTCGCCTTCGCGCTCGCGCAGCGGGGGCAGCGCGATGACGGCGACGGCGAGGCGGTAGAACAGGTCTTCGCGGAAGCGGCCTTCGGTGACCTCTTGGGTCAGGCCGCGGTTGGTGGCGGCGATGATGCGCAGGTCGACGCGGGTCGTGCGGGTGGCGCCGACCCGGGTGATCTCGCCTTCCTGGAGCGCGCGAAGGAAGCGGACCTGGGCGGGCTTGGGCAGCTCGCCGACCTCATCCAGAAACAGCGTGCCGGTGTCGGCGGCCTCGAACACGCCCTGACGCGCGTTGGCGGCGCCGGTGAAGGCGCCCTTCTCGTGACCGAACAGCTCGGATTCGATCAGCTCCGGGGCGATGGCGCCGCAGTTGACGGTGATCATCGGGCGTTCGCGGCGCGGACTGGCGGCGTGGATGGCGCGGGCCAGCAGTTCCTTACCAGTGCCGGATTCGCCTTCGATCAGAACCGGAATCGAGCGCAGCGCGACGCGGCGGGCGCGGGCGATGACGCGTTGCATGATCGAGCTCTGGTGGATGATGGCGGAGAAGGCCGGCGCGGCGGGCGGCAGACCGGCGGTGAGCCTGGTCAGCTCCTGGTCTGGCCGCTTCAGCAGGTCCGGGATGAAATCAGCGGAGATCTGGAATGGGATGGCAACGGTCTTGACGCCGTGCTGGGCCGAAGATTCGATCAGCTGCGCCGGGAAACGGGTCTTGGCCAGGATGATCCAGACCGCGGCCATCACTAAGGTGCCGGGGCTGATGTGGAAGGTCAGTTCGTCGGCGAACCCGTCTGCTTGGGTCACCGCCAACACGACGTCGCGGGCATGTTGGTAGACGGCGCCGAAGTCCATCGGGCTGTCGAGCCTGACGAAGTGCGGGAGGTTTAACGACGAATCCGGTAGCGGGCCGACTAGAAGTCGGCGGTCCTATGGAGCGCCGACCTCTGGTCGGCCGGGGCGGGTTGGCGCCCTTGAGGACGTGCGGTGCGGCAGTGTGGGTGCGGCGTATCGAAGCTGCTTAAGGCGGCGGCGGGACTGCCGCTTAGGAAGGGTTCAAGAACAACTTGAACTTGCGGTTGGTGGAATTGGTGGATGTGCTGCGCTTATCCACCCGGATACGGTTACGGCAAAGCTTTCGCCGTTTCCTCTCTGTGGGCGCGACTCAGCAGGTGTGTGCCAGCGCTCGGTACTCTAGGGCGTAGAACATCTCTAGGTAGCGTTTGGTCTCGGCGCGGTCGAGATCGCTGACGTATTTCCAGAAGCCGTAGATGCGTGACAGGGTCATCATGCGCTGGGCATAGAGGCGCCAGGTATAGCGCTCTTCGACGCGGGCTAGGGCGCCGTCGGATAGGGCGTCCCAATGGCTTGGGTCTTCGGTGCAGCGGCGGAAAAAGTCGGCGATGAGCAGGGCGGCCTCGAAGCCGTGGTTGGGGTCGATCTGGTAGCCCGATACGCCGTCTTCGATGATCTCCGACGGGCCGCCGTAGCGGGTGGCGAAGGTGGGCAGGCCGCAGCTCATGGCCTCGATCACGGTGAGGCCGAAGGCCTCGAATAGCGCCGGTTGCACGAAGGCGCCACGGCGGTCGGCGACGTTGCGGTAGAGTTCGCCAGCGAGATGCTTTTGCAGATGCACGCCGAGCCAGCGCACCTGGCCGTGCAGGTTGTGCAAATCGAACAGGTGGTGCAGGGTGCCGATCTGATCGCGCTCTTCGTCGTCGCTGGAGCGCCTGTTGTCTATGTGGCCAGCGACCACCAGCAGGTTGGCCTGCTCGCGCAGTTCTGGTGTGCGGCCATACCAATCCACCAGGCCGACGATGTTCTTAATGCGGTCAAGTCTGGCCATGGTGAACAGCAGCGGCTTTTCAGGATCAGCCAGCACGCCGCGTGTCTCGCCTGGACGCTCGCCGCCGTCGATCAGGTCGTCGATCTCGGGCTTCAGGTGCGCTAGGCGACGCTCGGTGTCGGCATGAGAAAAGTAGATGTCTTCGTTGGCGCCTGGGGAGACGATGTTGAACTTGGGGTCGTAGACATCAATCCCGGATACGACGCGGTACAGACCCGGCATGGTGAAATGGGCGTAGCTCTCGTATTGACCGACGCTGTCGACGGTGCCAGCGATCTCATGGTAGGTGCTGGTGACGATAAAGTCGGCGCTGTTCATTGCGATCAAGTCCGCGGTGAATTGGACCGCGAAGTGGTAGTGGTCGTCGTTGTCGCGCCAGTAGAGGTCTGAGAGCAGGTACTTGGTCTTTTCCAGTGCGTGGGCGATATTGCATTGACTGACGCCAAGCCGCTGTGCCATCAGCGAGGCGACCAGGTTGCCGTCGGAGTAGTTGCCGATGATCAGGTCTGGCCGGCCGCCGAGTTCCGCCAGCAGTTCGCGTTCGGCGTCCAGCGCATAGCGTTCCAGGTAGGGCCAGATGCGAAATCGCGAGATCCAGCACGGCATTACACCGCCTGCATCGTTGCGAAAGGGCACGCGCAGGATCGCGGCGTTGCGGGTGCCGGCGATGGGTTCCAGACGCTGATTGCACATGGTGCCCTCGGCCTCCGGGATCAGCCGCGTTAGTACGATGACCCGTGGTTCCAGGTCGAGGCCCTGTTCCGCAAGGCGCTCTTGCATCTCGCGCTCCAGGGCTCGCACCTGGTCCAGGATGTAGACCACCTGACCACCGGTGTCGGGCCGGCCGAGCACGTTGGACTGTCCAAACCAGCCGTGCGGCGACAGGATGACGATGGAGAAGATCATCGGTATCCGGCTCAGGAACTGCTCAAGCGATCGTGGCGACGGCGCCTCCAGGATGTCCAGCAGCAGTCCCATGGTGTCGCGGATGCGGGCCGCGTCGTTACCCCAGCCGGGCTCGAAGCCCAGCGCCCGCAGGTCCGCGGCCAGCTCGGCGCCTGGCGTGTGCGATGGTCGACGACGCAGCGGGATCAGCGCTTGGCGCAGGGCGTTGCGCAGCGCCGTCATACTGTCGATGTCGTTGGACAGCATCAATTGCTGACCACGGAAGCAGTGCGTACGCAGGAAGTGCAGCAGGTGTTGATCGCCCTTGCCGAGTTCCTCGAACAGCCGGCTCGACAGGCTGCGATTCAGGAACTCCACGCCGTGACCAATGGAGTCTTCTTCCAGTAGTTTATAGCGCTGGCGGTCAAATGGGGCCATATCGATTTCGAGACCGAAGGGGTCTTCTTGGCCGCCGGTGGCGAGGTGCTCCTTGAAGGCCAGGTACTCAGACACGGAGACGCTGTGCAGGTCCATGGTCTCCAGATGGATGCGCAAATGGTCCCATTGTGCAATCCGTGGGCGCCGTTCCAGATAGACCCAGGAGGCATCGATAGTGGCCTCTTGGCATTGCAGTAAGGTTTTGGTCAGGGCGGTGTCGGCGATGGACGCATCCTCGCGCAGCAGGAAGGCCACCGCGTCCAGTAGGTCGCTCCGCAGCAAGAATGAACGGCCTAGGCTGATAAGATGGTGCAGGATGCGATGTGCCTGGCTGCGCCGCTCGTCGAGAAAGGTGCTCAGCGCCTGGAGCGATGGTGCGGCAGCGAGCGGCGTCCTGGTCGTAATCGATTGGGGGGTGGGGTCGGGCTCCATGCTGGCTAGAGACCCCAGGCGCGGGCAAAGGCAGCGTAGAAGGTAGGGTCGTCGACGGTCGCACCGCGTTGTCCAACCATCGCCGAGGCAAACGCCTGCGCCCGATCCAGGCCCTGTTGCAGCGGCCACTGGCGCAGCAGGCTCAGGATCAGCACCGATGCGAAGCCGTCGCCAGCGCCGACTGCGTCCACCACCTGCACGCTGGCCTCTGGCTTGACCCGACAACAGGTACCGTCCGCGGCAAGCGCAAAGGCGCCTTGCGAACCAAGGGTCGCGATGACCAGTTGTAGACCATAGCGCTCCAACACCGACTGGGCGCGTTCCTCGACGGTGGCACCATTCGGGGCCAGCAAGTCCAACTCGTCGGCGTTGAGCTTGGCCCAGGTGGTGTCGTCGAGCATCAGTTTCACCCGCGCTTTGTCCCACCAGGGATCACGCAGGTTTACGTCCAGGAAGACGGCTGCATTGGTCTGCTCGCGCAGCGCATCTAGCGCGGCGGCCGAGACCTCTCCGCGCAGCGCTAGGCTGCCGTGATAGAGCAGGCCCCCAGCGGGCAGCGTTGGCAGCGCGGCGGCCTCAATGTGATCGTAGGCGCGATCGGCAACGATGTCGTAGCTCGGCTCGCCGTCGACCAGCGTCACTTGCACGCTGCCGGTGCCGTGCCCTGGGTCTCGTTGCAGCCCGAGGCGGCTCATGCCGCGCTTGGCCATGGCCCGCTCGATCTGGTCACCGAGGGCATCGCCGCCGACGCTGCTGACAAAGACCGGCGCGGCGCCAAAGGCCGCCAGATGCGAGGCCACGTTAAAGGGTGCGCCGCCGAGTACCTTTGTTCCATCGGGGAAGCAGTCGAACAATGCCTCGCCGAAGATCACCGGCGGCTTGGAGGGGTCGAAGGGCATGATACGGGCCTTTAGGGTTAGGATTGGGCTGCTTGAATGCTAAGTCAGGGTCGCCAAGATTGGCAATCTGGTTCTGCGGCTTCATATTGCGCCCGTATCCGAGGAACCCCGAACGACCGGTGCCGGGCTGGGGTCATTCTGAGGTTGTTCTGCAATCGCCTGCGGCGCGCATTGCCGGGCTCTGGACCAGATCGCCGACCAAAAGAACCCTTCCATCAGGAATCCTGCATGATCAATAGTCCGCTGTGGTGACCGCGCAACGCCGCGAGCTGTCAGACTGGCTCAGTCTGCTAGCGCTGACGGGGATGTGGGGCTCGTCATTTTTGTTCACCAAGATCGCGGTGTCCGCGCTGCCGATGGAGACCGTCGTTTCCGCGCGGCTGGGCATTGGAGCGCTGGTCTTGCTGCCGCTGATGCTCGGCCTGTCGCGTCCGCTACCGCGGGGCGGGCGGCTCTGGCTGTATTTCGTGCTCATTGCTCTGGTTGGAAACCTGTTGCCGTTTTCGCTAATCACTTGGGGGCAGCGTTTCATCGACAGCGGACTTGCCGGCATTCTAATGGCGGTGATGCCGCTGGCGACCCTGGCGCTGGCGCATCTGTTCGTCCCCGGCGAGCGAATGACGCGGTATCGTATTGGCGGGTTCTTGCTTGGTTTCTGCGGTGTGGTCGTGCTCATCGGTCCCGAGGCGCTGCTCGCCATTGGCGGGGATCACGGGCCGCTGCTGCCGATGTTGGCTGTGTTGGGCGGAGCACTCTGTTATGGCGTCTCGGCGATCTTGGCGCGGTTGCGTCCGGCCAGCGACGCAGTGTCGACCGCCGCGGTGGTGACGGGACTCGCCGCCTTAATGTCGTTGCCAGCGAGCTACAACCTGGGTGTGATCAACGTCGCTGCCCTGTCGGCCTCTGTGGCCGGGGCCGTGCTCTTCTTAGGTCTGTTGTCTACCGCGCTGTCGTTGGTCATCTATTTTCGGCTGATTCAGTCCGCCGGCCCTGCCTTTACGTCGCAGCTCAACTATCTGATCCCAGTTTGGGCGGTTGGCATCGGCGTGCTGTTTCTCAACGAGCAGCCGACAGTCGCGCATCTGGGCGGGCTCGGGCTGATTCTAGGCGGCATCTTGCTCTCGCGCCGGGAGGGGCAGCCGGTGCCGACGCTGCCTCAGTCGAACAGGTCTCGGAATGCCTTGGAAAAGCGCTTATAGGCATCCCATCCGTCCTTGTCCATGACCTGGTCGATGATCCAGCGGTTCTCCTCCTCGTTTCCCATCAGGTTCTGGATCTCGAAGCCGAGGTGACGCAGAAAAGGATAGGTAGGGCCTTCGTTGTCAAGTCGGAAATCGGCATACTCGGCGGAACGCGCGTTGAGTCGGGCGATAAACGGGCTGCCGTGATCGCCTGGTCCGAGTAGGTCTTGGCTATTGTCCTGAACATGTTCGACGCACTTTTTTGCAAAGGCGGTGATCAGTTGCCGGCGTTGCTCGTCGTCGAACATGTCGTGGGATAGTCGGTCGGCGATCTGGATCAAGAAGATCAAATACTCCTGCACGACCAGCAGCCGTTGTGCATCGTCGCGGTAGATGAAGCGCTCGCAGTGCAGCGTGATGGCCTTGTCCACCGAGATGCGCCAGGCAATAAAGGCCAACGCGCTGCCGATCTCCGGCATTGAGCGTTCGCTCTCGTCATTCCACCAATGGCTCTTGATGCGTAACGCCATTTTTCTTGGACTCCTGTGTTGCTGAGGTTCGAGGTCTCGTGGCGGCGCTCTGTTGTGTTTGCGGGCTCTCGGCTTGATCTGACCGATAACAACGAGCGAGAAGGTTAAGCATTTGCACGAGGTTCGGGTGATGAATTCGCAGCAACTCAATATTCTGGCCGACAGCGTCCAGCACAACTGCCACATCTCCGACGCCCGTCACGGGGCCGACTACTCGTTGTGCATCTATCTGATGAAGATGCGCGAGTATTATCGCTGGGAGCAGCGTCTGCCCTATGGCGCGTCGCTGGACAAGGACGCGGTCGGTGCATGGCTGCAAGCGCGCGAGCAGCTTTGGGAAGACCTGGAGGATGCGGCCTTGGTGCCGCTGCGCATCGACGGCCAGGCCTTCGACCCTTACGACGCCGATGGTATCAATCAGGCGCTTGCCCCGCACGGGCTGGTCTACAGCGGCGGTCTTGGCCATCGCGCCAAGCCGCACTTTTTTCTGGCCGACTTGGAGCAGCGCGACGCGACCGGTAGTTACGAGGTCTTCGTCGCCGCTAGCGAATATGCCCGCGATCTGACCGCGCCGCCGGCCATGACCCGCGGCAGCAGCATCTTTCTGCGCCGCGAGTCGCTGAGCCGCATGCTTTGGGAAAAACTCGAAGGCTGGCGCTGGAGCCGCCCGGACAACGCCCTCGGCCGCGCCTTTGCCTGCTACGACTTCGACGCCGATCTCGAAGGCGCACTCGCGGCCATGACTGACCGCGAGATCGACAACGCGCTATTGCATGAGCAGGGCGAATATCAAGCCGGCCAGATCCTGGACGACGATGCCTGGAATGCGATGCTGCTGGACCTAGTGCAAACCCCTGCCGAGCTGATGGCCCGCGCCGTGCGCGATCATCTAGCCGACTGCTTGGTGACCCTGCCGCGTATCGGGGATAAGCTTCATGTCGATGGCAGTGCGGATTCCGAGCAAGCCGTCGCCGCGTTGCATTTTTATCTTGGCAATCTCACCCACATGCGCAAGTCGATCTTTCCGGCGCTGGCAGACGCCTATGCGGGCTGGCTGACGGACGGCGACACCGGTTCGCTATGCGAAGTCGCCGAGCGTGGCCGCGAGCATTGGCGGCGGCTTGGCTTGGAGATGATTGCCCTGCATCGCGTCTCAGGCGCCGAGGCGGCGGGGCAGATTCGCGCGCTGGTCAGCGACGCGCATCTATGATGTTGCGGTGGACCTTTGGGTGAGCGTTTGGGTGCTGGCGGTTGACCGCTACCGCCGGCTCTCGGACAATTGTCGCATTTGCCAGTGAAGGGCTTCCGCCATGTCCGCAGTTGCCGACGAACGCACCATGACACCGCTGACGAGCATCCGCGAGCTGCGTCCCGGCAGTTTCATCTTTGAGCGCGCCAATGCCCTGCCGCCCAGTTTCTGCGATGAGATAGTCGCCCGCTTTGAGGCCAACCCAGAGCAGCAGTATGCGGGGCGCGTCGGCCAACTGCGCGAACAAGACGCGTCCATCAAACAGACCACGGACTTAGTCGTCAGCAACAAGCCTAATTGGAAAGACGCGGACGCCATGCTGTTCCGCTCCCTGGCAACGGCGTTACGCGAATTTCGCGAGACCTTTCCGTATTTCAAAGGGCCTTTCAAGGACGTGGGCTATCAGGTGCAGCGCTATCTGCCGGGCCAGTTCTATGCTTGGCACATTGATGGCGGCAGCCATGAGCTGAGCCAACGGCAGCTGGTCGCGCTGTGGTACCTGAATGATGTGCCGGGCCCCGGCGGCGAGACAGCGTTTTTGTATCAGGACCTCAGCGTGCGGCCCGAGCGCGGTAAACTGCTGTTGTTCCCGCCGTTTTGGACCCACGAGCACCGTGCGGTGCGGCTCGAATCCGGGATCAAGTATATTGCGACGACCTGGGTGGTGTTTGCCTAGGCGATTGCCGCCAATCAGTCGGGGCGTCGCATCGATAAGCCTTATCTGCACGCAAATCCGTTGTCTAACACGCATGCCGACAGCTCAAACTGCCCCCCGCCTACTCGGCATTGTCGAACTTGGCGGCTATCCGAACTTTATGCCGTTATATAGAAGGCTTGGCCTAGAGGCGGAGCTGGTGGTTTCTCAGCGCAAAGCACAGGCAGTGCTGAAGAAGCGGCTGCCGGATATCATCGTTGCGGAGTATAACTTTCAGTCCGACTTTCGCGACCGCACCAGCAACCTAGAGACGCTGATGGCGCGCTTGCAGCGGCATCCCGAGGTGCAGGTGATCTGCATCTATCAGGCGGAGTACCGGCATAAGCTAGATGTCATGCTGGCACGCTTCCCAGTGTTCGCGGCATTGCCGCTGCCTGTCGACGAGGTGACGATGGAAGAAACCCTGCGGCGGGCGATGGGCTAGGAGATTCGATCAGGGGAATCAAATCAGGGGAATCAAATCAGGGGGATCAGATCAGGGGGATCAGATCAGGGGGGATCAGATCAGGGGTATCAATTCAGGATCTTGTCAGTAGCCTTTGGCAGGCCGCAGGCGGTCGTGGTCGAGCCTTGGGCTTGGACGATGACTGCTTTGGCGTGTTGGCCTCCAGGCTGAACCACCAGGCCAATGCGGAGCCGCAGCCGCTGCCCATTGGAATCGGCGACTGTTGCTTGCAGGCTGGGCTGTCCGGCGGGCATTTCAGGCGCAGGTGCATGTGCGCGTCATGGCCCCACCAGGGGCGCAGCTTGCGCAGCCAGCTGGCGTCGCCCTCGCGCTTGCATAGCGCACGTTTGATGCCGGGGTTGACCAAGATACGGTCAACGGCTGGGTGCTCGGCGGCATTGCGAATCAAGAACAATTGGTCCGGGCCCCAGTTGCCGTTCACATCAAGCTTGTTGGCCCCGAGCATGCTTGGCGGATCGCGCTCCTCCGGCGTGGCGCGGACCGCCTGCGCAGGCGAGTCCGCCAAGGTGAGCCAGATATCGACATCAAGCCCGTTCTGATGGCTGATGTGGGATGAAGACATGCGACCGCCGCGAGGCTGGGCGAGATCACCGATCATGATCAGCTTGCCGTTGCGCCGGTGCATGGTCTCGCCCAGCTCGCGCACTAGCGCAATGGTCCGCGGATGCCCGTAATAGCGGTTGCGATGGCGGCGGATGCTGACAAAGCCCGTGCCGGTAGACGGCAGGGCATCGGCGCCCTGGATACAGCCGTTGGAAGGGCCACCAATGGAGGTCGGCGTGCCTTGGGCGACGGTCTTGATGCGTGACCAGGGCGTCTCCGCGGCGAGCGCGGCATCGCAGGCGGTGAGCATCAGCAGGGCGGTGCCGATGCGCAAGACGCTGCAATTGGGGCGTTTGCTTTTCATGGGCTTCCCGATTAGGCCGTTGACGAGCGGCTTGGTGATCAAGCCGTTAGTTTACAGCGATGCGCACATCCCTATGCAACTGCGGCCTGGTATCGATGGCTCGGCGTCAGGACGCCGCGCGCCGCTTGGCAATGCGTTTGCTGGTGAGCGCGCCGCGCATCATGAAGAGTACAAACAGGCTCGCGACGAAGCCGGTGCCGGCGAGCCATGCACCGACCCTGATCGGTTTTGTGCCCGGCTCGGCGATGCCGAAAAAGTCGCCCACGCCGATCAGGGTAGGGTTGTTGGCGGGCACCATGACCACATAGGCGCAGAACAGCAGGAACACACCGAAAAACACCAGCTTGATGTCCATCTGAATGGCCGCGGCCAGCGTGGTGAATGCCAACAGGTAGAGCACGATACCGGTGTACTGTTGGTCGCTCATCAGGGCGCGAATGCCCTGGGTGTTGAGGACGTAGAGCAGGCCGATCAGCAGGCCCCACTGGACCAACTGCCTGATCAGGTACCAAAGGCGATTGTTATTGGCAAGATAGGCCTGTCCCCAACCGGAGGCTAGCGAGATCACAGCGACCACCGGGACAAAGATCTCCCAGTATTTGTAGGTTGCGGTCATGTCTTGCTGGCTGAGCCAGAATAGGGTGAGGGTTGCGCCAAATAGGACCAGTAGCGGCAGCATTGAAATCATTAGCGGGCTATTTCCGCCCGTATTTTTCGCCGATGTGGCGGTTGAATCTTCGGACACGGCTTGGCCTCCAACGGGGCTAGAGGGTGGTGCCAAGGGCCTTGAGGCCGCCATGTCGATTACAACGGGCGACAACACGCATGCGCCGGGATTGAAGGTTCGGGGCGGCGCAGGCGCCAACAGGCCGTCGGCTTAACGAACCTTGGCCTAGTGTAAACCATTTTGTCAATGTGTGAAGTTTCATTGACACATTTTTTTGCATTTATGTGTCAATAAAAGTTGACGCGCCGAAAGCGCTAGCGGCTTATGGCGTGGTTTTTCTGCTTGTGGCTCGGGCTCGCAACCCGAGCCTTATCGAACGAACTCCGGCAATCGGCTAAAACGGCCAGATCAGCGGCACCAGCGCCACCGTGACCATTCCGACCAATAGCGTCAGCGGGATGCCGATACGCAGAAAATCGCCGAAACGGTAGCCGCCGACATTGAATATCATCAGATTGGTCTGATAACCGATCGGCGTGGAGAAACTGGCCGAGGCCGCGATCATCAGGCTGACCAAGAAGGGCAGGGGGCTGACATCCATCAGTCGAGCCGCGTCCATGGCGATGGGAAACACCAACACCGCGGCTACGTTATTGGTGGCCAGCGCGCTGAGCAGCGCGGCGGTAACGAAGACCAAGGCCAGCGATACCCAGGGCAGGCCTTGCGCGAGGCCGATCAGCGAGCCGGCCAGCAGCGCCGCGGCACCGGTCTTCTCTAGCGCCGCGCCAATGCCAAAGGAGGTGGCGATGACCACCAGCACCTGCCAATCCGGCGCGCGACGGGCCACGCGCCCGGCCGTGCAGCGGGTGATGACCATGCTCCCGGCAGCAAGTAGCGCGGCCTCCAGCATAGTGAACAGTCCAGACGCGACGCTGGCGACCATGGCGACGACGATGCCAACGGCGATTGGCGCTCGGTCATGGTCGATGGGATGGGTGTCGCCAATTTGGCTCACGACCAGAAAGTCCTTTGAATTGCGCTGTTGCAACACGAACTCCGGGCGCGTCTCCAGCAGCAGCGTATCGCCAGGGGCCAGCACAATGTCGCCGATCTTGCGCTCCACCCGCCCGCCATTGCGCGACAGCGCGATGATGACCGCGTTGTAGTGGGCGCGAAAACGCCCCGCGCGCACGCTGCGACCGATCAGCGGCGACTTGTTGGACAGCACTGCCTCGACGAAGCAGCGGTCCTGGCGCGGGCCGCCGAGTTTGAAGACCTGATTCGTCGCCGGCACCAGGCCGCGGATTTGCAGCAGGTCGACGACCGAGTCGACGATACCGGCAAACACCAGTCGATCCCCGTCCCGCAGGATCTCCTGTGACGAGACGGCGGGGATGATCTGTGCCTGCCGCTCGATCTCAATCAGGAAGAGTCCGGGCAATTGGCGCAGTCCGGCCGCCTCAATGCTCTTGCCGGCCAAAGGGCTGTTGCTGTCAATTAGCATCTCGGTGGTGTAGCGGCGCACGTCTTCGTAGCTCTCCGCGGCTGGGGTTCGCGCTGGCAACAGGCGATGACCGGCAAAGACGGTGAACAGCAGCACGGTGGCGACCACCGGCAGGCCGATCCAGGCAAGCTCGAACAGACGCAGCCCAGCGCCGCCGACGCGCTCGCTATAGAGCCCATCCACCACCAGATTGGTGCTGGTACCGATCAGCGTGCAGGTGCCGCCGGCGATGCTTGCGTAGCTGAGAGGTATCAGCAGCCGAGACAAAGACAATCGATGCCGCTTGGCCCAATCCTGTACCGCGGGGATGAAAATGGCCACCACCGGGGTGTTGTTTAAAAACGCACTCAGAGCGGCCACCGGCAGCATCAGCCGCGCGCGCGCTTCGTACTCGCCGTGCGGGCGCCCCAACAGCGATTGGCCTATCCAGCCCACCGCGCCGGTCTCGGTCAGCCCGGTGACGACGACGTAGAGTACCGCGACCGTCAGCATGCCCGGATTAGAGAACCCGGCCAGGGCCTCGTGCGGTGTTAGCACGCCAGTGACGAGCAGCAGCGTCAAGGCGCCGGATGTGATGATGTCAGGCGCAATGCGGGTGCGAATGAACAGCGCAAAACACAGCACCACCAGGCCTAAACTGAGCCAGCCCGGCCAGTCGAGGGTCAGTATGCTGACTTGCGAGGGATCGGCCATCTGCGCATGGAAACAAACTATCGTGTCGTGCCGATCAGCGCCTCGTAGCGCGCCTTGAAGGCCGCTTGGCGCAGGCGCTCCGCCTCTTGTTCCGTGGCGATCAGCGGTGCGTCTTGCCAGCTCTGGCTGGCGTGGTCGAACACCGAGAAGCGCCATGCCTTGCCAACCTTGAATACCTTGGTCACGTCATGGCCGGCCTGGGCCATGGCCTCCATCTTGCCAAGCCCGCCGGGGGCGGCGTTGTGCATGCTCGGCGCCGTCCGCGGCGGTTCAGTCTGCTGGCGGGTATCGATTGCTTGATCGGTCGATGCGCTTGGCGCTATGTCCGTTGGGCTGTTGGGCGGGACGTCGGACGCAGCATCGCGAAAGCGGAACTGGGTGTTTTGAATTTCGCCTTGGAGATCGAACTCGACGGCGTCGAGGTTCGGCAGCCGAGCGACGATGTAGCCGGCCATCATCATGCCGAGGCGCTCGTTTTCCTTTTCCAGCGCGCTGAGCAGCTTGTCCGCGATGATCTGGCAGCGCTGCAGCTGATCAGGCCTGTCTACCCATTCGCGGCTCATCTGCCAGCCGTTGTCCATGTCGCGATCGAGTTGGTCGAAGAAGGCTTCACCCTGCCGCAGGATTTGGTTCGGGATGTTCAGGGTGTAGACTTGGTCGTCGACAATAGCCTTGAGGAACATGCGCGGGCTCCGCTGATTGGGCACTTTAGGCGATTTCTGTCATGAAACATACCGCCTGGCTTGTCTTCTCGCCCGCCATCTTTGTCGCGCCAATCCCCACATAGAACGACTATGCGGGGGTTGGCGCTTCGCGATGGCGAACGAGAATCCGGTGCCATGCGGTATGTTTCATTCCGGCAATCGCCTTGGAATTGATGGAGGGTGAGTCGTTGGCTGGTCGCGGACTGTCTCGTTGTGCCTTCACAGTCGGGCAGCCTGATCCGTCATTCTAACAAAGCCCGCCCTGCCGCCATCGCCTAGCCGCCCCCGCTTTGCCTCCGAGCTCAGGTTATTGGCACGGTGCCATGTGGCGAGATGAAGCCATTGCTTCATCGTCGCGGACAACGAGATGAAAATACGATGCTCCTGACGATACCCAGATTGCTCAATGCCGCCCAGTTGGACAAGATGCACGAGGTGCTGGCCGGCGCCGAGTTCGTCGATGGCCGGCTCAGTGCCGGTTTTGCCGCCGCCAAGGTCAAACACAACCAAGAGATGCGCCAGGATCCCAAGCGCATGCAACTGCTGATTCGCATCTTAATGGCGAGCCTGGGCCATCACGAGACCTTCCGTTTCGGCGTGCTGCCCCACCGGGTCGCCGACCCGATCTTCGCTCGCTACCAACCTGGCATGACCTATGGCGATCATGTGGACGACCCGATCATGGGCAGCAACGGCCCGCGCTTGCGCTCCGACCTGTCGATGACGCTGTTCCTCACCCCACCGGAAACCTACGACGGAGGCGAACTGGTGATCAGAACCTCGTTCGGCGAGCGCCAGGTGAAACTGCCCGCGGGGGATGCCCTGGTATATCCGTCGTCGAGCCTGCATCATGTGTCCGAGGTGACCCGCGGTGAGCGGTTGGTGGCCTTGACCTGGATTCAGAGCTACGTGCGCGATCCGGCCCAACGCGAGTTGCTCTTCGAGTTGAATCAAGCGCGGGAAAGCTTGCTGAAGCAGATGCCCGAAGCCGAACATACGGCGCTGGTGGACCGTAGCTACGCGAATTTGGTGCGTATGTGGAGTGAGTTGTGATGCCTGTCGCTTCCTATTCGGGCTGATGTTCTCCGATGGGCCGGCTCGATGAATGCATCAATGGCGACACCCTAGGCCGCTGAGGCGCTTAAGATCGGTGTCGGATCTTGTACCACCGCTTCGCGGTGTCTTGCTCTCATGTGGCGATACCGCGGCCTAGTCTGAGTCAGAGGTTCGCCGCTTGTCGCTTCATCTTGTTCACGATGGCGTACACGCCGACGTGTCGATTGGGGCTCAGGTGCTCCTCTAGCTTGAGTCCCGTAAACAGGCTGTCGACGTCGGTTTGGCCAATCTCCGCTTCGGTCTTGCCCGAAAACAGCCCCACCAATAATGCAACCACACCTTTGATGATGGCGGTGTCGCAGTCGCCTTCAAAGCGTAGCTTGCCGTTGCTGTCGCCGTTGACCGGTCGGGCGATGACGTGCACGGTACTCATGCACTCCATGACGCGGTTGGCGTCGATCTTATCGGCGACGTCCATCGGCGCAAGGCGCTCACCGAGTTCGACCAGATATTCGTAGCGCTGATCCCAATCGCCGAGCAGTTCGAAGGTGTCGACGATGTCTCGAATATCGTCGTTAGTGATTTCGTCTGTCGATTCTGTGTCGCTGGCCATGGCATTCAGACGCTAAACGACTCACCGCAGCCGCATTGGTCTTTGGTATTGGGATTGCGGAACTCAAATCCCTCATTCATTAGGTTGGATTTGACGAAGTCGACCTCCATGCCGTCAATCTGGATAAGACTGTTTTGATCCACGACGACTTTCACGCCGTGACTCTCAAAGATCTGATCCTCGGCACTGACCTCGTCGGCATAATCAACGACGTACGCAAAGCCAGTGCAGCCGCTCTTTTTGGTGCCGACGCGCAGGCCCATGCCGTGCCCGCGCTGCGTGAGCATTTTCGAGACATGGTTGGCCGCGGAATCTGTCAGGGTGACTGCCATGGTGCTGCTCCTGTCTTTAGATGAGGGTAGGTCAATAACTATTTGACTTTGTCGTCAAGCGGGCAAGAGCTAGCTCTGCCAGCGGACGTTTTCAAGACCCAGTGAGACTGAAAAATGGCCTCCGCGCGCAAATCAATGCCGTTGCTCGTTACCAATGCCAGCACCGAGCGTCGACATGTCCATCAATCCTCGCATCAGCGCTGCGCGTTCGCGCAGATCGATGGTCTCAATCAGGGCCTGTTTGTCGTCGGCGCCGAGCGGCAGGTGGGCGCAGAGGAGGTTTACCAGGTCGCCGTCGTCCATCTTGCCGATGTCCTCCCAAGGCACCTCGACCTGATGCTGATCGCAGAACGCGCGCAGCGAGCCCATAAAGGCATCACGGTCTTGGATGTCTGCTTCGTCGCAGTCGTAGTCTGAGGCAAAGGGCTCCCAGGTCGGTCGTACGCACCGATAGCCGTCTCGTTCGCTAAGCTCTTGTTCGATCTCAAACCGACACAGGCCCGTCAGGACCATGACGATGCGCCCATCGTTGGTCTCGCTGTAGGAGGTGATGCGTCCGGCGCAGCCGATGCGGTGCAAGGATGGTGACTGGTCGTCGCCGCCTTTAGCGGCGGCGCCGAAGGGATCGTTGTCATAAGGTTGCACCATACCGACTAGATGATCGGTGGCCAGCGCGGCCTGCACCATGTTGAGATAGCGTGGCTCAAAGATGTTGAGCGGTAACTGGACGCCGGGCATCAACACGGCGCCAGTCAGCGGGAATACTGGTAACTCCAACGGCAAATCGCCGAAGTCGGGCAAAAATGGGTTTCTCACGGTCCGAACTCCTTAGGCGGATAGACGCACGCGACTGGCTGCACATGCTCGCGAGCGACTGCAGCATCGCCTACAAAGCAAAAGTGGGGACGAATACCGCCTCTGCAAAAGGCGGCGGCCCGGTCGTGCGAGTTCAGGTGGTATATCCAAGGTCGAATGATAGAGCCGCACAATACATAAATCGCACTGGTTGGCTACTAGGCCGCTTTAGGGGTCGACAAGATCGCTAAGTCCACCTAAAATACAGTGCTCGGCTGAGTGGCAGAGTGGTTATGCAGCGGCCTGCAAAGCCGTGGACGCCGGTTCGATTCCGACCTCAGCCTCCACTCCCTGTCCCGCGCCACGCGCCTTGCGCGACCAATGCGGCGGGCCCAGTATTTGGATTCAGTATTCGGACCCAGCATTCGGGCCCAGTGTTCAGGCCCAGTGTTCAAGTTCAAGCCTTAGGCCATACCTCCAGACCGCCCGGAATCGGAATTCTCGACGCATCTAACAGACTGATATCTAATTAAAATTGCCGACTATTTGCCTCGCCAATGTCGGCGGATGGCAAGATCGTTGTCTTAGTCGAGTTATCGCAAGACTACAACAACGACAAGACTGTCAAAATACCGACGCGGTTTTTTAGCCTTTCCGGCAGGTCTGTACCTCCGCCCCCGCACTAGGAACATTGCTGGTGGAACAAAATCCGTCCTCGATTCGACCACCCGCCCGGGTGGTGAAATTGGTAGACACAAGGGACTTAAAATCCCTCGGCTTCGGCCATGCCGGTTCGATTCCGGCCCCGGGCACCATTACCAGTCGCTGATGCGCGACTGCCTCGCGAACAAGGCCGGCACAGGCTCAGCTTTTGAGTCACTCCCTCGGCTAGGCTCCAGAGCGCTTGAGCTGCCAGCAACAGGCTTGCGGCGCCGGAATTTGGGGGCAACAAACGATGGGGATCGACATCACGACCGCGAGCGCCGATGAGGCTCAGCTGAACCGCGGTCATTTGACCGGCGCGGCGGCGGATGCAGGCGCCGAGCGCGACGATCGGGTGGCGCGTCTGCTGGCGGGGCTGAAGCGCAAATACGTCGGGCGCATCACCGGCGAGTTGGCGATGCCAGCCCTGGCCGCGCGCTATTTGGACCTGCCGGCGGATATGCATCCGGACCTGCGCCGGGCCCTGGCGGTGCGCGGGCTAGAGCGGCTCTACAGCCATCAGCGCGCGGCTTGGGACCTGGCGCGGGCTGGCCGGCACTTGGTGGTGGCGACGCCGACCGCTTCTGGCAAGACGCTGTGCTACAACCTGCCGGTGCTTGACGCGGTGCTCAGTCGCGGCGCCAAGGCCTTGTATCTGTTTCCGACCAAAGCGCTGGCGCAGGATCAGGTCGCGGAGTTGTCCGAGCTGAACCGGCCTGGGGCCGCGGGGGCAGGCGTCGGAAAGCCGGAGCCGGTTATGGAACCAGTTCTGGAACTTGGCATCAAGGCATTTACCTTCGACGGCGATACCCCTGGTGATGCGCGCAAGGCGGTGCGTACCCGCGGCGACATCGTGCTGTCGAACCCGGACATGCTGCATCAGGCGATTCTGCCACATCATACCAAGTGGGCGCAGTTCTTCGAGTCGCTGGCATTCATCGTTGTCGATGAGTTGCACAGCTATCGTGGCGTCTTTGGCGCCCATGTCGCCAATGTGTTTCGGCGGCTGAATCGTATCTGCCGCTTCTACGGGGTCGCGCCGCGCTTCATCTTCGCGTCCGCCACCATCGCTAACCCGGGCGAGTTGGCGTCTAAGCTGATCGGCGAGCCGGTTGCCGCCATCACGGACAGCGGCGCGCCCCGCGGCGCCCGCCACCTGCTGCTGTGGAATCCGCCGGTGATCAATCCGGATCTCGGCATTCGCGCCTCGGCCCGCTCACAGACCACGCGCATCGCCCGTGCCGCCACCAAGTCGGGCCTGAAGAACATCGTCTTCAGCCGCTCGCGGCTCATGGTGGAGGTGATCACCAAATATCTGAAGGACGTCTTCGATCGCGACCCGCGCCGCCCGCCGCGGGTGCTGGCCTATCGCGGTGGCTATCTACCCAGTGAGCGCCGCGGCACCGAACGCGCGCTGCGCGCCGGGCGCGTCGACTGCGTGGTCAGCACCTCCGCGCTGGAATTGGGCGTGGACATCGGCGCGCTGGACGTGGCGGTGTTGAACGGCTATCCGGGCACGATCGCCGCCACCTGGCAGCGGCTCGGGCGGGCGGGGCGGCGCAACCGGCCCTCTTTGGGCGTGCTGGTGGCCAGCAGCGACCCGCTGGATCAATACATGGTGAGGCATCCGGAGTTCTTTCTCGGCCGCTCGCCGGAGCACGCCCGTATCCATCCGGATCAGCTCCTGATTCTGATGGATCATGTACGCTGCGCCGCCTTTGAATTACCGTTTCAGGATGGCGAGCGTTTCGGCGGTGAAGACCTGAACGAGATGCTGAGTTATTTGCGCGATGAGGGCGTGCTGCAACGCCAGAGCGCCGATGGCGTCGGGCGTTGGTATTGGATCGCCGACAGCTATCCGGCCAATGCCGTGTCGCTGCGTTCGGTGGCTGAGGGCAACTTCGTCGTCATCGACATCACGGACGGCAAGCAGACCATCATTGCCGAGGTGGACTACACCGGCGCCCCCGGGACCCTTTACGAGGGCGCCATCTACATGGTGCAGTCTCAGCCCTATCAAGTGGAGCGGCTGGACTGGACCGGGCGCAAGGCCTTCGTGCGCAAGACCCGCGCCGACTATTACACCGACGCGATCGACTACACCCGGCTTAAAATCCTGGATCGCTTCGATGATCGGCGCGGCCAGCGCGCGGCCAGCGCACAGGGCGAGGTGCATCTGGTGCGGCGCTATCCTGGCTACAAGAAGATCCGCTATTACAGCCACGATAACATCGGCTACGGCAACATCGCCCTGCCGGATCAGGAGATGCACACCACATCGGTCTGGTGGCAGGTACATCCGAGCCTGCTTGAGCAGGCGCTGCCGAGCCGCGAGCGCGCCATTGAGGGCTTTCTCGGCGCCGCCTATGCGCTGCATCACGTCGCCGCGCTGCGCGCCATGGCCGAAGTGCCGGACCTCGGTCGAGCCGTCGGCGATGGCCAGGGCAGCTGGTTCGCGGTGCTCGGCAACGACGGTCGCGGCCAACTGCGCGGGCCGAACAACGAGGCCCTGGACCGCATTCCCGGCGACCGTTTCGAGCCAACGCTGTTTCTGTACGACAATTTTCCCGGCGGCGTTGGCCTGTCCGCGCCGCTGTTTGATGCCTCGGCGCAGCTTGTCGCGGATGCCTCCGACCTGGTCCAGGGTTGCGCCTGCCTCGCCGGCTGCCCGGCCTGCATCGGGCCGGTGTTGCCCGGCGACGAGCAGCGCGCGCAGACACCCAAGCAGGCGGCGCAAACGGTGCTTGCACTGCTGCAGCCGGAGGGGGCCGAGGGACCGGGGCCTAGTGCCGAGGATGGCTTGGGTGAGGTTGTCCTGGTGGGTGACCGATGAGCGCGTTACGTGACCGGTTGCAGCGGCTAAGGTCTGGGTCGGTTTCTGGCTCGATCGGGGTGCTGAGGTCCGGAGCCGAACCCGAATCTAGGTCCCAATCCGGGGGCGGCGCCGGATCTGAGACGCGTTCCGAGCTGGCGCCTGGTTCGGGATCAGCCCTGGGTCCGAGTCTGGCCGAGCGGTTGCAGCAGCTTGATCCCGTCCGGCGCCGGGCAACGGCCTGTCGCGAACCCGATGAACAGGCCCTGGCCGATGGGCTCGGCGCGCAACGCATCGCTCCCGGCGTGCTATTGCTTGAGCGGCGACAGTCCTTGCGCCGCCGGCATGGTCGATACCGGGCCGTCGACTGTCTGGGTACTCTTTCGGCTTTGTGCTCAGAGGCGCCGAGCGACCCTGGCGGCTGGGCCTTTATCGATACCGAGACCAGCGGGCTCGCCGGTGGCACCGGGACATGGGCCTTTACGTGCGGCGTCGGTCGTATCGAGGGTGACGATCTGCTGCTGCGCCAGTGGCTGTTGACGCGGCTTGACGCTGAGCGCGCGATGCTCGCATTGCTGATGGAAGGGCTCGCTGGTGTCGAACTCCTGATCAGCTACAACGGCAAGTCCTTCGACTTGCCGTTGCTGCTGACGCGCTTTCGCCTCGCCGGGCTGAGGTGCCGGCTTGATGCGCTGTCGCACTTGGACCTGCTGCATCCGGTCCGCCGGGCCTTCGCGGCAAGCTGGCCGGACTGCCGGCTCGCGACGGTGGAGCAGCGTCTGCTTGGCCTTTTGCGCGACGGCGATCTGCCGGGCGCCGATGCCCCGGCTGCTTGGCTCGATTGGCTGCGTCGTGGCGACGGCGGGCGCTTGGGTGCGGTGTTGCACCACAATCGGCTCGACCTAATTTCGCTGCTGGCCTTGGTGCCGGCGCTGGTCCGGGTAGAGCGCGATCCGATCGCCCAAAACGCGGACCTTGGCGCGTTGGTCCGCCATCGGCTGCGTGTCGGTGATGCGCAGGGCGCCTTGGCGCTGCTATGCGCGGCGCGATCGTTTCTGACGCCGCGGGAGCGCCTGCTGCAGGCGGCATTGTATCGGCGTGCTGGCGAATGGGATCAGGCACTTGTGCTCTGGGAACTGCTGGCGCAGGACGGTAATGTTGTCGCGTTGGAGGCTTTGGCCAAATACCACGAGCATCGCAGCGGCGATCTGTCCCGGGCATTGGCGCTGGTGGGTCAATTGCCACCTGGCCAGGCACGAGAGCGCAGGAGCGGGCGGCTGCTGCGCAAGCTGCAAGCTCAACAAGAACGCTAGGGCGGCATTGCCTTAAATCTGGGTCATGGACAGCCCTTGAGTGGGGGTTCTCGATTGCGGCCCGCGCCTTTCGACTTGGACAAGTGGATGGCGGTCGGCTCTTTTATTCGATCACCAGCGGTGGGCGCGAGGGCAATTGCAGGGCCGGGCGGGCGTCGACGAACCAGCGCATCAATTCGGAGTCGCCGATTGGCCATCGGCCTTTGAGTTGGTTGTCCGGTGCGCTGCCGCTGAACAGCAGATAACCGTACTTGCCGTAGTGGGGCAGTTTGCGGGCCAAGCCGGGCAGCGCGGCAGGCTCGGCCGCGGAGACGAAACCGATGGGCTGCTGGCCGCGCCGCCTGGTGATGACGACGCTGAGGTTCGTATGCTCGTTCCCCTCCAGCGTGACCCGGCGCTTGTCGACATCCATTGCGAAGGCGCTGCCATCGATGGCGAGGTCGGTGGAGAGGATGTCCAGAAAGCGATTGTCCCAGCCGAGCAGCCAGATCGGCAGGTTGTCCGGCGGTCTGTCGATGGTGTCGTCGGCGACGATCTCCCAGCGCGGATGGCCGCGCTGCCAGTGCTGAGCCAGCGCCAGATAGCCGCTCCGCAGAGCCTCGGGCGCCTGCGCAGGAACAACGATCAATCCGGCCTCGGCGCCGAACAGATTGCTGAGTGTGACCGGCGACTCCGACGGCATGAGACTGCGAAAGCTGTCGAAGCCGGGGTCGACCGCAACGCGCACCGGCGGGCCTGCGACTAGGGTGTCGAAGCGTGCGCCGCGTTCGTTGAATTGGGCCAGGACCTCGCGTGGTCGGCCGCGGTCCGCGTGTATGACGACTGGCACAACCATCGGGAACGCTGGGTCAGCCTGGGTCTGGTATAGACTGCCGCTGACGCGATAGCCACCGCTGCGTGCCTGTTCCACATCAATATTGCCGAGCTTGAGTTCCGGTGCGCCGGTGCGCTCGGTCCAGGCGTCGAAGAAGGCTTGAAGGTCTCGGTTGCTCGCTTGCTCGAAGGCGATGCGCAGGTCGTCGAAATCTGCGCCGCGGAACCGGTTGTCGACGTAGAAACGCCGCAGGCCGCGGCGAAAGTCGTCGTCGCCGAGCTTTATGCGCAGCATGTGTGCGAACATGAGCATCTTGCCGTAGCCGATGGCCTGGGATGCCGAGCCGTGGCGCCCGCGGAATGCGGTCAGCGGAAAGTCTTCGCCGTCGCGCACATAATCGGCGTAAGCCTTGAGCTGGTCGCGGCGATAGTCAGCACCGCGAGCGGCGAGTTCTTGGTTGAGGTGATCGGCGAGGTAGGCGGTCAGGCCCTCGCTCCAGTTGCCCGCCTGGTAGTCGACGAAGACGCCGTTACCCCACCAGTTGTGCAGGATTTCGTGCGGATAGGAGCTGTGCAGGATGAACGGAAGGCGCAGCACTTGCGAGCCCAACAAGGTAAAGGACGGCATGCCGTAGCCGGTTTCCCAGAAGTTCTCTACCAACGCGAACTTGGCGTAGGGATAAGCGCCGATGAGCTTGCTGTAGCGCGCCAAGTATCGGGCGGTGGCGTCCAGGTAGCGGCTGGCGAGTGCATCGTCGGGTCGGCGCAGGTAGGCTTGCGCCTCGCCGTAGGGCGTTTCCTTGCGATAGAGCTTGAAGCGCGCGGCGCTGAGTTGGATCTCGTCTTGCGGCTGAGATTCGCGCCAGCCGATGCGGACCGTTTCGCCCTTGTCGCTGATTGCGGGTCCGGCGCCCTGTGACACCGCGAGCCAGTTCGGCGGCAGCGTGACCGCGAGTTCAAAGTGCAATAAGGCCCCGAGGATGTTCGGATACCAGCCCGTGTAGCCGCTGAGGAAGACCCCGTCCCGCTCAATGGTGCCGAGGGATTGCATCCGGCTGCGACCCATCCCTTCGGTGATGCTTTGCATCGGATGACGGATGCGACCGCCATAGCTCAGCGTGATGGGCGCATCGGACACCGGCGTTAGCCGAAACCGTTCTAGATGGTCGTTGCGACCGATGCGCTCCAGCCGGGCGTCGCCGCCGGTGACCTTAGGCCTTAGCCCTTGGTGCAACCAGAAGACGAACTGCTGTTGGTCGGCGGGCAGGGTCAGGCGGTCATCGGCGCGCAAGGTGCCTGTGTCGGGATCGATCTCGGCTTCGATATCGTGGCCGATGATGAAGCTTCCGGCGGCGCCATTCGTTTCGGCCGCTGCCGATAGGAAAGCGATGCTGGCGAGCATCAGCGCGGTTAGAAACTTGAGGCTTGGGGGCATTGTGTTCCTTGGTGGCATTGGGTTCTAGGGCTGAATCCTCTCATGCGTGCTGATCGCTTGAGTGAAAATCCGTGTTTGACCAAGATCGCCGACGAATCAGCCCCATTATGTGGAGCTAAGCCATGATATTTACAGCGACATTGACAGCGGGTTTCTCATTGAGCTCTTACTTTTCCTACTCATTTTCGTTTGTTCTCGGTTTGGTGGTCGGCCTTGGGCTCGGTGCCTCGGCGAGCGCGGATGCCATTGCCGAGCTGGCCGGCACCGACGAGATCGTCGACACCAACACCGCGGTGATCGATACCGCTGCCCTGTCGGACCTTGACGCCCTGTTGGCGCGGCTGGCGGACAAGCGGGTGGTGTTTGTTGGTGAATCGCACGACAGGTTCGAGGATCACCTCAACCAGCTCGCCATCATTGACGGGCTGCATGCGCGGGGCAAGGACCTGGCCATCGGCATGGAGTTCTTTCAGCAGCCCTTCCAACCGCAGCTCGATGCCTTCGTCGCTGGCGAGTTGGGCGAGGCGGCACTGCTTCGCCAGACCGAATACTTCGAGCGATGGCGTTTCGACTATCGGCTGTACCGTCCGCTGCTTCGCTTTGCGCGGGATCACGGCATCCCGCTCATTGCTCTAAACATCGAGCGCGAGATCACCAGCAAGGTTGGTGACGGCGGCATCGCGTCCTTGGACGAGGCGGAGCTCAAGCGCATCCCGGCGGACATTGATCGCGACAACGCGCTCTACCGCGAGCACGTCAAGGCGGTATTCAATATGCATCCCGTCGGCGAAAATGCCGTGTTTGAGCACTTCTTGGAGGTCCAACTGTTATGGGACGAGGGTATGGCCGAGCGCGCGGCGACCTATCTGATGCGACACCCCGAGAAGACGCTGGTGGTGCTGGCGGGTTCTGGCCATGTCGAATACGACCGCGGCATCCCTTCGCGGCTGCAACGCCGACTGCAGGTGCCGTCCGCGACCCTGATCAATGGCCAGATGCGACCTTTCGACCCAAACATGGCCGACTACATTCTCTATCCGCAAGCCGTCGAGTTACCCAAGACAGGATTGCTCGGCGTCATGTTGGATACCGAATCGGAAGGCGAGGGCATCGGCGTGCAGGGCTTTTCGGCGAACAGCGGCGCGAAGACCGCTGGCGTCGAAGAAGGTGACCGCATCCTACGGATCGCCGATACCCCAATCGGCGGCTACGCCGACATCCGCATCGCACTGATGGACAGCCGCCCCGGCCAGAAACTGCCGGTCGAGATCCTACGCAAGCCGTTGATTGGAAGTGCCGAGCGTATGACCTTTGAGGTGGAGTTACATTAGGAAGGGCCGAGGCCCGAGCGCAGGCACGAGCCGCTGGGTTGCTCGGCGGCGCCGGGTCTGGTCTGCGCCTCTCTCCCCGCCACAACGCTCAAACACCCACCTCTCATCCCAAACTTCAAGCTTCCGCCATGCATCGCCCCGAACTCCTTGCCCCCGCCGGCACCTTGAAGAGCCTGCACTATGCCTTGGCCTTTGGCGCCGATGCAGTCTACGCTGGCGTGCCGCGTTACAGCCTGCGGGTGCGCAACAACGACTTCAATCTGGACAATCTGGCGACCGGGATCGAGCTGGCGCATGCAGGGGGAAAGAGCTTTTACCTGGCTGCCAACGTCATGCCCCACGGCGCCAAGCTGAAGACTTTCATCGACGACATGGCGCCGGTCGTCGCGTTCGCCCCGGACGCTTTGATCATGGCCGATCCGGGCCTGATCCTGCTGGTGCGCGAGCGTTGGCCGGATATGCAAATCCATCTCTCGGTGCAGGCCAATACGACTAACGCCGCGGCGGTGCGCTTCTGGCAGCGGCAGGGCGTTTCGCGCGTCATCCTGTCGCGCGAGTTGTCGCTGGCCGAGATTGCCGAGATCCGCAATGCCTGTCCGGACATGGAGCTGGAGGTATTCGTGCACGGCGCGCTGTGCATCGCCTATTCCGGGCGCTGCCTACTGTCGGGCTATTTCAACCATCGCGACGCCAACCAGGGCAGTTGCACCAACGCCTGTCGTTGGGAATATCGCGTCGCCAGCGCTGACGGGGATATCACGGGCGGGGAGTCCAAACCGGTAGCGATTCACTCGATCGACGCGACCGACCTGTTACATGCGCCGCCGACATCCGCCGATGCGCGGCATCCGGCCGCCGATGAGGTTTGGCTATTGGAGGAGGCGCAACGCCCAGGCGAGTACATGCCGGTGTTCGAGGATGAGCATGGCACCTACATCATGAATGCACGCGACCTGCGAGCGGTCGAGCATGTCGGGCAACTCGTCGCGATGGGTATTGACTGCCTGAAGATCGAGGGCCGTACCAAGTCTCACTACTATGCGGCCCGCACGGCGCGCGTGTATCGTCAGGCCATTGATGATGCCATTGCCGGCGGGGCCTTTAGAGAGGAACTCCTGGCAGAGTTGGAGGGGCTGGCAAACCGTGGCTATACCGAGGGTTTCTATCGCCGCCATGCGCCAGCGGAACTGCAAAACTACACCGATGGCGCTTCGCGCAATCAGCGGCGCATCTTTGTCGGCGAGGTGGTTGGCCAGGACCCCTTCACGGGCCTGGCCGAGATCGATGTCAAGAATCGCTTTGGTCTCGGCGACGCTCTTGAATTGATCACGCCGCACGGCAGCTCAGAGTTTCGGCTCAGTGACCTAATGGCACTGGACGGAAGTCCGTTGGACGCCGCGCCGGGCTCCGGCTGGCGCGTGTTGGCCCAATTGCCGGTGGAAGACGCGACGCTCGGCCTGATCACGCGCGCGCTTTAGCCTTTTTCGGTACACTTTTTCCATGTCCACCAGCCTCTTCGCCAGCCTAATCGCTAGTGCTGTCCTTCATGAGATCGCCACACTGATCCTCGTTGGCAGCCTGTTCTTCATCTTATTTGTGCAACTGCCCGCTATCGCCAGCGTCAAGTCTCCACGGGCTCGGCTGCGCTTACGCCGAGCCTCGTTCAAACGCCTATTCCGCTGGGGCTGGCTGGGGTTGTTGCTCCTGTGGTCGACCGGCGGCTATGAGTTGCTAGCGACCTCGAGCGACGTTGCAGCGACGCATCTGCTTGTCATGGCCGTCCTGTCCGCGGTGTTCACACTGCTGTTTTTGCTCGCCCAGTTTGGCGTGCTCCACGAAGCCATCGTCGCCCTTGAGGATGGCAACTCGGAGCGCGCGAGTTGGCTCTATCGGCGGTTGCAGACCTTACTCGCCGTCGCCTTCGTGCTGGCGGTTTTCGTCTTGCTGCTTGATGTTGCGGGGCCGACTATAACCTCGGTCGTGGGACTGGCCTAGCCGTCGCTGTTCAATTGGAATAGACTCCGATCTGCTTCGGCGGGCACGCACAGCCATGATTATTAGATAACAATGACATTGCTCCGTGACTGCATGCTGTTTCCGATCCGTATTCCGATCCGTATTCCGAGCCGTATTCCGATCCGTATGTTGATCGTATGCGGCATTCTCTCAATACTGACAACAGCTCCTAGGGTAGGCGCGGCGGATGCCACCACGGCGTTGCCAGAGCCGCCCGAGTTTGAGTTGATCGAGGCCGACCTGGCATCCATTGAGGCCGCATTCAGTGCCGGCACGCTCACCGCCGAGGCGCTGAGCCGCGCCTATCTCGATCGGATCGACGCGCTCGACCTTGGCGGTCTCATGCTCAATACGCTGATCTCCATCGACACCGCCGCTCCCGGGCGCGCTCGCGACCTTGATGCCGAGCGTGCCGCGAACGGCAGGGAAGGGCCGCTGTTCGGCGTGCCAATCGTTGTCAAGGACAACATCAACACCGGCGGGTTGCCGACCACCGGCGGCTCCGCGGCACTGCGTGGGCATCGGCCCTTCAATGATGCCGAGGTGGTCGCGCGTCTGCGGGCGGCCGGCGCGATCCTGCTCGGCAAGTCGAACCTGAGTGAGATGCAACTGCCCTTTGGGCGCTACGGCTATAGCTCCGCTGGCGGGCAAACGCGCAATCCTTACAACCTGCGGCGCGCTCCCTTCAGTTGCGCGACGGCCGCCGCGGTGGCCAGCAATCTGGCGATGCTTGGTGTAGGTACCGATACCCTTGGCGCCTTGCGCGGTTCGGCGGCGGTGTCTGGGCTGGTCGGCATTCGACCGACGCAGGGGCTGATCAGTCGCGCCGGCGTGATTCCGACTGCGCTGTCGCTGGACGTGCCCGGGCCGCTGGCACGCTCCGTGCCTGATGCGGCGGTGATGCTTGGGATCATGGCGGGGGTTGATCCAGCCGACCCGCGAACGGTCGATAGTGAGCCGCATCAGGGTACGGACTATACCAAGGCGCTTGATGCCACGGCCCTTGATGCTGCGCGCATCGGCCTATTGCATCGACTCGATGGCGGCAACCGGGAGGTGGACGCGGCCTTCGAGCGTGCCGCCAAGACCCTGGCGGCACGGGGTGCCGAGACCGTCAAGGTCGAGATTCCGCCCGACATCGCCGATGCCTTGCCGGCGATGTTGGCGACGGTTGTCGAGACCGAGCAGCGCGATCAGCTCAACGCCTATCTGCTCAACACCGAGGAGGGCATGCCGCATAGCCTTGCCGATTTGCTGCGTATGAGCGAGTCGCCGCTGCTCGCGGGTTCCGACCAGCCTGTCCATCCCGGCCGCATTATGGCCTATCGCAACGCAATGCGGAGTCCGGGTCTGGCGAATCTGGACTATCTGAACATCGTCTCCAATCGCATGCCAGCGGTCCGGGCCGCACTGCTGGCCTTGATGAACGCGAAGGGGTTGGATGCACTGGCCATGCCGACCTTACTCTGTCCGGCCTCGTCGCTGCTCGACGACTATGACGAAAGCTACGAATGCGACGTCGATGATCCGGATCGGCCTCTGCAGCTTGCCTCTCTGACGGGCTTTCCGGAGATCACGGTGCCGATGGGGTTCAGCAAACAGGGCCTGCCGCTCGGCCTGTCGCTGCTCGGGCGGCCCTATAGCGAGTCGCGTTTGATCGGGCTGGCCTACGCCTTTGAACAGGCCGCCGGAGCACGTCGGCCACCCGATTTGGTGCCGCTTAATTCAGCCCCTTCGGTCTCGCCGACGGCGGATGGCGGGTCGGAAAAGGCGTCCGGCGATGCCGGTTGATCCAGAAGCGCAGGGGCCAAACAACAGGGTGCCGTGCGTTCGTCGGCCTGAGACCTTGCCTCGCTCGGCGTCAGCCCTGTGGTCCAGTTCCTGGGCTGGCAGACGGGTCGACCTGCCGGTCTTGCCGGATGCTGCACACCTCAACCCCATCGGTTTCGATGCGCCAGACGATCTCGCAATCGTACAGGCGCAGCGCGAAGCGTCGCCGCTCTGGGTAGCGGTCCATATAGCCTGGGCGTGGGTCTTGGGCGATGACTTGCTCGATCAAGTCGCGCAGTTTGAGGCGACCGTGCGGATCACGGGCCGAGATGTCCGAGCTTGCCGTGTCGCTGAAGCGGACGCGCCAGCGCGTTTTGAGTGGTTGCCGCGCAAAGCCGCCGCTCGCGTCAATGATGCTGTCCGCATAAGGCAGGTAAGGCTTGATGTCTAGCACCGGTGTGCCGTCGAGCAGATCGACGCCTTCTAGCCGCAGCGCTAGTCCATCGGAGCTGTGCTCCAGTCCCTGATGTGCCACCGCCGACAGACCAATGGGGTTCGGCCGGTAGGGCGCGCGGCTAGCGAACACGCCCACCTTCTGTCGTCCCCCAAGTCTTGGCGGGCGCACCGTTGGTCGCCAGCCGGCATCGACACAGTCGGCGTGGAAGACGAAGATGAGCCAGACGTGTGAGAAACCGTCCAGCCCGTTGAAGGCCGCTTCCTGATCATAGGGCGGCAACAGCAACAGCCGCGCCTCGGCGGCATCCACCAACCGCGGTTGTCGCGGGATGCCGAACTTGCCAGTGAATGGGGAGCGGATGATGCCGATGGGGTCGAAGGGGAAGGCGGGCATGGGGTGACGTTGGAAGTTTGAAGTCTCATGGCCCAAGGGCGCGCGCTGGTGCGGCGGCCCTACCTTAACTAGCCCTGATGCTGAAGCGCGGGAACGGCTGGTCGGTCCAATCGGTCGGGCGAATGACTTGGGCTTGGGGCAGGCTCGGGTCCAACGCATGCTGGGTTTGGCATTGCTGCAGTGCGTAATCGGTGACGCCGGCTGCCGCTAGGCGCTGCATCAAGCGGCTGAGATAGTCGTGATCGTCGAGCCCTGGCATCGGCGTGGTGCGCACCTCCAACGCGATCTTGGTATCGAGCAAGAGGCGCAGCGTTTGCCAGGCCTTGTCGCCGGAGCCGGGTACGCCGGTGATAAGCGGGTAGTCTTCGGGCAGGGCCTTGATGTCGAGCCCGATCCAATCGATCAGCGGCAGCAAGGGCGGCAGGCGTTCTGGATAGGGGCCCCCGGTGTGCAGGCCGACCTTATAGCCCATGGCGCGGCACTCGGCCATGGCGGCCTGCAGCGCAGCTTGCGCGGTAGGTTCGCCGCCAGTGAAGACGACCGCGTCTAGCAGACCTTGGCGACGCGCCAGCAAGGCCTTGACCTCGTTCCAGGGGATTGGTAGCTCCGCTTCCGAGACCACGAGATGGCCGTTGTGACAGTGCCGACAGCTCCATGGGCAGCCCTGGCAATAGACCACCGCGGCGAGTTCGCCGGGGTAGTCGATGCTGGTGAGGGCTGTGAGGCCGCCGATTCGCAGGTCGTGTGCGGCTGTCATGGTCTGGGTCCAGACCTTCCATCAAGGCTAGAACACCGCTGCCGATTCCGGCAGGTCAGGCGGCTGCGCGTTGGGGTGCGCATAGGCTATTGGACGCTTCGAGCGTGCCGGCGGGTTGCTCGGAGAAGTAGGCGCGATCGGCATGCTCGGCGCGCTTGCCAGCGTTGAATGCGGAGACCGGTCGGTGATAGCCCATGACGCGGGTCCAGACCTCGCAGCGGGTTCGCTCTTCGTCTTTGAGTTCGATGATTTCGTTGTTCATTCTTCCTGTTCCTATCATTTCAGTGTTGTTTTCGCCATCAGTCGCGTTTGGGGCGTTTGGGGCGTTTGGGCGTTCGGTTCACGCGCGTTCGTCTCTTGGTCCTGGCTTTGCGAATCTGGAACTTGTTGCCGGTTTAGGGGCTGGGTGCGTATTCAGCGCTAGCTTCGATCCCCCGCGCTTGGGCTTCGCTGCTAAGCTGCGACCGCTTTTTCGCGATCAACTCCTGATCGCATCTGGGGCAAAACTCATGCTCGCCTGAGAGGTAGCCATGGGTCGGGCAGATGGAGAAGATCGGCGTCACCGTGACGTAGGGCAGGCGGAAGTTCTCCAGCGCGCGGCGCACCAAGCGTTTGCAGGCGTCGGCGGAGCTGAGTTGCTCGCGCATGTAGAGGTGCAGCACGGTGCCGCCGGTATATTTCGATTGCAGGCTGTCCTGCATTTCCAGCGCTTGGAACGGGTCATCGGTGTAACCGACCGGTAACTGCGAGGAGTTGGTGTAGTAGGGCGCATCGGCGGTGCCGGCCTGTAGGATGTTGGGAAAGCGTTTTTTGTCTTCGCGGGCAAAGCGATAGGTGGTTCCCTCCGCCGGTGTCGCCTCGAGGTTGTACATGTGGCCGGTTTCTTCCTGGAATTGCACCATGCGATCGCGCACGTGATCGAGCACCCGAGCCGCGAAGTCGTGCCCCCAGTCGCTGGTGATATCCTCGGCGTCGTCGCTGAAGTTGCGGATCATCTCGTTGATCCCGTTGACGCCGATGGTGCTGAAGTGGTTTCGCAGCGTGCCGAGGTAGCGCTTGGTATAGGGGAAGAGCCCGGCATCCATATGCCGCTGGATCACCTTGCGCTTCAGCTCCAGGCTCTGCTTGGCAAGCTCCATCAGCACGTCGAGCCGTCGCAGCAGCCGGGCCTCGTTCCCCTGGTGGGCGTGGCCGAGTCGTGCGCAATTGATGGTGACCACGCCGAGCGAACCGGTCTGTTCGGCCGAACCGAACAGGCCGTTGCCGCGTTTGAGCAATTCCGTGACGTCCAAGCGCAGCCGGCAGCACATGCTGCGCACCATATTGGGCTCCATGTCGGACGAGACGAAATTGCTGAAGTACGGCAGGCCATATTTTGCGGTCATGCCGAACAGCCGCTCGGCGTTGGCGTCGTCCCACGGAAAGTCGTCGGTGATGTTGTAGGTCGGGATGGGGAAGGTGAAAATGCGGCCCTTGGCATCGCCCTCGGTCATCACCTCAATGTAGGCGCGGTTGATCAGGTCCATCTCGGTCTGAAGCTCGCCGTAGGTGAAGGCTTGCTCCTCGCCGCCGATCACCGGCACCTGCTCGCGCAGGTCTTCCGGGCAGACCCAGTCGAAGGTGAGGTTGGTAAATGGCGTCTGGCACCCCCATCGACTCGGCACGTTCAGGTTGTAGATCAGCTCCTGGACGTACTGTTTGACGCGCGGATAGTCGAGCCCGTCGACACGAACATAGGGCGCCATGTAGGTGTCGAAGCTGGAGAACGCCTGGGCACCTGCCCACTCGTTTTGTAGGGTGCCGAGGAAATTGACGATCTGGCCGATGGCGCTGGACATGTGCCTGGGTGGACCGGCCTCCACCTTGCCGGGTACGCCATTTAGGCCCTCTGTGAGCAGGGTGCGTAGCGACCAGCCGGCGCAGTAGCCGGCCAGCATATCAAGATCGTGTATGTGCATGTCGCCTTCGCGGTGCGCCTCGCCGATCTCCGGCGAGTAGACATGGCTCAGCCAGTAGTTGGCGATCATCTTGCCGGAGGTGTTTAAGATCAGCCCACCCAGCGAATAGCCCTGGTTGGCGTTCGCGGCGACACGCCAGTCGGAGCGGTCTAGATACTCGTTGATGGAGCTGGCGACATCCACCAGCGTGTGCCGGTCGGTGCGCAGCTTGGCGCGCTGTTCGCGGTAGACGATGTAGGAGCGTGCGGTGTCGAAGTGGTTGGCGCTGATCAGCGTCTGTTCCACCACGTCTTGGATGCCCTCGATGTCCGGGACGCGGTCTTGGTCTGCGCCGGTTTCTGCACCAATATCCGGGCCAGTCATTGCGCGACTGTCCGGACCAGGCTGCGCTGACGCGCCGTAGCGGTGCGCCAGCACCTTGACCACCTGCGCCGTCAGCAGCGACGCCTCTAAGTCACCAAATTCACCGCTAGCGCGTCCGGCCTTGAGGATGGCCGCCTCGATCTTGGCCGCGTCGAAGGGCACCTGTTGCCCGTCGCGCTTAAGTACGCAGCGGGGCAGGGTGGCAAGCTTCGGCAGGGCGTTTTCCATCGAGCGGACCTCATCGGGTTAGGCACAAGATATTGTGGTCGTCATTATAGAAGACGCAATATTTGGTGTAATTGTCGGATTGCAGATGGTTGACGCAGGTCAACATGATACTGAGAAAGTAAGCTAAATCAGGGGCTCTCGTTTGCGTGCACACTGGCGCCGGCGAAGGCCTCGCCCGCGCGCATGGCATGCAATATCATCTGTGTCGACGCCGCCGCGAGCGGCCCGCGCAGCAAGAATTCCGCGAATCACCAAGTAAACAGACAGAGAAGCAAGATGACACAGAAGATTGGTTTTATCGGTCTCGGCATCATGGGCCGGCCCATGGCACTTAACCTCATTAAGGCGGGTTACGATCTCGCCGTTCATGCCCGCAGCGCGGAGTCGATGGAACCGCTGGCGGCGGCTGGCGCCGAGACCTGTACCAGCCCCGCGGAGGTGGCACGGCGCGCGTCGATCATCTTCACCATGGTGGCGGATACGCCGGACGTGGAGCAGGTGCTGCTTGGCGACGGCAACGGCGCTTCCGCCGTCATCGACGGCGTTCAGCCAGGCGCCTTGGTGGTAGACATGAGCACCATCTCGGCCTCGGCGACAAGGTCCATGAATCAGCGACTGCGCGCGGTCGGCGCCGAGCTGCTGGACGCGCCGGTCTCTGGCGGCGATGTCGGTGCCATAGCCGGCACGCTCTCGATTATGGTGGGCGGGTCGCAGCCAGGCTTCGAGCGCGCGCGGCCCTTGTTCGAGCGCATGGGCAAGAACATCGTGCATGTCGGTGACAGCGGCGCCGGACAGGTCTGCAAGGCGTGCAATCAAGTGCTCATCAGCCAGACCATCGCCGGTGTCGGCGAGGCCATGCTACTGGCCGCGGCCTCCGGTGTCGACGGCGCCAAGGTGCGCGAGGCCCTGCTCGGCGGTTTCGCCAACAGCCGTGTGTTGGAGTTGCATGGCCAGCGCATGCTCGACGATCGCTATGATCCCGGCTTTAAATGCGCGCTGTTTCAGAAGGACATGCGTCTGGTGATGGAGGCGGCCCAGGAGTTGGGACTGGCGCTGCCGGGTGCAGCGCAGGTGGCACAGTTGGTCAACGCGCTGGTGGGGCAAGGAGACGGCGAACTGGATTCTGCCGCGATCTACCGCGCGCAACGGCGCCTGAACGGTGCCTGAACGGAGGATAGCCTTTCGAAGTGAGTCGATTATAATCGGACAACGCAACGGCGCATGCTTGGATCGTTGAGGCATGGCATCCTAATCTGATGAACATCGACATTGATCTGCGTGACCCCGGTCGGTTGGACGCCCCGCCCCGCGGAACCATCCGCGTCGATGCTGAGGGCCGCATCCTCTTCCACAGCCGCCGCGAGTCGGAGATCATCGGGCCTGAGGCACCAGCGCTGTTGGGGCGCAACTTCTTCAGGGACCTAGCTCCCTGTACCCTGGTGCCGGAGTCCTTCGGACGCTTCCGCCGTGGCGTCCTAGCCGGCAATCTGCACACGACCTTTGAGTTCGTGTTCGACTTCGATATACATCCGGTGCAGGTGCGCGTCACTATGCGTGAGTCTGATCGTCCCGGTGAGTATTGGATCATCGTCGAGCCGGTACGCGAAGCCTTCGCGAGGAGCCACTGTTCGGCAATGGCGGGCTGCATCTTTCCGATGCCGAGACACAAGCACTCTTGAGCTTTCTACGCACGCGTGAAGGACCGGTCTGGAGCACCGACTGCCTGTGCGGCGAGTTCGAGCCAGCGACCGCCTATCCGCGGCGTTTCGCCGGTGTTATGGCGGTCTTCGTCAGTGCCGATCGCGAGGGTATTGTGCTATTCGGCCGTCGCCGTTCCAAGTATCGAGTACGCTGGGGGTCGGACCCGCCCTCGCTGCCGTTCTCACGGGTGCACGGAGAACGCTTACTCGGCTGTCCGGACCGCCGCTTTAGACTCTGGAGCGAGGAGCGCAGCCACCATGCCACGCCTTGGTCGGCAGTGGATTTGGCCGTCGGTGAGGCGCTGCGCGACCTGATCCAGCAGGTAATGGTTGCCTGCGCCTCGCACTTCGAGAGGCTTGCGCTGCGCGATGGCTTGACCGGTCTGTGCAACCGCGAGCAATTTCGCCGGGTGCTCGCCGAGACGGTGCAGGCTTGCAGGGCCGACCACGGCGTTTTCGGGGTCGGATTGCTCGATATCGATCACTTCAAGCGCGTCAATGATACCCTCGGCCACGATATGGGCGACTTGCTGTTGCAGGTCGTAGCGACGCGCATCGCCGCTACACTGCCCGAGGACGGCACCGCGGCGCGTCTCGGCGGCGACGAGTTCGCGTTGTTATTGCCACCCGGCCATGATGATGCGGATCACCCGCGAGGTGCTCGGCGGCGATCCGGCCAAGTCGGTGGAACTCTGGTTACAGCCGCAGGTGCCGATCGGTGCGCCGCCGGGCCATCGCCGGTATGAGGTCCTGACGCGTTGGCGTGCCGCTGATGGCGGCTTGCTGATGCCCGCGGGCTTATATCGCCTCGGCGGAGCGCAACGGCACTATCCGTGCTGTCACCGCGGTGGTGATACGCCAGTCCATTGCATTGTTGCGAGAGCAACTGCGCGCCGACGAGACGCGCGACGGGGGTATCGTCCTCGCCGTCAATGTCAGCGCCGCCGATTTAGATGAGGCCCGGTTCCCCCGACGCCTGTTGGAGGACCTTGAGCGCGCTGAGGTGCCACCTGATCGCTTCGAGGTTGAGATCACGGAATCACGCCTATTGCAGATGACGCCGGCACTGAAGAGGTCGTTAGACGAGTTGGCGCAAGGCGGCGTGGGTTTAGCGCTGGATGATTTCGGCAGCGGCTTCAGTGCGCTGACCCATCTGCGTGAACTGCCGATCTCGACCCTGAAGATCGATCGTTCCTTTATTGCCGGCGTTACCAACGAGCGCGACCGCCGTTTGGTCGCGGGCATCATTGGTATGGCGCATTCACTCGGCAACCAGGTCGTGGCCGAGGGTATCGAGCGACCCGAGCAGCTTGAGGTGTTGCGCCGGCTTGGTTGTGATTGGGGGCAAGGCTTTCTATGGGCGAGGCCGTTGCTGCCCGAGCAGGCGTTGGCTTTTAAGCCTTGAGGGGATTGGGTGTTGTCTAGTCGCCGCGGGGGCGAAACAACGGCCGCTTGTGGGAGCGGCTTGCAGCCGCGAGTTGGTGGGAATCGCGAAGCGGATGCCGACATTGCCGCCGCCGGGGGCGAGGATGGCGGTGTTGATGCCGACCAGTTCGCCGCGCAGGTTCACCAGCGGGCCGCCGGAGTTGCCGGGGTTGATGGATGCGTCGGTCTGGAT
>JGI12210J13797_10083514_pt1 | contig 38100 bp, 27 predicted proteins | sample ElkSlonscriptome_3_FD_13797 | JGI IMG/M metagenome (IMG submission 13797) | reverse complement strand
TGCGGTCGAAGAAATGACGCGACTTGGAACAAGTTCCTGAGTGCGCTACCGGAAACTGGGAGCCAAGGGAATCGAGCAGGAGGGCCAATTCGCTCGCACCCACTTTCAATGAGCCCTCGCGCTCGGAACGACCTGAGATCGAGCTGGAAATTGCGGAAAAAAGCGCGAAGATAGCCCATGACACGTCATCACCAATGGCTTCTGCTTTTCGCAGCTATTCTCCTCCTGGCGGGTTGTGCAAGCACGCCCGATTACGTTTATCATTACGTTCCCGGCAAAACCGCGGTGCAACAAGAGAACTTCGCCATTGCGCCTCCCGGCGCGCCGGTGACGGTGCAGAAGATGATCGCGGCGGGGAACCGGATTGCCGGCAGCCCCTACCGTCTTGGTGGTGGCCATGGGGAGACGTTGGCCGTTGACTCTTACGATTGTTCCGGAGCGGTCTCTTATCTGCTGATCTCGGCCGGGCTTCTCGATTCGTCCATGCCGTCGTCGGCTTTCCGCAATTACGGCAATTCAGGGCCAGGTAAGTGGATCAGCATCTATGCCGCCCACGGACATGTCTTCGCGGTAGTCGCGGGTTTGCGCTTCGATACAGGCTGGGCACCTGGACCGCAGGGGCCGAAATGGACGACTCGCACGCGGCCCGCCAGCGATTACGTGATCCGGCATCCGCCGGGTTGGTGAGAAAACGACCAAGGAATTGCTATTCTCCCCGGCATCACTTCCGGGGCTTCTAGCCGAGGCCGGTCCCGACGGCACAAACACGCTCCTCCGACGCCCCGCGATAGCGAAGCTTCGGTTCGTTGCGGTTTAGACCAAATCAAAGGCGCGATAACTGTCGCCAAACTGATCGACCTCCACCCCCATGATGCGGGCCATGGAAAGATAGAGATTGCAGGCCGGCCGGTCCATTTCGCGTTGGGCGGAAATGACGCGTCCGCCGCGGATGGTGTTCTTGCCGCCGGCCGCGATCAGCGGGACACTATCAACGGAATGATGATGGCCATCGATGAAGTTAGTGCCAAAGAGCAGGCTGGAGTTGTCGAGCATGGTGACGCCGCCTTCGTCGATGGATTTCATGCGGTCCATGAAGTAAGCGAGCTGTTCGGCATGGTATTGGATCGTCCGGCAATGATGGAGTTTGCGGTCTGGATTGCCGCCATGGTGGCTGATGCCGTGATGTTCCATGTTCGGTATTCCATCGAGGAACCCGAATTTCATGTAATTCACCCCATCATTGTTGAATTGCAGGGTGGCGATGCGGGTTTTGTCCATCCGGAAGCTGAGCAGGATCAGATCCATCATCAGTCGCATGTAATCCGGGACGGCTTCCGGCCAGCCTTCTTCGGGCCGCGCCATGTCGGGTTCGCTCAAGGTAGGTTTCCAGGCGCCAGGCGGGCGTTCGTTTTTGATAGCCCGATCGATCTGGCTTTCGACCTGCCGGACGGAATCGGTATATTCGTCGAGCTTAGTGCGGTCGGCAGCGTCGAGTTTGCGCCGGACATCGTGGACCTGAGCCAGCACGTCATCCAGGATACTCTTGTCTTCGGCTTTGGATGTCACGTCGAAGAGCCGGTCAAACGCCTGGCGCGGATAAGCCTCGGGAATGATCGGTGTGGTCGGCGAGGACCAAGTGATGGTGCTGAGGTTGACGCCGCGGACGTTGCCTGCCCGGCAGCCGAGGTTGAGCACCGGGAGCACGGTATCGCGGCCGACCACTTGCGCGAGATAATGGTCGAGGCTGGTAGCCAGTTTCGGGACGGAACCGCGCTGCACCGGCGCGCCGGAGAGCAGGTTGCAGAAATGGGTGCCGTGCGGGGCTTTAAACGGGGGATCCTTTACAAGCCGCAAGTTTTCGAAGAAGACGAGGTTGTCGCGATGTTTGTGTAATGGCTGCAGCACCTCACAGAGATCGAGGCCCATAGGTGTTTCCTTGGCCCACCAATGTTCAGGAACCACACCATTGCCGAAGATCAGGCCGGCCCAGCGTTTGGGCGGTCCGGCCGCAACGGCGGCATCGCCTCCGCTGGCCCAGACGAGGCTTTCGAGCCAGGGCAGCGTGAGAGTGGCGCCGAGGCCTTTCAGCACGGTGCGACGGTGAATCGGTAGCGAGTGTTTGGATTCTGATTTCATGGGGTTTCCTCCGGAACTGGGTTGGCGCCGGCCGCAGCCAGCGTTTCGGGTAAAGTGTGGTAAGAGCGTTTTTGAAGAAATTGCGGGCTGGTCAATAAGACGGCGAGACCGGCTCGCACACGGCCCTGATCAGCCTGAATGGCATCCACCATTCGCGAGATCAGCGGCCGATCCGTGACGATCAGATCACGGCCGAGACCGAAGATGGCGAGTTTGGTGCAGAATTGTTCGATCAAATCATCCATGCGTGCACCAACGAAGGTGCGAACGCCAGCGAGACCTTCGACCACTCGGCCATCTTTCATCGTTCCCTTGGCGAAAATCGGGTTGCCTTCTTCATCGCTCTGGCGCCAGGCCCCGACGGCGTTGAAATGTTCGAGCGCCAGGCCGGGCGGATCGATCCGGTCGTGGCAAACCGCACAAGCGGGGTCAGCCCGGTGCAGCGCGAGTAATTCATGAAACCGAAGATCTTTCCCAGGAGGCGCCGCTTCCGAAAGCGGGGGCACGGGCGGCGGCTCAGCCGTCGGGGTGCCGAGGACTTTATCGATCACCCAGACGCCGCGATAAATCGGATGAGCCCGGAGCGGAGTGGCATTCACCGTGAGCAGGCTGCCGAGTCCAAAGAGGCCGCCCCGTTGCTTCAACACCTCGCCTTCGAGGGCGACCTTCCGCATTGCCGCCCCGGTCACACCTTCAATTCGGTAATGCCCCGCCAAGGTCTCATTCAGAAAGGTATAGTCGGCTTCGACCAGATCGCTCACCGGCCGGTTTGCTTCGAACAGATGCTGAAAGAATCGGATCGCTTCCTCATACATCGCCTCCCGCAATTCAGGGGTGTATTCGGGGAATTTATCCATGTCCGGCTGAGAGTAATCGTCGAAGCCGTGGAACCCGAGCCAGCGTCCCGCGAATTCGATTCCAAGCGCCCGGCTCCGTTCGTCTCGCAACATCCGGTCGGCCTGGGCGAGCATGACTTCGGGATCGCGCAATTGGCCTGCTTCCGCCAGATCGAGGAGCTCTTGATCTGGCATGGAGGCCCAAAGGAAAAACGAGAGCCGGTTGGCGAGCTCCACATCGGTGAGCTGGGTGACTTCGCCCGGCGCCGCTTGCTGCATCTTGAAAATGAAATCGGGCACGATGAGCGCCACCTTCATGGGGCGTTTAATGGCGGCATCAAAGCTTTTGCCGGAATGACGGGAATCGTCGTAGAGGGCGAGGTAATGGTCGAGCTCGTCTTGCTCAATCGGGCGACGCCAGACTTTGCGCAGAAACTCGGCGAGAATATCATGCGCCTGTGCGCGACGTTCGATTTCCACGGCAGTGACCTGTTCGATCAAGGCTTCCTCGCCGCGGATTTTGGAGCGGTTTGAAGGATTGATCAGGGCAGTTCCAGCTATCCCCTCGGCGCCGGCTTTTTTGTAAACCCGAGCAAGACGCTGGTGCGGCACCTCGGCGTAAGCATGGAGATCGGCAAGCAATCCTTCGTGAAAGACCCGCGCCTCTTCGTCGAAGGTGCTCACCAGATCCTCCAGATCGAGGAAATAAGGCGATTCGGGATAACGGCCAGGATCGGTGAATGCGCCGAGACGCTCCATGACGTCCTCGGGCGTGTCCGGCACATCCGCCAGGGCATCGGACAATTCTTTCCCGCTCATCTTGGTGCTCCGACCGAACAGATTGGTCAAATCTTCCACCATTTGGTGCACCGGTTTACGGTTCTCCGGCCATGCCAGCACCTGGCGCATGGGATAGAAGCGGGCTTCATACTGTTCGGGCGGTTCGTCGAGGAACAAGGTCTGCACGCTGGCAGTCGTTCTATGCTCGTCGCTTAGCCGAAAACTCCCGCGCAACTCGCCTTGCCCCTCCTCCGGGAAAACCAGCGCCAAGACCGTGGGCGCTTTCAAGAGCCAGGCATCACCCTCCTTCGTCGGCGCCTCGCCCTGCACGGTTTCCACCTCGATACCGGCTTCCTCCCAAGTCATTGCCTGGTCCCCATTCGCGAGCTCGCGGTCGATCAAACGCACCTCATCGCCCTCATCCCCATCCCAAGCATCGGTGACTAAAAGGTAGATTTTTTGTTTGCCGAATTTTTCCAGATCAATGGTGAAATCATAGCGCCCTTCCTTCATCAAATGAGTGGCCCAATCCGGAAAACCATTTTTCCGGTATCGTCCCAACCGCCGACCGGCCGGTTCGTTGGCTTTGCTGGTTTCCCATTCCGGCTGAAACCCGAAACGAGCGCCCGTCTGGAACCACCGATCATTATGGGAGCTCTTCGTATTCCCGTAGAAAAACGCCTCCATCAGCCCGGTTTGTTCCCGCACCTGCTCAAGGGTCACCTCGCCCGGCGCCGGCAACGCCTGCCAACCCTCGGCTAATTTAGCGACCAACGGGGTGTGATCGTCGCGTTGCAATAATTCATACCAGCGTCGAAGCACGACGGGGGCGACGATCCCCTCACTTGCTGCCGCGACTTCGTCCAATGTCGCATCCGGTTTTCCTAATGCGGCACGATGATGATATTTCCAGGCGGCCAAAAAATATTCCGCCGCATTGAGCACATCATAATCCGCCCCATCCAGCGGGGTTTGTTGAAAGAGTTCCGCTTCCTTTCGGCTCAACCATTCATACCATTTCTTCAACAACGTCTCGCGCACTTTCTGAATGTTGTCGGTCTCGATCCGTTGGGGATGCCAGAGGATCCCGCGTTCCGGAGAAACAAGTGCATGTTCAAGCACCCATTTGGCGCCGGATAGATAATTCTGGGCATGCGAAGTCCCGACATTGAGCATCGCACCCATGTTGGCGAAACCCGTTTCCGCGATCTGGTCAGCCGGAAAAAAACGAGCCGGCTCCAAATCGAACCCGGTCAGATCGCGCACGACATTATTGTATTCCGCCTGATTTAACCGCGGCATGAGCACCAGGCCCGGATCGTTGGGCGCGGTATTTTCCAGCGCGGTCAAACGGTCGCGCAAGACTTGGATGGCGATTTCCCGATCGTCGTCGGAGGGCTGAAGGGATTTCTCCGGCGGCATCTCTCCTTCGTCCAACACCCATTCAAGATTCTCCAAGAGGTCATGATCCGTGCCGAGCCGCGTCACGACGTCGGGATGAGAAAAATCGAGTTCAGCCTTATGATCATCCGGCCCATGACATTCGTAGCAATACCTCTCGAGGAAAGGCCGCAGGGTTTCTGCTGGTGCTGCGACGCCGCCCCGGACCGGAGCGATCAGGACGCTAGCAACGACCAGGCAACAGCGAAGGAACGGGGGCATCATGACGAGACAACTTACGTCAGAAACGGACGGAACGAAATCAAACCTATTTAAACCCGTTGAATTTTCATCCTTCGTTGGTAGGTGTTTGTCCCGGCGGTGAATGCAGCGGAATTCCGCTTTCCTGTTGCCTGTTCCCGTGCTACGCCAGTAGGTTCCGGATGCTTAACGCATCGATTTCCCCTTTTTATTCTCTCGAACCAGATCAACGAACTCATGCCGGTCACAACCGAAGCCGAACTTCCTCCCCAAGCAAAAACCTCCTGGCTGAAAGCCGTGAGCGCTTACGAAATGCGCAATCACGGATATGCCATCCAATTGCTGCAAAATATTCTGCAAACCAACCCGGCCTTTCTCGACGGCCGCAAACTGCTACGTCGGGCCGAATTTGAAAAAGCCAAAGGGAAAAAAGGGCTGTTTGGTGGCTTATCAACCGCCTCCATCTCAGCGATGAAAGCCAAATCGCAGATCAAAAAAGATCCGGTGGCCGCCATGGCAGCGTTGGAAAAAATTCTGGAAGACGCCCCGATGAATACCGAAGCGAATCTCGCGCTGCGCGACGCCGCCATCGCGGCCGGTATGCCGGAAGTCGCTCAGTTCACCCTCGAATCGGTGCATGAAGCCAATCCGAAAGATGTGAAGCTCATGCACGAGCTCGGCCGTTTTTATATCGAACATGAGCATCCGCACAAAGCGGTCGAAATCTACAATAAAATTTTAGCCATTAACCCCTCCGACATGGACGCCAACAAGCTGGGCCGCGACGCCAGCGCCCGGGCGTCGATGAGTCAAGGCGGCTGGGAAACGGCCGACAGCTACCGCGACCTGATCAAGGACAAAGAACAAGCGATCTCCCTCGAACAGCAAAATCGTGTCACCAAAAGCGAAGACATGATCGAAAACCAGCTCTACGAGTTGGGTCAGCAATATGAGGAAAATCCGAATAACATCGATGTCGTGAAACGGATCGCCGGTCTCTATGAGCAGAAAGGCGAACTTGAGCAGGCCGTCACTTGGTATGAATATGCCAAGGAAATAACCAGTGGCTCCGATCCGGTCTTCGTCCGCAAAGCAGGAGAGCTGCGAAGTAAAATGGTCGACGTAAAGATCAAGGAACTCCACGATTGGCTGCAGCAAGCCGGGGACGAACATCCCGAATCGGAACGAGTGAAAGGTGAACTCGAGGAACTACGCCGCTCGCAAGCCGAACTCAAACTCGCCGAGGCCAAAGCGCGGGCCGACCGCAACCCCACCGACCTGAGTCTCCGGCTGGAACTCGGCGAATTGTTGTTGGCCACCGGCGATTACAAAGAAGCCATTCCTCAACTCCAGCAAGCCCGCCGCAACCCGGCCGGCCGATACAAGGCCATGAGTGCCTTAGCCCAATGCTACGTGCAGAACGGCATGCTTGACATCGCCCAACGCACTCTGGAAGAAGCCTCCAACGAGCTGAAAACCATGGATGACCTCAAGAAAAGCGTCGTTTATCAGCTCGGCCAGGTTTACGAACAACTCGAGCGACCGGAAGATGCCTTGGAAGCTTACAAGCAGATTTACGAAGTCGATTACGGATACCGCGATGTCGCAGAACGAGTCGAAGGCTATTACTCCAAGGAAAAGAAATCATAAGAGCCAACGTGCCATCCGATAGCGCTGCGTCTCAAGCCGGCCGTAAGATCTTCCATTGATCGCGATTCCCCCGCCCAGCGATAGTAGGCATCGTCCTTTGGCAACTCGCTTCGGTCACGATAGAATTTCTTCGTGCGTCTCTTCTTACCTTTCCTGATTGCCTTGTCGTTGGCGGGCTGAACCATTGGGGTCTACTCCTCCTGATTTTCTTTGCTGGCAGTGGCGTCCTTGACCAAGGTCTTGGTTGCGGCCTTTTTTCCTTGCCGACGACGCCCCTTTCGCCTGCAGGGATGCACCCAGCGACGACGCCAAGTGCCGATCTGCATGGGGCTGTAGGCCTCATTGAAATCGAGCGCAATCATCTCGGAATCGTCTGCGAATATAAGTTTCTTCACATTCTCAGTCCCTTGCCGCGGGGCTTTTTGGTAACCGTCGAAGGCCGCTTCGGCCAACATGCCACACGCGATCCGTTCCATCAGCCACTCCACGGCATACCGCGGCTCTTCCTGAATGAATCCAGCGCCCATCTCCCGAATCCATTCCCGGTTATATTCCTCATGCGCCCCGAGCGGTTCCGACATGACGAGCGGAATGCCGAGTGCCGCGTAAAAAACGAGTTCGCTCGGTTTGGTCCAAAGAATGTCGGTCTCCCGCAGCCATTCGTTGAAGCGGTCGAAATACGAAGCCTTATCCGGCTCTAAGAGAATCCGCACCCCGTTACCTCGCTGATCTTCCAGCTGCGTCTCCCGGATACAGGCTTCAAAATAATCCGCCACCTCCGACCGGATGCCCGCAATCAGATTGATCCGCAACCGGCCCTCCCGCACCTCGTCGGCCGCACTGGCGAGCAGCTTCGCCCCGATTTCCTTCTGAGCTCCCGCTCCCCCCACGGCAAAGGTGATCGTGACCGGACCGTCCGGCGCCTGGAGTTCGCCGACTTCCCGAATAATCACTTCTTTCAGGCGCGGATAAAAGAGACGCTGCGGGTCGAGCCGGGAAAGGCGACGACGCAAATCTTCCCGCACATGGTTCACATTTTCTTCAGGCAACGGAAACCCGGTCAGATGAATATGATCTTCGGGAACGCCGTAAGAAAGAAGTCGGCGCCGGCTGGCGATGGTTGGCGCGCAGTAAATGATATGCGAATCGCATGGCGACTGCGCGACCCAGACCCGATGCAGATCGGTATCGGTCACGATACAGAAAATCCGTTCGACCCCAGCCCGATCCGCCGCGATGGCTGGCACGTAAAAGGAGGTCAAGAGCGGCATCTCAGGTTGCGTGCCAAGAATGTAATCGACCACGCTTCGCCCGAAGCCGCGACGCATGAGCGCGTCCAACCCCCTGGTCACCAGGGTGGGGCCGGATAGATCGCGCATGGGATAACGTTTCGCGATGCGTTGAAAGCTGTCGTAAAGCTCCCATAGCATGCGGCCCACGCCGGGCAACCCCCCGAGGCGCGACACTGTCTCGTATCCCTGCTGAAACCGGCGCCATTGTTTCATCTCCGAGCCGCTCACCACCACATCCTGATTAGCATCGATCACCCGCTCATACGCCACATCTCGGAACGGATGGATCGCCCGCTGATGTCCATACCCCATATCGACCGATACCACCCATGATTGCTGCTGCTGCACAGAACGAAAAATCTCCGATCCTCCTCACCCCCGCAAGCGAATACGCACATGAAAACAGCCTGGGGGCCTGAGCGAAAACCTTTGCGGCCAAGCTCATCACTGGGCATGATGCCTCCAGTTTTCCAACCTAGTCATGGCCGATCCGAATCAACTTGAAGGCGGAACTTACGAAGTCTTGCGCAACCGCCTGGATTCAAGAGCTGCCGAGCTCGAATCCCGTCTCAATCACCTAAATACCGACCGCCAAAAGCTTTTCGGTTCTGTCCCCTTCGAGCTGCGGGCCACGGAACGCATTGCCACGGGCAACAATTGCACCCCTCGCGACATGGTCGCTATTGGTCCGAACCGCTTTCTTTTCGGGTTCAATGTGCACATCGGCCTGCGCGCGCAAACCAATCCGTCCGATGTGTTTGCCGTTTACGATTATGCCAATCACCATTTGCAAGACGGCTCGCTCGAGCTGATCCAGTCGCGCGAATTCGAAGCCGATTTCGCCGCCCTTTACAAATATTATCGCGACACCGTTTTCGCCAAGTTTTCGATCATTCAAGGCCACCTTTTCATGGTCTTCCGGATCGGCAAATCGGTTACCGACATTAAAACGTTCAAATGGCGAATCGACGGCGCGTCTCTCCATTACATCGGCAACCGCAGCGATCACGAATATGTTTTTCCCAATCAACAGGCCCAGGAATGGAAACGAGCTCATCGCGGGCTGCATCAGGCCGGTCGATTCCCGCACATCTCCATCGAGGACCGGCTCTTCGTCGAAACAACCGGCGGGGATCTCACCATCAAAATCGAAAACAACACCGATACCGGTGAAGGCATTTACGCCGAGCCAGTCGAGGAAGCCGATCAAACGCTCGATGATGCAGAAGTTTTTTACGCAATTCTCGGGTCACTCGTGCTCCTCAAAATCCGGCCTTACCAAGAGGAGACATACCGTTATTTCATCTTCAACGATAAGACCAAAGCGGTCGAGCGGGTGGACGAGATCGGGCAAGCCTGCTGTTTGCTGCCCGACGACCAGGGCTTGATTTTTCCGGGCGGCCTTTACCTTTTACTTGCGGGGCTGAAACGGTACCCCAACACGCCTCCAGATCTGTTGTTGGAACGGCATGTGCTATCGCCTAACGGCGAGGATCATCTTTATGCCTTCTACCATCGGCTTTCCGGCACTTACCTGTTGATGGTCTACAATCTCATCGATCAACAAGCGGCCACCCCCGTTCTCTGCAACGGCTTTACCCTCTTCGAGAACGGTGAAATGCTCTATTTCCGCGAGGAACCTGAGCCACAGAAACATCATACCATCCAGATCTGGCAGACGCCGTTCACCAAAGAGAACCGGGTCGCCGAAGGTAATGAAGATCATCTGCTAGCCAAGATCGGCAACGCCCCCATCGTCCGGGCGATGGCCGAATGCCGGGAACTCCTCACCTTACTCCAACGCCAGGAAGGTTACGCCGATATTTATGTCGATCTTGCCAAAAAAGCGGGCGCCATCGCGGACGGCTATTTCTGGATCGACGATTCGGCCGCGCACAATCTCAAGGAAGTCCTCGAAGGTGTGCGGGAAGATGCCGGGGCCGCCATCGATGAATTCGAGAAGGTGGTTCGAGCCCGCAAACGTGCCGAGGAAGCCTATGCCGAAGTCGATTCGGCCGCAAAAAGCACCATCGCCCGGGCCGCTTCTTCCCGCATCGAAGATATCCGGCAATTCGTCGATCTCCTCGGCACTCTCCGAAAAAGTCGCGGAGAAGCCGTCGGTCTGCGCGAGATCAAATATACCGATCCAGAGGCCATCGAAACGCTTGAAACCAGCATCGGCGACGCCATCAACGAACTCTCCGGCCGTTGCGTCCAATTTCTGCTGGGGGACAAAGCGCTTACGCCTTACACCGACCGCATCCAGGAGCATGAGGTGCAGGCCGGTAAATTTGAAAAGACAGCCGAAGCCGCCCGTCTGGAAGAGGAAATCGCCGAGACCTCGCGCGAACTGGATTTACTCAATGAAATCGTCGGCAACCTCAAAATCGACGATCCGACCCAAGCCACTGAAATTCTGAGCCGGATCGCTGGCGTCTACTCCCCGCTCAAACAGGTCCGGGCCGAGGTGCGCCGTCGCAAGACCGAGATCGGTCGGGAAGAAGCCGCTGCCCATTTCAGTGCTCAACTGCAATTGCTCGAACAGAGTGCCGCCAACCTTCTCGATCTCTGCGACACCACCGAGCAATGCGACGAAGGGCTCGCCAAGACTCTGATTCAAATTGAAGAGATGGAGGGGAAATTCGCCGACTACGACGAATATCTTTCCGAATTGCACACTCGGCGGGACGCCTTGTTCAACGCGTTTGAAGCCCGCCGCGTCGCCCTTGTCGAAGCTAAAAATAAACGGGCTCAGACCTTGATGGCCAGCGCCGAACGCGTGCTGCAAGGCGTGAATCACCGCCTGTCACAATGCAAATCCGAGGCGGAACTGAACACCCATTTCACCAGCGATCTCATGGTCGATCGAGTCCGGCAATTGGCCCGGCAACTTGTCGATATCGGCGACTCGGTGAAAGCCGACGATTTACTGACCCAGCTCAAGACTACCCGCGAAGAGGCTTTGCGACAGATCACTGATAAAGCCGATCTCTACACGGGTGATGGTGATCTGATTCAACTCGGCGACCATCAATTCTCTTTCAACCGGCAACCGCTCGATCTGACTCTTCTCCCCCGGGAAGGTCAGATGATTTTCCACATCACTGGCACTCAATTTTTCGAACCAGTCGAAGACGTCGAACTCCAACGTTTCCAACCTTATTGGGACCGCGGCCAGATCGCCGAATCGCCTGAAACGGCTCGGGCCGAAACCCTCGCTTACCTCACCCTCACCGATTCTAGCCTCCCGCCCCAGCTTGATTACGATGCTGCGCTCGAGCAGATTCGCAAGCGCCTCCCCGACCTTCTCCATCACGGATATTCCAAGGGCGTGCATGACGAGGATGCGGCTAAAATCGTCGCCGCCGCTTCCGAAGTCCGCCAAGCTGCCGGACTCCTCCAATACTCGACCGAGGCGCGCGCCGCTGCAATTCTCTTCGAAATTGCTGCCTTGCCGAACCTCCCAGACCTCGTGCTGCAATTGGACGTCCTCGCCGCCCAAGCCGGCGCCTTTCCCCATGAGCATCCGGAACACCGGCCGACCCTGGACGCCCTCACCGAAGCGATCCTCCATTTCCTCACCGATCAGCCCGAGAGCGACGCCATCGCACCGGTCGCCGCCCGTTACCTCGCAGAACGGCACATCGGCACCCATCGCCATCCCGCTCTGGGACGAGCCGGTCATGCCGCCCTCGATTTTGGGCTCTACCTTCGTGAAAAACAGCGGGTAGAAGAAGTTAACCGCCTCCGCCAACATGCGGAGTCGCGTCCCTTCGCCTCGCTCGAGTTGATGCAGGCCTGGCTCTCCGCCTTCGCCCAAGATCGTGGCAAGGAATTCGATCCGCAAACGTTACTGGAAGCCGCCGCCCATCTTCTCCAAGGCGACCTGCAACAACGCGATCTCGTTGAGGTGAAATTCGTCCGGACCCTCACTGGGATGCGCAGCGATCATGACCAGTTTACCAATGGGGAGTATCCATTCGACTATTACGAGTTCCTCACCAGACTCAGCCGCTTCGTCCGCGTGGAGATGCCCGCGTTTGAAGCCATGCAGGAACGGAAAAAGCAGTTGGCTGCCGATTACCGGAAACGGTTGCGGCTCGACGAATTCAAACCAGCCATCCTCAGCTCCTTCGTTCGCAACCAGTTGATCGACCAGGTCTACCTTCCATTCATCGGCGACAACCTCGCCAAGCAGATCGGGGCCGCCGGCGATCAGAGCCGGACCGATCGGATGGGTTTGCTCCTGCTGATTTCCCCCCCGGGTTACGGCAAGACGACGTTAATGGAATATGTCGCCGACCGGCTTGGTATCACTCTCGTCAAAATCAACGGACCTGCGCTTGGCCACGCCACCACATCGCTCGATCCCCAAGCCGCCCCGGACGCCGGCGCCCGTCAGGAAATCATCAAGTTGAACCTCGCTTTCGAGATGGGCGACAACGTCATGATTTACATCGACGATATCCAACATTGTCACCCCGAGTTTCTCCAGAAATTCATTTCACTCTGCGATGGCACCCGGCGGATCGAAGGCGTGCGCCATGGCCAGTCGCGGGTGTTCAATTTACGCGGTCGCAAGGTGGCCGTGGTGATGGCCGGCAATCCCTACACCGAGAGTGGCGAACAATTCAAAATTCCCGACATGCTCGCCAACCGGGCTGACACGTATAACCTCGGCGATATCGTTGGCGGTCGGCGTGATTCCTTTGAATTGAGTTACCTGGAAAATAGTCTCACCAGCAATTCGACGTTGGCACCCATCGCTTCGCGCAATCGAAAAGACTTCTATCAAATCGTACAAGCCGCCGCTTCGAATGGCGCTGCCCCGCCGGACCTGGAAGGCAATTGGAGTGCCGCCGAGGTGCAGGACATGCTGAATGTCACCCGCAAGCTCATGACCATTCGCGACGGGCTTTTGAAGGTGAACGCCACTTACATCGCCTCAGCCGCCCAAGCGGATGCTTACCGGACCGAGCCGCCATTCAAATTGCAAGGATCCTACCGTAACATGAACCGGCTCGCGGAAAAGGTCGCCCCGATCATGAACGAAGCAGAAGTCCAGCAACTCTTGCTCGATCATTATCGTCAGGAATCCCAAACACTCACCTCGGGCGCTGAAGCGAATTTATTAAAGTTTAAAGAATTGATCGGAGCCATGACCCCGGAAGAAGCGGAGCGCTGGGAATCGATCAAGAGCACCTTCAGCCGTAATCAACTCTTCGACGCCGCCGATAAGGATGATCCGGTCGGACGAGTGGTCGTCCAGCTTTCCACCTTCAAAGAGGGGCTCGATCAGATCGGCGACACCTTAAAGCAAGCCACGGCGCAGAAAAGAGGTGGGGTTTTATTAAAAGTCGACGATCCTGGCACCGTAGCCGATTTCGAAGAAGCCGCCATCTCCCAGGATACGCTTGCCAGAATTTGGGAACTCATTCAGGAAGACAAAAAACGCAAAGCCCAACAGGCCCCAAGTGAAGGGACAAGTTAGGAACGGCAGCCCTTACAAGAACTACTGATCCGATCGCACGCTCACCCAGCCGCCCTCTTAAGCCTGTCAAAACTCGAACCGAAGCCCGCCATTCACTCCATGGGTCACCTCGTATGTGCCGCCGAAGCTTCCCGTGTAATATAGGTAAGCCTCCCAATTATCACTAATCAAGGCCTGCACCCCACCACTAGCCGTTACCGTATCCGACGCGCCTGGCGTCTGCCGGACACTCACCAGGCCGGTATTCCCGATCAGGCCATTTACTAACTGAGCCCCGTTCATGAATTCATGTTCCCAGGCCACGGAAGCCGATGGGACAACGGTGAATTCCGGACAGACCTCGTATTCATAAGCTAACCGAATCCCGAGGCTGGACCGTAAACTTTCGACATTTTGCGAGGCATAACTCACGCCCAAAATGCCAGCACCGCTTTCGCTGAAGGCGTCGATGCCCGAGTTTGTGTAATCCAATACACCAAACCCGCCGGCTACCAAATTTCCGATGCGATGTTCATAACCGGTTTCCAACAACGACTGGAATGTCGCTCCATCCGGGTTGGCAGTGGCAAACCTTGGTGCCAAGGTCGGGATCAGAATGGGTCGATCCCAATCGTAATCCTGCCAGCTCCCACCGATCAGGCCGCTCACATAAAACCCACCCAACCCGTACGACCCATAGAGCCCGAGCCGTGCCCCGGTGCTCTCAATTTGACTGCCTTGACCGGGCCGGGATTCGACTCCGACATAACCGGTGTAAAGCCCAAGGAAGGCATTATCCGCCAGGGCATAATCGAGGCCGATCGTCATGGCTCCACCAGTAATACCGCCACGGTTGAGGACCGGGTTTGATTCGACATTTCCGAAGATCCCGGCACCATCGACCCAGGTTCCCCAACGATTTTCCGGATCCGGCGCAAAAAAGGCGCTGCCGCTCCCGCCGCCTTGCTCGGCGCCAATCATATCGACGCCGCTCAAGGAAAAGCCGCGATGCCCCCGGCGCGCATCGGCCATGCGAATTTGCAGCACTGAAGCCAACTGATTCGCGGTTGCGAATGCGAGTCCGCGGAATGCGGCCACCTCACGCGGAGCCAAGCTTTCCAGCGCGATTTGCAGTTCGGCAACAGGCAAGAAATCGAGCGTATTGGTCACGAGGACAGCATCCGGGCCGAGTTGATCGCGATTAGCACGAACCGTCTCCATCGCAGACGCGGAGTAGAAGGTTTCATAATCAAAGGCGAAATCGGTGTAAGGCCGCCGCAGAAAATCCGGGGTCGGCCCCGGCGTGGGTGCAGGCGTTGGATTGATTGGGGTGGGTGTCGGTCCAGGTGGAGTTGGAGAAGGGGAGGGGGACACAGGTGTAGGAGTTGGAATGGTCGATCTTGTAAGTGCTGTGACACTCGTGTCCGTATAAACTAGATCGATTTGAACAGAGGCCGGCATCTCGATGTTACCGAAAGTTCCTGATACGCCTCCAGAAGCATTCAAGAAATTAAAAGCATCCCCCGGGGATGGGAAGAATCCTCCGCTCAAAGTAAAACCTACCGTTCCCGCCAGCTGGGCGGTTCCTATAATATTCAACTGATCAAACTGTCCAAGTTGAGTGCCGCCTAGCTCTATAGCGAGCAGACCGTTGGTCGACTGGATATAATTACCCGTTACATTCAAGATACCTGGTGACAAACCCGGCATTAACGTTCCCCCGTTTGTAAGATCACCATTTAAAACACCAACACCGCCAAAGGTGGTATTTGCATTAATCGTCACAGGCCCGTTCATGGAGCCATTGAAAAGAAATGTGCCCTCCTGCAACGCAGTCCCGCCCGTATAGCTTAAATCGCCCTTCACCAAGGTGGTTCCCGACCCTTTCTTGACCAATTGACCGCTTCCTCTCATATTTACGTCGACTTCCATAAAACCCGCATGATCAAAGGTCAGTTCACCGCGATTTGTTATTGTCGTTCCAATTTTCAGGCTTCCCGGCTGGTCCTGAGCATCGTCCTGAACGATCATCTGCCCCTCGCGGCCAATCTCCACATCACCAGCCTCTACCATGCCACCCTGCATCACGAACAGCCCTCGACCATTCACTCCCACTCGAAGACTTTGTGTCACAGACAGTGAGCTATCTTGTCCCGATACCACCCCAGTGCTCCGCCCCCCAAAAAATCCAAACCGCCCAATCTCCAAATCCCGGCCGACCGTAACAGCCGCCCCATTGGTAATGCTCAAAGTAGCCGCCTGCAGGAAATCGCCGACAAAGAGACTTCGCTGGACCTGCATCAAACTGCCGCTCCCGGTTACCGTCGCTCGCCGTCCGGCCTGGAAAAGACCGATTTCCGCTCGGCGCATGTAAACGGATGCCCCGTTTTCAATCAATAGGTTGCTCCCTACAAATGTATTCCCTGGAAGAATCGCTAGCGCGTCTGGACCCGAAAATACGGTAGTGCCCCGTCCGATCAACGTCGTTTCACGACCTGGAACCGTCACCAGCAAATTCTGGAATTCAATTTCACTGGACTGAAAGAGAGGCGCAATAAAGGTGTCCTGTGCTAAAGCGACCCGGCTGTCGTTCCCAAAGACCAAATCGCCGCCGCCCAATGCGAGTATCAAGCTGTTTCGCCCCGGCAACGGCAATGAAGAAGCACTTCGTAGCACTAGGGTTCCATCATCAAAGTTGATTGTCCCGCGGCTATTTTCGTAACTCACAATTCCTCCTGCCGTGATCGGCAAGCCCAAGAGTCGATTCAAACTAATATCTGTGGTTGCGCCTGGAAAAAATGGAAAAACAGCGATCCCCCTGGACGAAGGCGGGAGTCCCAAAAGCCAATTGTTATCCTGCCTCCATGCACCATCTCTGGAGGTCCAGACACCCGGGCGAGCCAATGTTTGATCGAAACTTCCAGAAACAATCGAAATGAGTAGGACTAACCCAACTAAATTTCGAACAGAGCAGGATTTGGGCATTTGCCCCTTTAGCCGATGAAGCTCTGTTCAGGCAACACATATTTTGTTCTTATCCTTTGCAACCAGCCTTGCGGGTCTCAATGGTTTGGCGCAGATTCCATACGATTCCGATAGCCAGCCGCCACATCGCCCGTGAACCTCCTCTTTGCCAATTACGGTGATTTCACCACCAACAGCACCCTTCACATCGCTGGCTTCGCCAATCGGTTGAGCGAGGCTGGGCACGATGTAATCGTGGCCGCGCCGGATTGGCTCCACACCCTCCAGGCTCTCAATGAGCGACGGTTTCAGGCCTGCACTTACCGGCAACTGTTGGACGGCGAATGCCATTTCGGCAACTATCAGTCCGCCAGCATCTTGCATGCTTGGACGCCGCGTCAACCGGTCATGCATTTCGCCCGGCAATACCTCAAACGCCACGTCAGCACCCGCCTGCTCATTCACCTCGAAGATAATGAGGAACATCTCCTGGAAGTTTTCTGTAAACAACCCTTCGAGACCCTCGTCAAGAGCTCCGGACCGGAACTCGAGAAGGTGTTGCCCTCCTGGATGGCTCATCCCCGTCATTACCAATTCTTCCTCGCCGCCGCCGATGCCGCCACGGTGATCCACACGTCGCTGGACGAATTTGTGCCGCCTTTTATCCCAGTCAAACGCCTGTTCCCGCCAATTTCTCCGCAATTCCTCGCGTCGTCCGACCAGGCACGGCCTCACCCAGCCGCGCGTAATCACCCTGCCGCGACCAAACTGATCGTCTACCCGGGCGGCCTTCATCCGGTCAACTTTCCCGACTTCGCCGAATTAGCTGCGGCAGTCGAATCCCTCAACCGGGCAGGCATTCCGACAGCCCTGCTGCGCACCGGGCCGGATTCCTTTAATCTGCTGCCAACCCTTCCGGACGAGGTTCGCGAACATCTCCATGATCTTGGAGTCGTTGGCCGCGAGGAGATCCCCGCTCTTCTCGCCTCGGCCGACGCGCTCGTGCAGCCTGGTGGGGATGATGCCGCCAATCATTACCGCTTTCCTTCTAAATTTCCCGAATTTCTCGCAGCCGGCAAACCGCTGCTCGCGCCCGCCTGCCATCACATCGACGGATTGATTGATCAGGAAAATTGGATTGCCCTGCAGCATGGCGGCCGGGTCGAAATCAGCGAGCGACTCGCGGAACTGTGGTCAGAACCGGGGCGGGCTGCGGCCCTCGGTCGGGCGGCTCACGCCTTCGCTCTGCAGCGATTCAGCGCCTGCCGCAATACCTGCGAGCTCGACGAATTCTACCATCGCTGTTTGCAAAGCCCGGCGAACGGGCTCCGGCGGCATTGGCTGCAAATTGAGCGAAACCATGCAGGCGCGTTGCAACGATTTAGCCGGCGCGTTTTGGAGATGCGGTCCGGGGTTTGTCGAAACCACATCCCAGCGGGGCCCTGGCCGACTCCCGATGTGCGCGATCGGTTAATCCTTGAATTTAGCGCACTCGATACCGACGCCACTTCGCCATCGAATCAGCTGGAAACCTCCAGCCTCTCCACGACCACGGTGAAAATTTATCCGGAAATCGATGGCGATTTTCAGGAAACGCATGCGTTAGCTCAACGCGCCCATCCCGGTCAATGGCTCCGCCTCTCCTTCCAAATCGAATGCGCGAGTCCCTGCCCCATGCAGCGGATCCGGATTGACCCTGGGGAAACGCCTGGGCTGATTCGACTCGCGGAATGCAAAATCGAAGCGGGCGCCAAACGGCTTTACTATGCGAATTCCCGCCGCGGCTTCGCCGGCATTCGGGTCTGCGGGACCGCTGTGGAAACCACCCGCGAACGCTCGCTCGACCTGTTCAGCATCGGCAATGACCCCAGCTTGGTCGTGGCGCTCGCTCAACCCCTTAAAGCGGTTCAAGACCTCACCGTCACTATCCGCCTCTTCATTCTCCCGTTACCGGAATCCTACCATGGGACCGAGACCCTTCATTCTTTGCAGAAACGCCTGGTCATTCATCATCGGGATCAACGTAAAAAACGACGTCCGTTTTGGAACCGGTGACCCCGCCATCAAGTATCTTGATTGGCTCAAGCCGCAATCAAGAGCATCGCCGCCAATGTTAAGACGAAAAAGAAACTGATCATATCCGTTAATGTCGTTAACATCGGGCTGGCAAGCATAGCCGGGTCGACGCCAAACCGTTTTAGCACCAGCGGGAGCGCGCCTCCGAGCGACACCGCCAACACACTGCTAAGCAGGTAGGAAGCCCCCACGACCATTCCCAACAAAGGATCATCACTCCGCGTCATAAAAGTTACCCCTGCTAAAATCACCCCGATCGCCGCTCCATTGATAAGGCCGAGAAGCACCTCCAACCGCCATACCCGTAGCACCTGCCGCTCATTGATCACCCCTAACGTCAGCTCCCGGATGCTGACCGCCACCGATTGATTGCCCGCCGCTCCGCTCAAGTTCGCTACCATCGGAAGAAATATGGCTAGGGCCGTAATCTCCTCGATCACCGGCTCAAAAGCCGCGATCACACTCACCGCCAGATAAGAAAGCACCACACTCGGCATGAGAAACGCCAACCGTTTCAATAACCGGTTTAGAAACGGCATCGTCCGCAATTCTTCCCCCCCGATGATCCCCCCGAATTGCATCAATTGGGCTTCCTGCCGTTCCGCCAACGCTTCCTGCACCGCCGCCCGGTTAATGGCGCCCAGTAATTTCCCCGTCCCGTCAAGCACCGGCACCACGGAAAAATCAACCCGCCCAAATAGGTTTCGCAATTCATCCAACGGCGTTTCCGGCGCCACGGGATCGATGTGGTCAATGGTCAGTTCACTCAACGGCACGTCGGCCGGCGCATAAACGAGCCGGCGCATCGGGACCAAGCCAGAGAATTGCCCCTCCGCATTTTTCAGAAAAATATAACGATGTTCGAACGAGCGATGTTTGACGTAATGCTGGCGCAGATCATCGGTGATATCGTCGCGAGTCTTCGATTCCTCGAATTGGATAATCTCCGTGATCATGACGCCGCCTGCGCTGAACCGCTCGTATTTCAGCCGACGCCGGACATCGGTCGCCTGGGAGGTCGGCAGCTTCTGGATAATCTTTTCGGCGGTATGCCGGTCGAGATGAGCTAGCAGGTCGACTTGCTCGTCTGAATCGACATGAGTGATGAAATCTGCCGCCCGCGCCGGCGGCAAGACCGAGAGAAAATCGGCGTGATAGACATCAGGAAAATGCTCGGTGACATCCGCTGCCAAAGCTTCGTCGGCGTCGAGGAGCATTTCCCAGAATTTCCGCTGATCCTCCACATGCGCGCCATTGACCGCCTGGACCAATTGATCGACTGGCGTCTCGCGCACCGTCTGCAACAAGGCAACGGGATCTTCGGCCTCCAATAATTTCTCTAGATCGTTTTCATCGAACACCTCTTCGTCAGCTATGGATTCGGCCATGACTTCTGCCTGCAGCCAATCGGCGCCAAAGGCGAGTCAAATCCGGTGACAATTCCTTGACCTTACCAGTTTAACTATCAGTCACCTGAGACTCCATGGTTTCGATCGACAAGCCTTGAGCCTTAATGAAGGTTTGCGTGATGTTGACTTCTATTCTCACTCACCCGGGCGCCGCCCACAAAGACGACTTCCTCGCCTGCGCCACGCTGCTCACCTTGGCGCCCGTTCCGGTGCACCGCCGGGAACCGACTGAGGAGGACCTGGCCAACCCTCAAATCGCGGTGATCGATGTGGGCCACGAGCATGCACCGGAACGGCTGAATTTCGATCACCACCAGCTGCCACGTGATGGGGTCCCGACCTGCGCACTCTCTCTCGTCCTCGCGCATCTCGGTCTTTATGAAGATGCTCGCGAATTCTGTGATTGGTTGGAGACTGCGGAATGGTTCGATTGCCGCGGGCCAGTCGATACCGCGGCATGGCTGGGCACGGACCGTGACATCCTGGCCCGTCTGAATTCTCCCATTGATATCACGATTCTGCGCCGGTTCGCTGGCCAGACCATTCATCAACCAGGCGAACCGATCTGGGAACTCATGCGGATGGTCGGTCAGGATTTAGTCGATTACATTACCAATCTTCGCGCGCGCCTCGCTTATGTCGCCGCCCATGCTGAAGTTTGGACGCTAGGAGACGTTAATGCCAGCTGCAAAGCGCTGTTCATGCCGCGCACTGAGCCAATGCCCGACGAAGCTTCGGCCGGACTGTCCATGCACGTCGAAAAGCTCGGATTGGAGCAAGAAGTTCTCGCACTGGTTTATCCGGATAGTCGCGGCCAGGGGTATGGGATGCGCCGATTCAATGACGATCCGCGCATGGAATTCACCAGAATTGATTCCGAGCCGGATGTCCATTTCACACACGCCCGAGGGTTCATCGCCAAGACGAGCGCCAGCGATCCCGCCCGACTAAAAACGCTTTTGCAGCAAGCGCTGCAAGCTTGATGGGCTTGACATCTGACGTGAACCTTATCTGCGGATAGTGGTATTCGCGCACCAAGGTGACTGTCGACAGAAGGTTGATTTCCGGTTTTGATAGAGGCCCATGAGCGCTTCCCTTCCGTTTGTCGGTATTCAGGTCGGTCCCCACACACTATTCGATGAGGGCATTGACCATGCCTTGGATTTTATTCAGACGACCTCGGCAGCCAATGCGCTCATCGTGTATTCCCATACCTACTATGGGGGCGGTAACCGCGCTCCGATCGAGCGGCTAGCCCAGGATCACGGCGTGCCTTTACAAGGGCAGCCCGGCGACCCGCTTCCGCGTGTCTGGGCCAAGCCGCGCGAATCGTTTTATCGCCACACTTCTTTACGGCACGCTGTCGATCCTTCGCTGCCTTACGCGGATCGCGATCTCTTTGCTGAATTGGAGGCGCCAGCGAAAGAACGTGGCTTACAAGTCTACGCTCGCGTGCTGGAAGGCAATCACAGCGCGCTACCCGATCTGGTGAAGCGCGGTCATGAAGTGAAAGAGATCGATGCCTTTGGCGTCACGCATGCGAGGCCATGCCTGAATCATCCGGCTTATCTCGAATTCTGGTGCGCGACCATCCGTGATATGATGAAATCATACGCGCTCGATGGATTTCAATTCGGGCACGAACGAGGCGGCACCCTGGCGCATACCTTATTTCAGGGCACTCAATTCGCGGATACGCCGACCTGCTTCTGCGCTTACTGCCTGGCTCGTGCTGACCGGGAAAATGTAGATGCGGTCCGCGCTCGCGAAGGGCTGAAGGCGCTACATGAATGCAGCCGTCAATGGGGCGAGCCAGATGGAAATTCTCAGCGCGATCGGTTGATGCAGCTCCTGCGCCTTTTCTTCCAGTATCCCGAAGTGTTGGCCTGGGAACAGATGTCTTTCCGAGCGCGGACCGATTTTTCGGCTGCCCTCTATGAAACGGTGAAAGCGGCAGAGCCAGAGGCCAAATTCGGTCTCCACATCGATCATCGTCTGGTTTGGGATCCCTTTTTCCGAATCACTCTGGATTACGAAGACCTCGCTCGCCGCAGCGCTGACTGGATCAAACCGATCATGTATCATGATGTCGCTGGACCGCGCACCCGTTGGTGGCTGGTGAATAGCCTGCACAAAACGTTTCTCTCCGAGTTTCCCGAGCCGGAGATTCTCCGGTTCTTCTACCATGTCATGGGACTCGATGAGAAAAAAATGCCCGCCCTAGACGAACTCGATCAACAAGGGTTCGGTCCGGATTATGTTTATCAAGAAACGAGTCGGGCCGTTCGGGAGACCCAGGGTGAGGCAGCGGTCTACTCCAGCATCGGGCTTGATGTGCCATGGGGGCGTGGCGACTGGACACATTTTCCGAGCGACCCATCTATCATCGAGCAGTCGATCGAAGCCGCCGTGCGTGGAGGGGCCAAAGGCATCGTAATCTCGCGCGAATACCAGGAGATGCAAAAGGCCAACCTCGAAGCGGTCGGACGCGCCGTGAGAAATGGTTAACGTCGCTAGCTAGGATTTTTCCTCGACCAGGGCACATTCATGAATCAGCAACCGCGAGGGGCTTTTCGGCGCGGAATCAGGGTTCGCGAGCTGCAGCTCGATGCGATCCAACGCATTTAACATCGGTATGCCTTGCCGACGCATTTGCACGAGAGGAAACAGATACGTCTTCTTCTCACCTGCCTCCAGATCGACGGGCACCGTCTGTTCAAGCCGATTCTGGGCATCTGTCATGACCGTTAATCGAAGGTCGACCTGAGTACTCTGCTCAGCTTCCAAGGTGAGTCGCAGATTCGGATTCTTGCTCGCATCGAGCTCGAGGACCGACCAGTATGCCATGCCTTTGCTTTCCGGACCAATCCGCCAACCCGTTCCTGACTGCCCGTCTTCAAGTTCCACTGTTTCAAACGCTGGGCTATACGGTGGCAAACTCTCTTCGAACAGGTCGATCCCATCCACGCTCCGGCCTTTTGGCTTTTCCGCATTCCGGTTCGGCGCCGATGATTTGGACGCCGCCATCTGGTGCGCGGGCTTTCCACTTTCTCCACTGACGAGGGAGACATGATCGACCTCAACAACCGCATCTTTGGCGGCTTCGAATCGGGGCGGCTCGATCGTGACGATCAGATAGTTAAAGCCATCCTTCAGATCGACGGTTCCCTGATAATGCTGCCAATCATCATTCTCAGCCGGTTCCAACAGAAAGGAACCGAGCAATTCCCCGACGGGCTCTTTTCTGTTCCGCTCTGGTCCTTCTGAGACAGAGGGATAGATTTTGAACGGCTCGTTGGCACCGAAGACCAGGACTTTTGTCGGAGCTGAGCTGGAGTTGCGCACATCGATATGTAAGGTATACGGACCTTTGTTGCGGCGATCGTCCGGCACAATCTGGACCGCCATATCCGCTTGAAAATCCGAAAAGTCCTCGGAAGCCACCATTTTTAACGTGCCGGCATTTGCATTCAACTCCCAAGGCGAGCGATCGGCACTGATGATCCATCCGAAACCGGCATGTTCATCGCTGGTCATGCCACTGGAGGTTTGAACCAGATCGGTCAGGTCGAACCCGCCGTTGAACAAAAGGGAAGGCTGATCCGCACCGGGATCGCCACTAGCAACCGGCTCCAGCTCGGTCTGAGGCTGATCGCGCGGAGTCGCGGCAAAAGCTGGATCGCTGGCGAACGAGGTGCCGAAGACGATGGCCGTCAGCGCCATACCTGCGAGCGCGGATGAAACCGGACGACAGGTGCCAGAGAGCGGTTGGCTCTGAGGTTCGAGACGGAAGGGTCGCAAGACGCTGAAGCCTTTTCGCTTCACTTCCGTTGGAAAAAAATGCGGTGGGGGGGAAGCCATTGGACAATAATTTGGATGCAGCCTGGCAACAAGTCAATGTGCGGCAGTATTCGGCAGCCATGGGACGAAAGGGTGCTGCCAGGTGGTGTTGAGCGAGCTATCTCATAAGTGGGCGCGATCAGCAATCGCGGTGATTTCAAGCATCGGCAGTGCCGCCACTCGCCATTTGTATCAACCATGAGGCATTCGATTTTTTATGACAAAACGTTTTGTCTTACTGGTTCCTTGCTCCAATTTCCTCGATGCCCCACACGATTTTTATCACCGGCGGAAACCGCGGCATCGGAAAAGAAATCGCGCGGCAAATGGCGGCGCATCAATGGCGGGTTTTCATCGGTGTTCGCGATCTGCAATCAGGAGAAATTGTCGCCAAATCAATCGACGGCGAAGTCGAGGCCATTCAACTTGATGTGACGAAAGCAGCGTCCGTCGAGATCGCCGCCGAGACGTTCGGCGCCCGCAACGATCATCTCGATGTGCTGGTTAATAATGCCGGGCTCTATCCCGATGATGACGGGGATACCATCCTCCGGCCGGATCAACAGAAAATGAGGGCAGCCTGGGAAACCAATGTCTATGGCCCGGCTGCAGTGACGAGCGCGTTCCTGCCCTGGTTGAAACGGGCGCCGCATGGTCGGGTCATCCATGTCAGCAGCGGTTACGGCCAGATGGATGGGATGAGTCCCGATGTCCCAGCTTATTGCCTTTCCAAATGGACGCTTAATGGGCTGACCCTCATGCAGACCCAACCGCTCAAAGCGGTGGGGATCACGGTCAACGCCATGTGTCCCGGCTGGGTGAGAACCGATATGGGCGGTCCCAACGCTTCGCGCAGCGTGAGTGAGGGGGCCGACACCGCGGTGTGGCTGGCCACGGAAGCGCCTCATTCGGTGACCGGAAAACTTTTCCGCGATCGGCAGGAAATCCCCTGGTGAGCCGACCGTTTTTCAAGAAATCGACACCCGTTCTTGCCAGAGCGGGATTCGCTCGGCATGAATAGGATTTTCCTCATGAACGCTCCCTCCATCAAAATCATCATCAATAATTGGACGCTAAGTAATCAGGCCGGTGCCAATGGCGAAAAATGGTCAATCGACGAAAAGCTCGACGCCATCAAGAGCGCTGGCTTCGACGCGTTTTCCAGTGGGGGGCGGGAACCGGATCTCAAAGATTTGCTGGCGAAGTATGACCTCCGATTCGGCGGCGCCTTCGATGCCAGCTCCCAAGAGCAGTTCGCCGAAAAGATCAGCGCCGTCATGGCCATTGATAACGGGCCGATCAATTGCCAATTAGCCGATCATGACACCCCGGTCGAGCAAGCGGTCGAATTAACCACCGCCCTCATGGAAGAAGCCGACCGGCAAATGGCCGAGGTGCATTTGGAAATGCATCGCGATACCTGCACCGAGACGCCGGAAAAAGCGTACGCCATCGCGGAGGGCGTGAAAGAAGCGTCGGGACGTTATCCCCGGATCAACTTCGACTTCTCCCATCCCGCCATCGTCAAACATTTGCGCCCCCAAAATTTCGCGGAGCGGCTGTTTGAAAACATCCCCCTTTTCCAACAATCCACCCTCTGGCACATGCGCCCATTCAATGGCCACCATTGCCAGATCCCGATCACCGACGGGCAAGGTGGTTTTTCCCCTGAATACCAGGATATCCGGCCCTTTATCTGTCACGCCTTCGCCCTTTGGTTGCAGGGCCCAAAACCGAACAACGAACTCTGGGTCATGCCAGAACTCGGCCCCAAAATCGGGTATGGCCTCAGCTGTTTCCCGGATATCTGGCAAGATGCCATCGTGCTCGGCAACGATCTTCGAACGCTTTGGAACGAAACTCTCACTTCCGTTGAAGCCACGGAAAACGTCTAACAAAACCACCACCTATCATCACCCCGCTTCCATCCTCTATGAAAGATAAGAAAATCGGTTTCGTCGGCCTCGGCCGCATGGGAGGCAACATGGCGCGTTGCCTCAAAGATAAAGGTTATAACATCACCGCCGTCTACGACCTCCAGACCAGTGTCGCCGATGAGTTGGCGAAAGAAATCGGCGCGCAAGCCTGCCAAAAACTGGCTGATGTGACCGCCCAATCCGATATCATCCTGACCATTGTCACGAATGATGCCGCCATGGACGCCATTTACTTTGGCGACGACAATCTTTTCACCGGCGCCGAAGGCCGCGTTTTCATCAACTGCGCAACCCTGACACCCGACGTTCATCGCCAACTGGAAACGGCCGCCCAGAAGTCGGGCGCCCAATGTCTCGAAGCCTGCATGGCCTCCAGCATTCCTCAAGCGCGCAATGGCGAACTCTTCCTCATGATTGGCGGTTCGGAAGAGCTGTTTACCGCTCACCGCCCCCTGCTCGAAGATTTGAGCACCGCTTTACATTACGTCGGCCCTGCCGGCAAAGCCTCGGAAGTGAAAGCGCTGGTCAACATGGTCATGAATATCAACACCGCTGCCCTCGCCGAAGGCCTCGGCATTGGCGAAGCGCTCGGGCTGAATCTTAAGATGTTATGCGATATTTTCAGCCAGACCGGCGCCAATTCCCGAGTGTTGCAGACCGATGGCGAAGACATGATCGCCCGTGATCATGATTGTTATTTTTCCGCGGAACATGCCGCCAAGGATTCCGGCATCGCCCTCGCGCTCGCTCAGGCGCAGGGAATCCAAACGCCACTCGCTAAGGCAACCCTCGATCAATTCACCAAAATGACCGAGATGGGACTCGGCCAACTCGATAAATCGGGTGTGGCGGAACTCACGTTCAAAGGCCGCGCCCTCAGCTGATCAGGTATCCCCATGAATACGCCCATTCAAAATTCCGCTGGAGAAACCCTCGAATACTCGTTTGCCCAAGGCGCTGAAGCTACCCGCAAAGCCGATTGGATCGTCGTCCTCGGCCACGGCGTGACTGGCAACAAAGACCGGCCGGTCATCGCCGATACCGCCGAGGCGCTCAACGCTGCTGGCTTCGATACCATTCGCTTTAGCTTCGCCGGCAATGGTGATTCGGCAGGTGATTTCCGGGAATCCACCATCAGCAAAGAGGTGGAAGATCTCGGCGCCGTGCTCGATGCGGTATCGGGTGAATACCCACAGATCGCTTATGCCGGGCACAGCATGGGCGGCGCCGTCGGAGTTTTACGAGCGTCCCGCGATGCCCGGATCAAAGCGCTCATCTCCATCGCTGGCATGGTTGATACCAAGACATTTGCCCAAACCGAATTTGGCGATGAGACACCGGACAAGGGTTTGATGTGGGAAGAGGAGTCGTGCCCCCTTTCATCGGCCTTCATGAACGATCTTTGCGACACTGTCTGTTCGGTCGCCCCCCAAGCGCTTGCAATCAACATACCCTGGCTGCTCATTCATGGCACCGCCGATGACGTCGTGCTGCCCAAAGACACGGAAGAAATTAAAACGTTGAAAGGTAGTGGGGTCGAGGTGGTTCTCGTGGAAGGCGCCGATCATAGTTTCGGCGAACCTGATCACAAAAAGCAGCTGACGGAAGCGGTCAGCAAATGGCTTTCCGGGAAAGCCTGAGAGAGAAGACGTTGCGGGCCGTTTGGATGAACTCCGTCATCCTCGAAGCCCGGCGTTCGGCGCCCGGAAAACTCGCGATCCATCCGAGCACCCTCATCGTCCCACCAAGGGTAATCTCAATTTTCTCTTGAGGGTCAATCCGATGCTGGCAGATCTCGACTTGTCTTTCACCTGGCTTTGCCCGATGGCAAGTTAATGACTGGCTCCGGTTCCTTCCCTGATCCATCCCGGCCGCGGACTTCGATTAAGGTCGTTCGGCAGCAGGTCGAATCAGGCGCTCTCCAGCCGCCTGACGACGACGAGCTCGCTATCGAAGATCCGCTCGAACTGGTCCTGGTCGCTGGCTCGGGGCATCCCCGGCGGCGTACCCCCTTAACGGTCACCATGCGAACCCCCGGGCATGACGCCGACCTGATCGCCGGATTTCTTTTTTGCGAGGGTCTGATTCATGAAGCCGATGATCTTACTCATATCGAATGGCAACATCCCGATGCCAATAAACCGCCGGTCCGAGCCATCATTTATTTACGACCCGGCTTGGATGCGCAACCGGACCGACCGCAACGGCATTTCGTCGCGCACGCCAGTTGCGGCGTCTGCGGGAGCGCCTCGATCGATCAACTCGAGCTGTCGCCTTCTCTCAAGATTCAGGACTCGGTAGTCGTCGACGCGAGCTGGGTGCATGCCTTGCCTGAACGCATGTTCGCTCATCAATCGACCTTTCAGAAAACCGGCGGCCTGCATGCGGCCGCGATATTCGATCAAGCAGGTGAACTCTTGGTATCGCGGGAAGATATCGGTAGGCACAACGCTCTTGATAAAGCCATCGGCGCCTCCCTGGCTCGGGGCGAATTACCGGCTCACGGCGCGACGCTCTGCGTGAGTGGCCGTATGAGTTACGAGATCATCCAAAAAGCGCTCATCGCTCGAATTCCGATCATCGCCGGCGTTGGCGCCCCCTCCAGCTTGGCGGTGAGTCTGGCCAACGATTTTCAAATTACGTTGCTCGGCTTCGTTCGAAATCGGCGCTATAATATTTACAGTTGTCCCGAACGACTTCGCCCCGTTGTGGAACCTCAACCGCCTTCGCCCCGTGTCCCAGCCTAATCCACCTGATCCTGAACCGCCCCGCGAATTTGAACAGTTAATCCGGCATCGCCCGAAGAAGAAAGCGGTTGGCGCCCCCGCGGTCATTAGTTCCCTGGCCCATGTGCATCGGCAAGCAGGCCCCCTCCGCGGCGGGCAAGCCCTTTTGAAGCTCAACCAGAAAGGCGGGTTCGATTGCCCGAGCTGCGCCTGGCCAGATCCTGATGGGGAACGTTCGCACTTTGAATTTTGTGAGAATGGCGCGAAAGCCATCGCCACCGAAGCGACCACCAAGCGACTTGTGCCGGAGTTTTTCGCCCGGCATTCCGTCACGGAACTCGCAGAGCAAACCGATTTCTGGCTGAACGACGCCGGGCGCCTGATTCAACCGATGTTTCTGGACGAAGCCACCGATTTCTATCGGCCAGTCACGTGGGACGAAGCTTTTGGCATCATCGCCGAGGCCCTGAATGCCAACGCGTCACCAGACCAGGCCATCTTTTACACATCGGGCCGAACGAGCAATGAAGCGGCGTTTCTCTATCAGTTGTTCGTCCGTCAATACGGGACGAATAATCTGCCTGATTGCTCGAATATGTGCCATGAATCAAGCGGTGCCGCCCTCAACGAGACGATCGGCGTGGGAAAAGGCACCGTCACTCTGGAAGAAATCGAGCAAGCCGATTGCCTCCTGATCATGGGCCAAAATCCCGGGACCAACCATCCCCGGATGTTAACCTCCCTCGAGAAGACCGTCCAGAACGGCGGCAAAATCATCTCCGTCAATCCTCTGCTGGAAACCGGGCTCAAAGCCTTCGCACACCCGCAGAAAGTCAGTGGTCTCCTAGGAAAAGCCACGTCGCTGCACCCCCTACACCTGCCAGTCCGGATTAATGGCGATCTCGCTTTTCTGAAAGGTCTTTTAAAAAGTGTGCTCGAAGAGGACTCGGCGATCGATCACGAGTTCATCCGTGACTATACCAACGGGTTCGATGCTTTTCGTGCCGACCTGAATGAAGTGGATTGGGCGGTGATCGAGGAACAATCCGGCTTGAGCGAAACCGAGATCCGGAAAGCAGCACGAATTTTCATCGACGCCGAGAAGGCCATCACCTGCTGGGCGATGGGCCTGACTCAGCACCATAACGCGGTCGATACCATCCGCGAAATCGTGAATCTCCACCTGATCACCGGCAAAATCGGCCGACCCGGAAGCGGCCTCTGCCCGGTCCGCGGCCATAGCAATGTCCAAGGCGACCGCACCATGGGTATCTGGGAGAAAATGCCCGAGTCCTTTCTGCAACGGCTCGATCAGGAGTTCGATTTCCAATCGCCTCGCAACCACGGGTACGACACCGTCGATGCCATCGAGGCGATGCATGCTGGCAAGGCTCGCGTCTTTTTCGGTATGGGAGGCAACTTCCTCTCCGCTTCCCCGGACACCCATTACACCGCGGCAGGCTTGAGGAAATGCGAGCTAACCGTCCAGGTCTCCACCAAACTGAATCGCAGTCATTTAATCACGGGCAAACGCGCCTTGATCCTTCCTTGTCTCGGTCGCACCGAAGTCGATCGGCAAACCACAGGGGAGCAATTCGTCAGCGTCGAGAACTCGATGGGCGTCATCCACAGTTCCGAAGGAAGATTGACCCCCGCGAGCTCGGAGTTGCTCAGCGAAATCGCTATCGTCTGTCGGCTAGCTCGAGCCACACTCGGCGCCCGTTCCCAGGTGCCGTGGGAACATTTCGAAGCCGACTACGATCTGATTCGCGACCGGATCGAAAAGGTGGTCCCGGGATTCGAGCATTATAACGAGCGAGTCCGTGCGCCCGGCGGGTTTTACCTTCCCAATCCGGTGAAACAACGAGCGTTCCGAACGCCGAGCGCCCGAGCCGAATTCAGCCTCAATCCTCTCGACCCCATCCCGCTGGAAGCCGGCCAATTACTGCTGCAGACTTTTCGAAGCCATGATCAATTCAACACCACGATCTACGGGATGAACGACCGTTATCGCGGCATCGAGAATGAGCGCCGCGTCATTTTTCTGAACCCGACCGATATGGAGGAGCGGCAACTGAAACCTGCTCAAGCGGTCGATATCACGAGTCATTACGGTGAGGAAAAGCGCGTTGCGCAGAGATTTCTCGCCATCCCGTATGAGACCCCAAAAGGGTGCGCCGCCGCTTATTACCCCGAAGCAAATGTCCTGGTGCCCATTGGTTCGCGAGCCAAAACAAGTCAGACACCGACTTCCAAATCGATTATCGTGACCCTAGCGCCCTCCGATTGAGTTCCTGCAGTGACCGCCTCACCAGGAAGTGACGGCTTTTAATTTTTCCTCTCGATCCAAGCTCGGATCGCCGTTCGAAAAGACCGCGACTCGTTTGCGTAAAGGGCGATCGGTCGAAGAGTCACGATCGAATGGCTCCGGGAATTCGCTGATCTGCCGGTCAGCATCGGCATCGAGGATGATGCGATAGGGATTTCCCCACGGATCGCGGTAGACATAATCTTCATCCAATCCATTCCGCCCGTTAGCCGTGTCACGGACGTCGAGATAGATCTGCATGCGCGGGTTGCGTTCCTGCACCACGGAATCCTGGCGAGGGGAGGCAATCAGGATTTTATAAAGATCCTGCAGTTGTGCGCCGGTGATCTCGACATCGGCGCTGGCGGCCTCCACCGGGAGACGACCATAATCGTTCTGGTAAGCGTCGATGGCCATTGAGATCTGCATCGCAGCATTTTTGGCCTGGGTCTCTTTCACCTGGCGATAAATCGCCGGTGCGACGCTGATGCTCAACCCCATGAGGATAAGCACAATGGTGAGGGCGACAAGAAGTTCCACCAAAGTGAAACCGTCACGGCGGGGGGGAACCGCTGAAGCTTTCATGCCAATACTTTCGTATGTATTTTCAGAAAACACAACTTCTTAATCGCTGCCGTCGGCAATCCTTCTTTGAATGTCATCATTTATAAGAAGGACCGCCGCAGAGGTGGCGCTCCAAGCTGGGTGATTTGAAGCGGCGCTTCATTCCAGCATTTCCCATCTCGAGATTTTTGGCGTAAGAAAAGCGCATGGGCACTCGTGAATATTCCCAGCGCGAAGCGGCTTTGGCCGTGGTGCAACGACTCAAGTCCGCCGGGCATGAAGCGCTCTGGGCGGGCGGTTGTGTCCGGGACGAACTGCGCGGGGTGTTCCCAAACGATTACGATGTCGCCACCAGCGCCGTGCCGGATGAATCCCGGCAATTATTTCAGAAACGAGTGGAAGTGGGCGCCCAGTTCGGGGTGTTGGTTGTGCTCGATTTCGGAGCGCCGGTCGAAGTAGCGACCTTCCGCACGGACGGCGCCTATCAAGATGGCCGCCGCCCCGAAGGCGTGACCTTCACCTCAGCGGAAGAAGATGCCAAACGACGTGATTTCACTGTGAACGGCCTCTTTTACGATCCGGAACGTGAAACGGTGATCGATTATGTCGGCGGCCAGGAGGATCTGAACCAGCAACGACTTCGGGCGATTGGCGATCCGCATGCTCGTTTTCGCGAGGATAAACTCCGGCTCATGCGCGCGGTCCGATTCGCGGCCGAACTCGATTTCGAGATCGAACCCGCCACTTGGGCCGCCATGACCGCGATGGCCGCGGAGATCGGTGTCGTCAGTCCGGAACGGATCCGGCAGGAACTTTGTAAAACCTTCCTGAGCCAGAATCGCGTGCGTGGCTTCGATTTACTGGATGCCAGCGGCCTGCTGGAACAGATCTTGCCCGAGGTCTCCGCATTGAAAGGGTGCGAGCAACCTCCGGAATTTCATCCAGAAGGGGATGTTTTCGTCCACACCCGAATCATGCTTTCCTTGTTACCCGAAACGGTCAGCCTCCCCTTGGTGCTCGGTGTGCTCTTTCACGACATTGGTAAACGTCCGACTTATACCGTGGATGATACGGGCCGAATCCGGTTCAACGGTCACGACCGAGTCGGCGCCGCCATGACTGAGCGCCTCATGGAACGGCTCCGTTTCTCTCGGGACGAAATCGAGGCCACGGTCGAGATTGTCCGTCAGCATATGGTGTTCAAGGATGTGCAGCAGATGCGGGTGGCGAAACTCAAACGCTTTATGTCGCGCCCCACCTTTGATGAGGAACTCGAGCTTCATCGAGTCGATTGCAGCAGCAGCCATGGTATGCTGGACAATTACGTATTTCTTCAGGAACAATCCGAAGCATTCGCAAACGAACCGCTTATCCCCCAACCACTTATCAACGGACGCGACCTCATCGCAGCGGGTTGGAAACCCGGCCCGCTTATGGGCGAAATTCTGGCAGAAGTCCAAACTCGCCAGTTGGAAGGCGCCTTGACGAACAGAGAGGAAGCCCTGAGCTGGGTCCAGGAAGCTTTTCAATCCAAGCGATCGGACTGATCCGGCCGANCAGAGTAACGCTACCCAAAAAAAACGCGCCAACCAAAAAAACATCGGGCCGCGCACGCCAAGGACTCGACGGAGATAACGAGATTTACGTGCGCGGACCCGAATCGCCTTAACCTATAGACTTAGACCCTCGCATGGCGTCGGCGTTCAAAAAATTGAGCGAACTTTGAAAAAAAGTTCTCAATCGTGAAAAACCCCTTCCCTCTTCGGGGTCGACTCCCGCACCATACAGGCCGATGATACGATCACTCGGCATCCTCACTTCCGGAGGCGATTCCTCAGGCATGAATCCCGCCATTCGCGCGGTCTGCAAGGCGGCTTTCCGCCAAAACATGCGGGTCTTCGGCTTTTACAATGGGTTTCAGGGGATCATCGATGAGGATTTTATCGAGTTAGATTCCCGTTCCCTCAGCGGGATCCTTGAGCAGGGCGGCACCATGCTTCAGTCCTCCCGCTGTAAAGCTTTTTACGAGGAAGAGGGACGGCGACAGGCAGTCCGGATCCTTCGCGAAAACCGAATCGATGCGCTGGTAGTCATCGGCGGGGATGGTTCCCTCAAAGGCGCCCACGAATTGCATAAACTCGGCGTCCGCATCGCCGGAATCCCAGGCACGATCGACAACGATATTGCCGGCACCGAAATCGGCGTCGGTGTCGATACCGCCGCCAACACGATCGTCCAAATGGTCGACCGGATCAAAGACACCGCCCGCTCCCATCGGCGCTGTTTTCTCGTCGAAGTCATGGGGCGTGGCAGCGGTTATCTCGCCCTGATGACCGCCGTCAGCACGGGAGCTGAGGTCGCGGTGATTCCCGAATTCGCCCCCAATTACGAGCGGATCCGTAAGATTCTCAGTTATCGATACCGCGACGCCTTCGATAACAGCATCATCCTGCTCGCCGAAGGCGTCTGCAGCGCTGACGAATTCGAAAAACGTCTCCTTGGCGATGGCGCACATCCCGTCGATCAGGAAATGCGCAAAACCGTCCTCGGCCATGTCCAACGCGGCGGCAGCCCCACTTTTCAGGATCGGTTGCTCGCCAGCCGCATGGGAGAATTTGTCGTGCTGGCTCTCGTTTCCGGCGAAAGCGGCGTGATGGCCGGCATGAAAAAATCACGTCTCACTCTGGTCCCCTTCGAAGAAGTGGTCGGCCGCCATAACCCCATCCCTTCGGATCTGATCCGACTCGCCCGTCATCTCGGCATCGAAATCGGCGATCCGCGTGAGTAATTTCCACGCCCGCTTTCGAAAACCCTTACGATTCCATCTGCAACCTATGAAACTCCTGAAACTACTCCTCATTGCCCTACTCTGTCTCGCCCCAGCACTGACCCATGCCGACTTCCGCGGCGCCTGGGTCGCCACGGTCTGGAACATCAATTTTCCTTCCCGCCAAGGGCTCAGCCCGGACCAGCAAAAAAGGGAAATCCGCAACCTGGTCGCCAACGCGAAAGCGGTCGGTCTCAACGCCCTCGTCGTCCAGGTCCGCACCGAATCGGACGCGCTTTACAAGTCGCGTTACGAGCCCTGGGCACGTTGGTTGACCGGGAGTCAGGGACGCGATCCCGGATACGATCCTTTGGCCACCTTCATTCAGGAAGGTAAACGGGCTGGAATCGAAATCCATGCCTGGATCAATCCTTACCGCGCCGCCGCCAATAAATCTCACCCCCGCAGTTCCTCTCATCCCTCCAATAAATTCCGTAGCAGTCTCAAAACGGTAAACACCATGCTTTGGCTTGATCCTGGCGATCCGAAGGTTCGCGATCACATCGTTCGAGTCGTCAAAGATCTCGTCTCCCGCTATGACGTCGATGGTGTCCACATGGATGACTACTTCTATCCTTACCCCAAAAATGCGGCTCGCCCGGCATCGTTCAATGATAGCCGGACTTACAAGGCTTATGGACGCGGGATGAGTCTGGCTGATTGGCGGCGAGACAATGTGAATCAGCTTATTTCAGAAGTCAGCCGGGCCGTGAAGTCAGAACGGCGCTCGGCCAAATTCGGTGTCAGCCCCTTCGGCATTTACACCAAAGGAGAGCCGGCCGACGTCAAAGCAGGGGTCGATCAGCTCAATATGCTTTACGCTGATCCCTTGCTCTGGATGCGAAAAGGTTGGGTCGATTATCTGGCGCCCCAGCTCTATTGGCCAGACAAAGGGCCCCAAAGCTTTTCGTCTCTCCTCAAATGGTGGCGGGATCCCAAAAATAATCCACGCAAAGTGCCGATCTATCCCGGCATCGCCGTTGATCGCATGACCTCGCACGGCTGGTCCTCCAATGAAATCGCGCGTCAACTCGATCTCGAAGACCGCATCGGCCCGCGCGATGGGGCTGGGTTCCTGCTCTGGAATATGAAAGCGGTGATGAACAACACCAAAGGCGTGCGAAAAGTGATCGAACGCGAAAAGTAATCGCCGATAGTTTTTCCACTCGAGATGTTACGCGAAGAACGTGAATGCCTCGAGTTGATCGAAGAATCCGGGCCGTGGCGTTTCGTCACGCACCGGATTTATCGACATCCCGACGGCACCCTTCACCATTGGCACTCGCGGCTGCACCGCAAAGGGCTCTGGAAAACCGAGCTCAAAGACGTGCGCAAACTGGGTCGCGAAGCGCTTCGCTGCCTCTGGATGCCGGAGAAATTAAATTGGTGGATCGGAGTGATCTTCGCCATTGGGGCCAGCTGTTTTCTCATCGCCAGCATGCTGAGTTTGCTCCCTGAGCTCCCCGCATGGCTCTCGGTTCTCGAGGTCAACGCCCTCTTCTTCCTCGGTTCGATACCCTTCACCACCGCCGCTTATCTGCAACTTTATCAGGCGGCGAATCACCGTGAATTTCTGCCGAGCCTTCAGGAGCAATCAAACCTTCGACGGCAGTGGTTCGGCTGGCGACCGCATGATCTCGGCTGGTGGAGTTGTTCACTCCAATTCGCAGGCACTCTTTTGTTCAACATCAATACATTCGACGCGATGTTACCCGGCCTGAAATGGGTGCAGGAGGATCTGCTCGTATGGATCCCCAACATCCTCGGATCCATCCTCTTTCTCCTCTCCGGCTATTTCGCTTTCATCGAGAACAACCATTGCCATTGGGCCTGGCATCCGAGCAGTCTTTCATGGTGGGTGGTTTTCACGAACTTGCTCGGCTGTATTTTCTTCATGACCGCCGCCATCTTCGCCTTGGCTTTACCCGTGCAATTCATCGTGCATGCAACGGCGCTCGCGCTAATCTTCACAGGGCTCGGCGCGATCGGGTTCCTCATCGGCTCACTCGTCATGCTCCCAGAAACTTTGTTAGTGGAAGAGGATCAGTAAGACAAAGGCGTTGGCTAGGGCCACGACCACGAGAAGACGTTTCCCCTTTGACTCACCTCACCCATTTTTCAATTCGAAGAAGCAGTTTCCCTGCTAGCAGAAAAGCCTTACGAGGCGGATTCTTTTCCATCTGCGTTTCTTGAAGCTTTCGAAACAAGGCCACGACGATCAAACGCCTCAAAAGTGGCACAACCAACGAGGCGGATCTCGGTGGTGTGTTGCAGCGGGGCAACATCCAGATCAAAACCTCTGCCGAGGGCGAGGTTGGGGTGACGCTCGATGCGTTACGTGAAAGCGCGGCCACGGCAGCGCAGACGGCGAACCTTACCCTCGCGACGGATGGCAAAGAGCTTCAGGCCGAGGTGTTGGAAGGCGGCCAGACCGTTGCTTACGAATTTCCGAATTTCGCCAACCACTTTGGATGCTCCTACAACTTGGTGCGCGTTTCGATTGCCGAACCACTCTATGAACGGCGTTGACGCCGGAGCAAGAGGGCTCCAGCGCCGGCGGCAAACAACAAGACGCTGGTCGGTTCCGGCACGGCTGAGACCAGGACGTTATCAAAGTTATTCCCTCCACGCGGTTCGTTGGCGCCGAGGTTGAAGAAGGCGGTGCCTGTGGAAACGATATTGCTCCCATCCGTCCCAGGATCGACTGAGAGATCGACGCCGCTGGCAAGTACCGCGCCAGCCGAGGTGCCATTTACCCCATAGTTTTGAAGGCTCAGATCCGTATATAGCCACTCACCGCCGCTGCTGTCATACTGAATGGTTCCGGTGAATCGATAAAAGTCGTCGTTCGTCAACGTAAAGGTAGGCGACCCGGTCAAGAGACTACCACCAGAGCCAAATCCCGAAGCAAATCCTAGTTCATTGGCGCCATTCTGACGTTCTAACCCCAAATAGTAAGAGTTGTCCTTCGTGGGTGAGGTGCCGCCAAATAGACTATTGGTAGGGAGCTTGGACCATCCTACCACCAAGAACATGTCGTTCCGGGTATCTGTTCCGTATTTGAAATAGAAATCGAAGGAGGTTTCGATCGTCACGGCGTGTTCACTCCGGGAACTAACGCCACCATTATTGAATGTGATACCGGCGCTTCCTCCGACGCCAGCGGTCTGATCGACGGTGCTGGGTTGTTGTAGTGAGGCATTCCCAAGTTCTGGCGCGGTGCCGTAAGCGTCACCAGAGGAATAGCTGCCTACAGTCACCGACTCGAAATCATTGTCGATCAGAATGGTTTGCCCATGAAGGGTTGAAGCGTTGGCGAGCAACACGCCTAGTACCATCACAATCCAACGGCTGAGAGATAGGAGAGGTTTCATGAAATAAAAACTGGACGAGACCCGAATTCGTTTCAATAATTCCGATTTGGAACCGGTTCCAGTCTCTCTTAATTCTCATGCCAACGCTTCTCGATGTGGCTCGCCTGGCCGGGGTGGGCAAGGCAACTGCGTCACGCGCTTTGAGCGGGTTGCGCGGCGTGTCCGCCGATAAACGGAACCGAGTGCTGCGGACTGCTGAGCAGTTAGGGTATCAGCCCGATCCGATCGCGCAGCGCCAGTCGGCGCGGCGATGGCGGTCATCGTCGGTGC
>JGI12210J13797_11031739_pt1 | contig 38105 bp, 24 predicted proteins | sample ElkSlonscriptome_3_FD_13797 | JGI IMG/M metagenome (IMG submission 13797) | reverse complement strand
GTCCTATCATTCCGATAACTCTGTGAGTAGCATCCTTAAACAGGAGATCAAGAACATTGAGATTTTATATCGGAAAGCGCTTTTCAAAGAATGCAACAAATTCTTAGCCAGAGCAAAGAAAATAGCAATAGAGAGAGAAAAATTTTACTACTGGTTCGAGTTGATCAGTTGGGAAAAGCTACTTCTTGAAGAAGCCTATGAAGCGGGCGAGTTCACCACGGATCTCGATGCCCTCATCAAGGAGGAGCAAGAAGTAATTGAAAAACTACGAAATCTAGCCGCTTACCACGTTTTGTACAGCAAGATCAATTACGTGTTCAGAAGCGGGGGATACGTGCGAAGTGACAAACATAGAGGCTTGGTGGAAGAGATATCTCATCATCCGCTAATCATAGGAAGAAATACGGCTCTGAGTTACCGAGCAGCGACCATTTGCTATTACATACAAGGCTTCTGTGCTACCGCTAGTGTAGACAAAGAATCGGCGTATGTCAAATTTATGCGGGTTAAAGAAATACTGGACAATAAGCCACTGGTACGTGATGATCTTCCCAAGAGATATATCCTTACGCTCAGCAATCTACTGAGAATTCAGATTGACACCGGACGAATTGATGAAGCTTTGGAGATGATCCAAATGATGCGCAAAGTCTCTAAAAAGTCTGCCTTTGCTTCCGAAGATATCGCCATGCGTGTCTTTAAATCCACCTATTTGGCCGAGATGAGAATTTACGAGAAAAAAGGTGAATATGAGAAGGCCATCGACAATGTAGATACCGTAGTAAAAGGGCTTGATAGCAATGAAGGGAAGATGAATAAGGAGCAGGAGCTACTCTTTTTAAATACTATTTCTACTGTTTATTTTGGTGCGGGGCGATACAAAGAGTCTTTGCAATGGCTGAATCGAGTTTTAAATGACAACGAACCTAATTTGAGACAGGATATTTATAGCTATGCGAGACTGTTCAATTTGGTTGTCCATTTTGAGCTTGGAAACTATGACCTCTTGGAGTATATCATAAAATCAACGACGCGTTACCTCAGCAAACGTGAGCGCGACCATGATTTGGAGGTTGTAATTCTGAACTACATGAAGAGATTGGTAAAGGGCACTCAAAATGCTGACCTGAAAGATATTTTTATTGAGTTCAGAGAAGAGTTGTCAGAGCAGCTTAATCGTCAAAACGATGAAATTATTCTGGACTATTTCAACTTTATTATTTGGATCGACAGTAAGATCAAAGGGATATCATTCGCTCAAGCCACAAAAGAACAATACGCGGCTGTAACGACTCACGCATAAAAAAAGGTCGCTTTTCAGCGACCTTTTAAATTTGAAATATTCTGCTTTTTAGCTGTCTTTTTTCTCGACAACGATAAATTCACTTCTACGGTTTGCTTTGTGCTCTTCTTCGGTGCAGTCCACACCGTCAATGCATTTATTCACAGGCTGACTCTCGCCGAAACCTTTGCTGCTCAAATTGGCTTTATTCACTCCGGCTCTAACCAAATAGTTTACTACGGATTGTGCTCTTTTATTTGATAAATTCATATTGTAAGCGTCGCCACCCCTTGAGTCGGCATGAGAATGGACCTCAATTTTTACATCAGCATTGTCTTTCAATAATTTGGCTAGTTTATCCAATGATGGCTGAGCACTGGGGCGGATATCAGATTTATCGTAATCATAGTATATATCGCCAATTTCATAGACTTTTGCAGCTGTAGCAGACCCGTCTTTTGGAATTCCACTTCCCGTCCCTTCTTCACTCGCTACGATTTCGTCAATTTCAAACGACAGAATAATGTCTTTTTCCATGCGCGTTCTGTCCGTCTCAAATTCTTCCGTTTGGGTAAAGAATCCTTCTTTCTCTCCAATTACTTTGTACTTCTTTTCAGGGAGTAGGCTGAATCTGAAGCTTCCTGTCTCATCTGTTTTGTAGATGGCGGTATCTCCATCCGTAAAATTGACAAGAGTGATCGTAACATCATCAATCGGAAGATTATCCGCCTTATTCTTGGCAATTCCTTTAAGTACGAATATGGCCGGTATTCTCTGATAGGCATAAACCATATCTACACCTGATCGATTTGAAGAAACAAAACCGGTTGTGTCATCTTCATTCACCAAGATGGCAAAGTCATCTCTACTGGAGTTTAGTGGGTATGCTAAGTTTACCGGGCTAGACCAAACACCGGCGACTTGTTCCGATGCAAAAACATCCAGTCCCCCAAGCGTGCGGTGTCCTTCACTTGAAAAGTAAAGTTTGCCCTTTTTGTCGACGTGAGGAAATACCTCGTTACCGGGCGTGTTAATTGAAGAACCTAAATTTATCGGTTGAGACCAGGATGTTCCATCGTAGGTCGATTTATATAAGTCAGAGCCTCCATAACCGCCTGGCATGTCGCTTGAAAAATACAAAGTATTGCCATCCTCTGAAAGTGAAGGATGCCCCGTGCTGTAGTCCACATTGTTGAAAGGAAGCTTTTCCGGATCGGACCACTCACCATCTTCTTTTTTACTAATGTAAAGAAAGAACTGATTTTCATTTTCCTCATTCAGTAGTCTCTTCTTCTCATTGCGCATAGCACTGCGCGTGTAAATAACGGTATTCTGATCTTTACTGAATGTTGCAGTACCATCGTGAAAAGGACCGTTTAAGTTGTCGCCAAATGCCACTGGTATCTCCCAGTTACCGTCAGAATCCTTTTCGAGATAAAACATATCAAGAAAAGAGTATCCCGTCCATGGATTAGCTGACTTGGCACTAATGATTTCTGTTTCACCGGCTACAACTATTCCATTCCCATATCGAGAAGGTCCATACATGGACACCAAGAAATCCAAAGGCAAATCTGACAGGATGTAGGCAGAAGTGTCCTCTTTCAACTCACTGATGTTATCAATGGAAGCCAAAAGGTCTGCAGCCAATACGTCGGTAGGATTGTCTTTAAGATAGGACTCGAGGTACCCTTTAGCCTCATCGTACTTATTATTTTTCATGAGAACCTGAGCAAAATGAAGCTGCTCTTCCATCGGTAAACCGACTGAATCAGCCACCTCTTGGTAGTATTTTTCTGAGGCTACGGAATTGTTTTGAAGTCTGTGCGCGTTGGCAAGCTTCATTTTTAAATCGATGTTATCGGGTTGACTCTTCAGCGCCTTTTCATACTTCTCAACGGCTTGAGAGTAGCTCAGGTTATCAACGGCTTTGTCACCCGCTTTTATCAAAGCGTTTGAACAAGCGGAAAATAATGCAACAACAACAATTGCCGCAATTACATTTTTAAGGGAGAGATAATTTTTCATCTTTTAAAAGTATCGAGGAGATTTTGTTTTAACAGGGTCTCTGCCAAATTTATAGCTTAACATGAATTCATGAGAACCAGAGCTATAGTCGCCTATTGCTGTGGTGGTAAAATCATATGCGTATCCGATTCTCAAGTCGTTTCCAATATTGTATTCCAATAATCCGATTACAGCATCTCCTGTTCGGTATGATGCTCCAATCCAAAACGTATTTCTGATCAATAGGTTACAATTTATATCGGCTTGCACAGGGGCTCCGTTTAAGTATCGAAGTAAGAAGGATGGCTTCACGGCAAAGTCGGGGTTGATATTCCATACATATCCTGCGGTAAGATAGGTGTGTGGATCAAAGTACCGATCTCCAACATCATTTATATTGAATCTCACATTCTCGTCTGCTGCAAAAATGGTTGGAACACTTAGACCTGCGTACCAATACTTACTGTAATAGTATACTCCCGCACCAAACTTAGGAATAAATGCGTTACTGACATTTTCATTAAAAACAGGGTCTCCTTCATCAAAAACAAAAGTGTCAGAGAGTTTCGCGGAGTAATCAGAAAAACCGGCTCTCACTCCAAAACTCAGCTTGTTCTTTCCATCGGCATCCAGCCATAAGTGATAGCTCCAATTGGCAAAGACTTCCGTCTGTCGAGTATCTCCGATTTGATCGTTGATGAAAGTCAGCCCAATTCCCATCGTTTCATTGGCGATAGGACCGTCAATTCCAAAAGTTTGAGTCGTGGGAGCTCCATCCAGTCCGGCCCATTGCGCGCGATAGAGTGCAGTGGCTTCGGCATAAGGATGCGATCCGCTGTAGGCCGGATTAATGAACAAGCCATTAAACATGTATTGGCTTACCAATAGTTCCTGTTGGGCATGCATATAGATGCCCGAAAACAGAAATACTGCGATGAATATTATTTTCTTCATTGCTATATTATTAACGCCTAAGTTCTAAGTAGCCTTTCAAATTATCTACTCCTGTTAGTTCAACTACCACAAAATAAGTTCCTTCGGGAAGATCTTCGCCACTTTCGTTGGTTCCAATCCATGGTGCGATGTTTTGATAGTTGTCCTCTTCGTAGACAATGTTTCCCCAACGGTTGAAAATGATTAGTTTGTTTTCAGGGAAGTCTTCTAGACCCCGCACTAAAAGCGCGTCATTGAAACCGTCGCCATTTGGAGAAATACCGTTTGGTATTTCAATTGGCACAGGTTGAATGAGTTCTATTGAATCAATTGCCGTACACTGGTTCGCATCGGTTATGGTCACAAAGTACCAGCCCGCTCCAAGTCCGCCTTGATCACCGAAGCCCATTGACGAATAATCATTTGGTCCGGAATAACTTATTGAATACGGAGATGAGCCTCCAAGGATATCGGGCTCTGTTATTATTCCGTCTTCTGATTGAAATGCAGTAAGGTTGAATCCATTGGAATAAACCACCGCATCCAGTTCCTCAATTTCCAAAAGTTCGGGTTCGATAATCGAATAACTTTCCGTTACCGAACATCCATTTGCATCCGTGGCAACAAGTTCATATGTACCACTCGAAATATTCATGAGAAAATCTCCTTCAGCACTGAACCCATCGGGCCCTGTCCATGAAAAGTCTACTGGTTCCTCACCTGAAATCACCGAGATTTCAATCGCTCCATTGGATTCGCCAAAACAACTTGGTGCAGTCACGGAAGCAGACAATTCCAAATCATTGGTTTCTGCCAATTCAAATGAATCACTCCGTTCGCAACCGTTTGCATCGGTAATTTCAAGATTGTAGGTGCCCGATCCAATTCCCACCAAGTCTTGACTTGTATCGCCCGTGTTCCACAAATAGTCATAACCCGGAGTACCACCCGTAACGGTAACATCGATTATACCTGTCGGCGTTGCACATATCGGGCTTGTAAGATCAGCTGTGATCGATATAGGTGACGGGTTCGCAAGATTCTGCGCTCCCGTTACCGTGCATCCGTTGGCGTCTGTCAAAGCATAGGTATACGTGCCCGCAGGCAAATCAGAAATAATAAAGTCGTTAGACGTAAAGTCGTTTGGTCCGATCCATTGAATTTCGGCAGGAGTTGAAGCACCCACAAACGTAACCGAAAGACTTCCCGATGCGCTATCCGTGCACAATATCTCCGATAGAACTTCTAGTTCGGCGGTGAGAGGAATAAGCGGTTCTGTCAAGGTAACATTGAATGTCAGAGCACAGTCATTCGCATCTAAAATTACCAGTGTGTAATCTCCGGCAAATAGATTTTCAGGGTTCTGATCTGATGAAACAAAACCATCCGGTCCGTTCCAATTGAATTGATATGGCTCAGTACCCCCTGTTACTATTGTCGAAATGCTACCGTCGTTGAAACCGAGGCAACTAATATTGTCGCCTGATGGAAAACTGAAAGCAGCTACACTTCCCGACAATGCTTCGGCCGGTTGTGTTAAGTTCACGCTCGATTGGGACGTGCATCCATTTCCGTCCGTTACGGTCAAGTCATATGTGCCGGCAAATAAATTTTGTAGGTCTTGATCAGCTGAAGTAAATCCGTCCGGGCCACTCCAGCTAAAACTGAGACCATTTTCGCCTCCTTCTATGGTCGTTACGATAGAACCCGTATTGGCGCCAAAACAGCTCACCTCAAATCCACCGCCAAAAACAGGTGCTTCCAGGTCGATGGAAATGGGTGTGGGTTGTGTCAATGTTACCGAGGCAGATTGAACACATCCATTTGCATCTGTTGTAGTTGCCGTATATGTTCCTGCGCATAAATCGCTGATATCTTCGGTATTGGCGATGAATCCGGGAGGTCCCGTCCAATCAATATCGATGGGCTCCATACCACCCGTAATGCTCAAGTCGATGCTCCCATCACAAATATTTCCACAAGAAGTATTGAAGCCATTCGGATATTCTAATACGTCGAAGGTGAATTCTATTCCGGGCGCTTCCGTTAAGGTTATGCATTCCGTCTCGGAACAGTCATTCGCATCAGTTACCGTTAAACAGTATTCACCTGCGAAAAGATTGATCGGGTTTTCATCACTTGAAGTGTATCCGTTTGGTCCCGTCCAGCTGTGCTCATAATCACCCGTCCCACCTGTAATCGTGCTGTTTATTTCCCCGGAATTATCTCCGAAACAGGCTATGTTGAACCCGTCGGTTTCGGGGCTTGTCAAAGCGATGGAGATTTCAGAAGGTTCTAAAACGTCGACACAAAACAAATCCTCACACCCATTGGCGTCGGTCACGGTAGCGCAATATGTGCCTGCAGCTAATTCCGAAATAGTGGTGCCCTGCGCGGTAAGTCCATCAGGTCCGGTCCATGCAACATTATAAACGGGAACACCACCTGAAACGGTTATAGTTATTTCACCGTCAATGCCTTCAGAGCATGAGACATTTGTTGTTTCAAACGAGGTATTTAGAGCTGCCGGCTCAGTGAGCGTGAGGCATTCATTGGCTTCGCAGCCAAGTTCATCAACCACGGTTACACAGTATTCCCCTGCTTCGAGGTTCGATAGATCTTCATCAGTAGAAGTGAACCCGTTAGGTCCCGTCCAGCTAATTGTAACAATTCCATTGGCATTGAATAGGGTTAAATCAATGGTTCCCGTGCTTGTGCCATTACATGCTATATTCACTCCTCCCGGAAGGGTAGGAGTTTCGAATCCTATTAACAAAGATTCCGGAATGGTGATTAAGATTGACTCTTCAACCACACAATTATTGGCATCGGTAACGATTACATCGTATTCACCATTGTCCAGTGATACGATCTCCGTGTCACCTCCATTGCTCCAGTTGATCGTATATGGTGATACTCCTCCGGAAATCTGCAGATCTACTTCAGCCAAAGTTCCATCTCCGCATTCGGGTATAGTGATCACCGGGTTAATTGCCAGAGGTGTTGGCTCTTCAATTTCAACGCTGTCATTGAAAACACAGCCATTATTGTCGATTAATTCTAAACTATACGTCCCCGCAGACAGATTCGTAAGTTGTTCTGATGACGAAGTAAATCCATCAGGCCCCGACCAGCTCAGCGTATAAGGAGCTGTTCCTCCCGAAATATTCGTAGAAATGGACCCATTCGCGTCTCCGGCACAAGCTATTTCAAAGCCCCCTTCGAAGGAAGAAGTCGTAAATGCAACAGCTATTTCTTCAGACTCCGATACGATAAAACACGCTTCTCCCTCGCAACCATTGGCATCAATTACTTGCACACAATAAGTGCCCCCTGCCAAGTCAGTGATGTCTTCATTTGTAGAAGTATACCCGTTCGGTCCCGTCCAAGTAATATCGAAAGGCGCACTACCCGAAGCGATATTTATGCTGATCAAACCGGTGGTACCTTCGAAACAATCTACATCAGCAATAGCATCCAAATCAATTTGGACTCCGTCGGGGGCGCTTAATTCTACGCATGTGATTTCGCTACAACCATTAGAGTCCGTTACCGTGAGACAGTATTCACCTTCGGCGAGAAATTCAATATCTTCATCTGAAGATGTGAACCCGTTAGGCCCTTGCCAAAAAGTGTTCAAAGGAGCGGTGCCGCCTGATACAGTTGCATCAATTGATCCATTCGCGGCGCCGGCGCAGGTCAAATTAAACCCATTACCATATTCAAATGGTGCCAGCTCGATTGCAATAGCTTCAGGTTCGGTAAGCGTTATACATTGATTTTCGCTACAATTGTTATCGTCCGTTACGGTGACGCAATACTCACCGGCAGCGAGATCGAACAAGTCTTCATTTGAGGATGTAAATCCGTCCGGCCCCGTCCAGCTTATTGTGATGGGTGCAATTCCTCCTTCAAAGATCAAGTTAATCGACCCATCAGCCCCACCTTCGCAGGAAATATTGTTGCCATTGATTGTTTCGGCAATCAGGGCTATTTCAAGTTCCGGCGGCTGCACTAATGAGACTGTCTCTATGGCATTGCACCCATCGGCATCTTGCACGAAAACACTGTACTCACCTGCTTCGAGGTCTTCTATTGGATTGTCAAAGACAGGTCCATAACCATTGGGTCCTACCCATATGAATGAGAATGGCGCTACACCATTCTCAGGAATGGCTTCTGCCGATCCGTCTCCCGCGTCAAAGCAACTTATGTTAAATCCATTCAGGTATTCGCTCAATACGAAATCAAAGTTGATTGTGTCAGGAGCAACAAGCTCAATGAACTCATTTTGAACGCAGCCATTGTCATCAATCAGAACGGCCTCATAAATACCGGGGCCGAGATTAATCACATCCTCCTGATTGGAAAAGTCGGGGTTGCCGGCGGTATTCCATTGGTAACTGTATGGCTCTGTTCCTCCCGATGGAGTGGTATAAATTTCACCGTCAACGCTATTGAAACAAGTGGTATTGAAACCACTATAATCCGATAAAGAGTCAACAGTAATCACTAGGTCGTCAGGTTGTATTACCGTAACGGCGTCGAGATAAATACATCCGTTGGCATCTTCTATCGTTACCAGATATACGCCACCTTCCAAGTCGGTAAAACCGGTTCCCGTTCCTGTAAAACCTCCTGGACCTGTCCAGTCTGCAGTGTAAGGTGGTACACCTCCTGCAATGGTGATATCAAGCGTTCCCGTAGGAATACCGAAGCAAAGACTCTCCGTCGAGCTGGCTTCGATGCTGATAGGTGACGGAGCGGTTAGGGTAATCTCTTCAGTAGCTTCACAGCCGTTGGCATCTGTAACGGTTACGGAATAATTTCCTGGTGCGAGGTCTGTAAGGTCTTCGTCTGTTGACGAATCAAGCCCCGGTAAGTCCCAGAGAATATCATAAGGAGCAGATCCACCGGTAATGGTCAAGTCAATCGTGGCAGTGCTGTCATCAGCACAAGCGACATTGAACCCTCCGTCAAAAAGAGAAGGGGTCAAGTCCAAACTCAACTCCTCTGTTGGTCCGTCGATGGTTACCGAAACCACTACCGGAGTAGCACATCCATTGTTGTCGGTGACAGTTACTGAGTATGTTCCCACTGCCAGACCTGTGGCTGTGGCTGTTTGCTGACCTGCAGAGTCATCCCATTGGTAGGTATATGAGCCGCTACCACCTGAAGCGGTCACCGTGGCTGTACCCGATCCATCACCAAAACAAAGCACATCTGTTTGAGAAGTGATTTGGGCATCGAGAGGCTGATCGGGTTCTGTGATAGTGATTTCAAAATCTACCGTGCATCCGTTGTTATCTACTACCGTTGCTGTGTAAGTGCCTGCGGTTAAATTGGTGGCAGTAGGTCCCGTTTGGGCGGATGGATCATTCCACGAAATAGTGTAATCTGCTGTACCTCCTGATACGTCGATAGTAACGGCACCCGTGGCGTCTCCATTGCAAAGCACATTTTGGATAGAATTCAAATCAACCTGAAGTGGCGCGGGTTCTGTAAGTTCGAAAGCTTCTTCGATCACGCAGCCTTGAAAGTCGGTAATCGTAACTGTGTATGAACCGCTCTCGAGATTTTCAAGTAACGGACCCGCAGAAGGAGGAACGGTATTCCATTCGTATGAATAAGGAGCAGTTCCCCCGATAGCCTCAACTTCTATGCTTCCATTACTGAAACCCGAGCAAGAAGGAGAAATGAGTTCTACCAAACTAATTTCGAGTTCAGAGGGTTCTGTCAATTCGTAAGTTGCCTCAGTAGTGCAGCCGTTATTGTCAATTACGGTTACCGTATAGCTTCCCGGTGACAGGTTGGTTATGCTCGATTCTAATTGAACGGGATCAGTATTCCATGAATAAGTGTAAGGTGCTGTTCCTCCCGTGGCATTTACTGAAATGCTTCCATTGTCGAATTCATTACAAGTTGGATCAACCGATGACACCAGATTGATATTCAATGATGCGGGCTGCAAAATATTAAAAGGGATTTCCAAGGTGCAACCATTGTTGTCTGTTACTACGAGATTGAAATTTCCCGCTTCTAAGCTGCTGATTGATGGCGCATCAATTCCTGGTTGAGCACTCCACTGGTAAGTGTAAGGAGGAGTTCCTCCACTAATACTTGCCGTGGCCAATCCGTCTGATAACCCATTGCAAGAAACAGCGGTAGTCGCGATGCTACCTTCGAGAGCTGTTGCAGGTTCGGAGATCTCTATTTCTGTGGTTCCTTGGCAACCGTTAATATCGGTTATTGAAGCCGTGTAAAATCCGACACTAAGATTTACCGCCTCTACTCCAAACTGCGGTGGCGTGGTGTTCCAAACAACAGTGTAAGGAGCAACTCCACCTATTGGCGAAATCAATACTTCACCGGTCGCATCACCGTTGCACAAAACGTCGGTTCTGTCTTCCAGATCTGCGGTAATTGGATCGGGAGATACCAGAGTAACGGTTCCAACTTGTACACAGCTATTTGCATCAGTTACCGTAACATCGTAGGTGCCCGCTGCTAAATTGATGGCAGTTTGGGAAGTTTGTGCTGCTCCATCATTCCAAAGGTAGGTGTATGGCGGGGTACCACCGGAGGGTACCACCGTGGCTTGGCCATCGCCTGCTGCAAAGCAAGAAACATTGAATCCTCCCTGAAAAATTGAACTGCTCAGCTCTAAAGTAATTTCAGATGCTTCGGTAATTTCAATCGTTAAATCTTCGGTACAACCATCGCGATCGGTCACCAAAACCGAATATACACCGGGTGCTAAGTTCGAAATGTCTTCATCGTCTGAGCTAAAACCGGAAGGACCTGACCATTGGAATTCATAGGGACTTTCACCTCCTGAGACGGTCAAATCGATGCTTCCATCATCTTCTTCCGCGCAGTCAATATCTACGGATACCGCTGAAAGCTCGACGTCGCTAAGCCTTACTTCGGCCAGAGCAGTAGACTGACATGCAGCTGCCGTTACCGTGAGGATATAGTCAATATCGAGAAGCGGGGTAGTGGTGGGTTCTTTGATATTCGGATCATCCAGATAATCTGTCGGACTCCAACTGAAATTCGCGTTGTCATCGGCACTCACCGAAAATGCCAACGAGCTTCCCAAGCAAACGAATGACAAGGGAGGGTCTATTGAAACATTGATAGAGTCGTTGATGAAAACTCGAATGCTATCCTGGATTGTTCCTGCGCAATTTGGGTTCCCCACGAAAATATCTATGAATTCTTCGCCTTCTGCGATCCCGTCGTCAAAAGGAATAATATCTACCGATACCGATGCTTGGTTTGCAGGAATGGTAATGGTTTTAGGGATGGCGGGATCGGGGTCGTCTCCAATTTGCTCATAGTCAGACCCATTGGTCGCCGTACCATCCACGAAGAATGTAACGACTTCTTCTTGATCCGTTACGGGTGTTCGAGTGAACGTGACCGTTCCGTTGTTGCAGCCCTCTATCGTTGATTCTAAGTTTCCTTCATTGCTTTGGCTCAAGGAAATACTATTGCTTTCAATTGCTTCAATCAATACGGCTGAATCCCATTCCGGGTCAGCTCCATCCGCAATTACCAGCTTAATCGAGAAAGTGTCACAAGGAGTAACTTGCTTTACAGCCGATAGCCCTTTAGTCCAGGCGTCGTATTGAATGGGTGCTGATAAACCCAGAGGATTCTCTACATAAAATTCCGGGTTTGACGCGGGAACACCCAAGTCGGGATTCCCATTATTTATCGAATTGATTCCAACGGGAGTATTTGTGCCGGGCAGCACTGCAATATTTTCAAGGCCGCCGAGTCCAGGGTCTCCCGTGATTCCCGGGCCACTGATGAAAAAACCGAAAAAATCGTTGAAAGGGGTTCCAACGTATTCGTCATACTCTTCACTGGCAAAAGTGAAGTTAAAACTGAGGGTGTCACCAACGGGTACAACTTCAAACTCGAGAATACAGGCATCGAAGGTGCTGGCTCCCGTGATAAAAGTAATGAGAGGATCTCCCGGAGTACCATTAATGGTGGTCGAGGCTTCCGTGTTGTTAGGCCCTTTCAAATTTCCGAGGTTACCTGTGGTAAGAATTATTCCCTCGCCTTGCTCAAAATCAGGAACACCCGTGATCGAATAAGTTCCCGATGCACTGTCGGCACAAGTCAATTGGGTATTTAATATTTGGACACCATTGCCCGATATGGCCTGACTCAATGCAGAAGCAGGAACATTGTACTCGAGGTCTATTTGACCGGAGCAATCCTCTGGTACAAAGAGGATGGCAAAAGCAAGAAGCATTCCTGACAGAAGCTTCACTAGGCTGTTGTTAAATGCGGCTTTCATTGACAAAATGATTCTAGGTCTATTGCTGAAATTGTGTGGAGAGATTCAATTTTATCAGAGGAAATTGTGCTCTGTAGCAAGGTCTTTATTTCCTCTTCAATTTGATATACCCTTTTAGGGTAATTAGCGGGAACCGCAACTATGAACGAATTTTTAGCGCCACAAGATGAGCGGAGTTCAAAAGTTGTATCGCTGAATAAATCAGATCGAACATCTTCTTCTAAATTGACTGATTGCGTCAACTCTATTTCAAAATATCTGAAGTAAGTAGAAGTTTCTTGAGCTTGTGAAAATGAAGAAACAATAGTGAAGCCGATTAAAAGAAAGATAGCCGACTTGAAAGTTTTCAGGGGAGAGAACATAGTCAAGATAGTGTGATTGCTCGTTAAAAGTATGATTCCATATCAGTATTTGAGCGCGCACTTACGGAAGTTATAAAGATTCAGACTTCAATAACCTCATTCAATCCATAACAGTTCTTTGGCGCAGGATTTCAAATAATATGATTCCGGTGGCCGTAGATACGTTTAAGGAGGAAGAACGCCCTGCTAGTGGAATACGCAACTGGTCGGTAGAAGTTGCTAAATTTTCTATCTGAATACCACTTTCTTCTGAACCCATAATGATGACGGCAGGTGACGTGAGGTCAGCTTCGGTATAAGTAATCTCTGCTTTTTCGTGGCATGCAACTACCTTCAGTCCGCTGGTCTTAAGAAAACGAAGCGTTTCATGAAGGTTCATAGATCGACAAATGGGAAGCCGCAGAAGTGAACCGGCAGATGTCTTTATCGCATCGGGACCTATTTGAGCTGATCCTTTGGTGGGGATGACCACGGCGTGAACACCGGCACACTCAGCTGTTCTGCAAATAGCCCCGAAATTCCGAACATCGGTCACTCCATCTAAAACGAGAATGAGTGGTGTTTCTCCTTTTTCGAAAATTGTAGGAAGTAGCCACTCGATGTTCTGGTATTCTATCGGTGAAATGAAGGCAATCATCCCCTGGTGATTCTTGCCAGTAATTCGGTCGAGTTTTGCCTTGGGGACATATTGAATGGGAACCTCCGCTTTTCGCAAAGCATGAACGACTTCGTACCCCGCATCCCCTTTTAAGCCTTTTTGGATGAGCACTTTTTCGATCGGTTTCCCTTCTGTCAAAGCTTCAGAAATGGGATGAATACCGTAGGCTATAAATTCTTTGTTTTTCATAATGAGCTAGTATGCTCGGCCACTGCGCCAAGCTTCGATAGATCTATACCAAGATGGTTTGTAGTAGTCCTCTCGGGTAAGGCGAAAGTCATTTTCTGTAAAGGGGTTATCCACTTTGATAAATCGAAAGGTAATGGAAAGTGGATTTCGCTCTTCGCCATAAATCCAAGTTTCTAGTTGAGCTGTTTTGTAGACTTTATTCGGCGCTCCGTAAATGATGTAAATCAAACCTCTGTCGGATTTCCAGCCTTCTAAGTGTGAAGAGAAAAAAGTATTGGCCATTTCTACGCGACTGTAATACGTTTCAATGTTTTTTCTGGCTCGGTCCCGATCTCCCGACCAATCCACCCAGAATTTTTCCATTTCTACCTTTAGCGCAGGAGCCTCGAGCAGCTTTTTGTATTCCTTTCCGCTCACTACATAACGAAAGGGGTCAACCATGTTTTGTACGTTCGTAACTTCGGGGAATTCATCAGAAGAAACGAACAAAGTATAGCCCTTTTTCGACGTTGTGTCTGCACGGAAATGATAAAACCCTTCCTCTCCGGTCGTAAAGGTAAATTTCCCTGACTCAGAACTGATTACAAACTGATCGTCGGGATTATAATCGAACGGCTTCGGTTCATAGTAGGCAAAGGGGGGGGGCGGAAGGGGAAAGGAGCGGTTGTAATAGTTTACGTATATGGCTTTTGCATCCAGTATTTCAAAGTCTAAACTATAGGTTGTATTGGGTTTTACTCGATCTGTAAACAAAGGTGTTGAAACACCCTGCTCACGCAAATAGAAATTTTCGCGGTTGTTTGCGCCATCCTTGTAGGCCGGAATGAGTTTCTCTCGTAACTTTCCGTTCGATTCGTCACGTATGGTAACGGTCAAATTGTAATTGTTTCCTGCCGGGAGGTAGATGTTGGTCTTCACCAGCGCAACTGCCCCTTTTTTATCTTTTGAGATCGCGGGGACTGCTACAGTCTTTTTATCGGGTCGTTTTCCCGCCGTTTCTTTTCCTGAAATGGGGTCTATCTTTACGGTTAGAGATGCCTCATACTTTTCTTCACCCCTCACATAGAGGAGGTTTTCTGTATTGAATTTGATGAATACCGTGGTGGAATCCTTGCTTTTATGAAAGAGCTTGATTTCAGGTTCAATTTTCAACTTGGCGTCACCATAAGTGCTTATTGCATTGCTTGACGAAACCTCGCTTGAAGAAGAGCAGGCATAGAAGATGCTGCCGATCAGGAGCATGCCCAAAAAGCTGAATGATCTATTCGCTGTCATCATCACCAATTAGGTTACTACTCAGTTTTTTCGTCGCTCTGACGCCGAGCTGTTCGAGCTGTTTGGCTTGACTTACCAGCGAACCTCTTCCATCTCTGAGCTTTTTCAAGGCGTCGCTGTAGGTTGCTGATGTGCGGTCTATCTGAACACCGATTTTTTCAAAGTCTTCGGCAAAGCCGACGAATTTTTCCAACAGAAGCTTTCCGCGGTCGGCAATTTCCAAAGCATTTCTATTTTGATATTCATGCTTCCAAGTGGTTTGAATGATTTTTAGTGAGGCTATCAAAGTGGTTGGACTCACCATTACTATACCCCTATCGTAAGCTTCATTAAAAAGGCTGTGATCTGCTTGTAAAGCCATCAAGTAAGCGGGCTCAATTGGCACAAACATGAGAATGAAATCCAGATTTTTTCCGGACGCTACTTCTTGGTATTTTTTTTCTGAAAGACTTTTAATATGATTCTTAAGAGATATGAGGTGATTCTTTAAATACTTTTCTTTCGATTTTGGCTCTTCCTCGTTGATGAAATCTTCGTAGGCTTTCAAAGAAACTTTGCTATCCACGATTACCCATTTATCGTCGGGCAACTTGATCATCACGTCCGGTTGAAAGCGCCTCCCTTCATCGGTAGAAAAATTTTGTTGAAGAAAATATTCTTCGTCTTTTCTCAACCCTGATTTTTCAAGAATATTTTCGAGGATCATCTCGCCCCAGTTTCCTTGTATTTTTGTGTCATTGCGCAAAGCCTTCGTGAGATTTTCTGCCTCTTCGGTCATCTTGGAACTCATCTCTCTTAGTGTTTTAAGCTCTGCCTTTAGCCCCGAGGTTTCTTTTAGATTGTCTTTGTGAGTTTCATCTACTTTTTTTTCAAACGATACCAGCCTTTCTTTTAGCGGGCTCAAAAGTTGATCAATTGATTCTTTGCTCCTCTTAGAAAAGCTCTCCGTTTTTTCTTCGAAAATCTGATTTGCAATGAGCCTGAAGTCCTTGGTGAATTTCTCTTGCATTGTTTGAATGTCGGCTCTTTGTTCATCGATCTGCTTCTCGACATTCGACTTCTCTGCTTGCAATTTTGAAACCTGAATCAAGGCGCTTTCTTTCTCATCCCTGAGGCGATCCATAGCGCTATTGATTTCTTTACCCGCTTGCCTAAGCTCTTCGTTTTTTTCAGTTTCGGAAAGGAGTCTTGCCTTGTGCTCCTCAAGTTCTCTAAGCATTTGTGGAGCGTTGTCCTTTCTTTTTGCGAGATGGAGTCCAACAAAAACACCTGTAACCAAAGCGAAAACCACTACTCCCGATATCAATAGAAGGGTTTCTGCACCCATTCACTCATGCGTTTTTAGTTATTCAGTATTATCACAAAGGTACCAACTTCTATCCGTTGGAATAGGTTAATAACGTCTGCATTCTTCATCCTGATGCATCCTTTACTGGCAGGAGTTCCGATCAGTCCTTCTTCGTGGGTGCCGTGTATGAATATTCCACGGCTGTATGAATCAACATCTCCTCCTTGATTTATCCCCTTTTCCAATCCTGCTAAATGCAATACCCTCGAAGTGATGAGGTCTTGGCCGGTAGTCTTCGCTTGCTTTACGGCTTTTGCTTTTTTTCCCGTGGAAACTTTTTGTTTGATAACCCCCATCGGTTCCACATCTGCTCCAACTTTTTCTGCTATTCGGTGAAGCCCTTGAGGCGTTTTGAAGCTGCCTGCTTCGTTTCCAAGTCCATTTTTTGCGGTTGAAATTGAGTACGTGGCTGTCACTTCATTGTTTTCTACCAGGTAAAGCTTTTGCTTTTTCACGGCCACGTAAAGAAAGGTGTCAAACTCTTTGTCAGAATACTTTATAGCAAGATACTCCATTAGGAATTCAATCATGCTATTGTTGGCTTCGTCCTTTTCGAAGCTTAGGGAGAGCATCGAAAATATCAACAGTATGATCAAAGGTTTTTTCATTTAGAAAAAGCTGGTAAATCCAAAGTGTACCTTTCCTCCTCTGAAGGAAATATTATTGCCAAACTGGCTGCCTAAGGCGTAAGTTAAAGAGAAAATTCCTGCATTCGTTTCAAAATTCACACCTGCTCCGAAGCCAAAAGGTGTGTCTGAAACTGCGACTTCCAGAGATTGGTCTTCGTAATAGGCCTGATCAAAAAATAAGAAAAGGTTTGAGTTTTGTTCTAGAATGAAACGATACTCGATGGTTCCGATAGCAAATGAAGAAGCAAAAATTGCTTGTTCATCAAAGCCACGAAGAGTCTTTAATCCGCCAATTCTGTATATTTCGTTGCGAAACATATTTTCATTGAGAAACATTCCCCCTTGCATACGTATGTGTATGGCACTTCGTTTAAATAAAGGCAAAAAATAGCCGCCATCCAGGTTGAAATTATAAATGTCGCTCACCTGATTTGGCTCTCCTTCTTCTCGAGAAATCACTTCTTTTTGACCCGTGGCTGCGGTGGCATCCAAGTAGTATCCCTTTCGCGGATTGAAGCGATAATCTAAGTCAGAGATGTAGGCACCTAATCCGAAAAGATTTGTTTGAGAATCGGCGAGATCGGACGAGATGAAATCGTCGTTTCCGATGGTATTAGCACCTTGATTTTCATAAAAAACTCTGAGTCTCTTGTCTCCAAGGAAGTAGTATTCGAGTCCTACATTGAGTCTGTTTTGGCTGAATGTGGTATCTCTGCGATAAAGATTGAATTTAAAATCCACACCAAGAGGTGTGTTGAATAAAAATGGATATTTAAATTGAATGTCCAGCTGGCTTGTCTGCGTTTGCAATCGCTGCCACTGTAGTTTAATCGTTTCGCCTCTTTTTAAAGCATTCATCAGGTTTAGTTTCACGTCACCCGTGAAAAGAATATCTCCGGTTACAGGATCAGGTAAGACACCTAAAATTCCATCAAAGTTGCTGGATTTGCGTGGTTGTAGGTAGAGATAAATGTCAGCCATTCCGGGGCGCATTCCAACTTCATAGGGCTTGATGGTTTGTACAAAGGGTATCTCCTTAAGGCGGGTCGGAATATTTCGAAGTTCTTTTTGATTGTAAGGGTCGCCTTTCTTGAATCCGATAAAATTTTCGATGTACTTTCTGTTGGTGCTTAAGTCTCCTTTAATGATCAGGCTGTCAATTTTTACGAAATCGCCTTTTTGAAAATTGAGCGTTGCTCGAATTTCGTCTTGCTCAATCTGAACACTATCAAGAGATACTTGAGCGAAAGGATAGCCTGTATTCTCTGACACGTTTAAGAGTTTTTCAAATAATAGTTGAATTTGTTTCTGGTTGAGTGGTTCACGGAAATACAATTCCTCTCTAAAACCAATTTTCGAAAGAGTCTCTTCGGGTACATTTCCACTGCGGAGAAGCCCCCACTTAAATTTGGGTCCTGTGTAAATTTGCACCTCGACCGTATCTGAATCGAAGGATCCCATACGGTCAACTCCCGCGGTTAAAAAGCCTTCCGCTAAAAACTGATCTCTTACCGATTTCAATTCCAATGCTGCTGACAAAGAATCTGAAATGGTTTTAGAGAACAGTGGTGGTTCAAACGAAGTGATCTCCTGATCGTATTTTAAAGCGAGCACTTTTTGGCCGTACCCCCCCAACGGAATGGTCGCAAAACCGAAACAAATTGCGCAGACTTTTAAAAAATAATTCAAGTTCAGGTGTTCAATATACATCCATCATATATGAGCCAATCAAATTTAAACGGTTTTAGCGCGTTTAATTATATTTGTACTCACGAGATCTCCGGAATGAAGAAAGCAAGTATAATACTATCCGTCCTTTTTGTTTTAGCAATAGTGCTGAGTTCATGTCGCACGCAGAAGAAAGCATGCGCGGCTTATAGCAAAGTAGAGAAAACAGAAAAAGCTCAAGACTCACCTAGCTAATGGCTTTTTGGAGTCCTGTAGAAAGTGAGGATGTGCTCAATGAATTGATAGAATCGTCAGAAGCATCATCCGTACTTATTTTAAAGCACAGTTTTCGATGTGCCTTGAGTTCTATGGCCAAAAGTCGCATTGAGAAAAGCAAAGATGAAAGGCTTCGATACTACCTGATTGACGTAGTTCAAAATAGAGGAGTAAGCGATGCTTTAGCAAAAATGTTTGCCGTAACGCATGAATCACCACAGGCATTTTTAATCAAAGATTCTAAACTCATCGAAGTAAAATCTCATTTGGCAATTAAGCCACATGGCTTCAGTCTTTTACTGGATTCTTTTGCAGATCAATCAGCAAATCCATAGTTTTAGGGAAGGATACGTCCAATTTGTATTAAGTGCGAATCACGAAGTGTGATTTGAACGTTTTGTTCTCAGATCTCCAATTGAACAAAACAGAACCACATTTAGTATTGTTACTTTTACCATCAATGCCCTCTCATTTAAAAAAAATATCGCTGTTACTTTTAGTTGTTTTGAGCTGTGGTTTTGCCAAAGCACAAACAGAAGAAGCAACTATTTTTGACGAAGCTGTCGTTCTATACGATCGATCTGTTTATGGCGGGGCAATTTTGCACACAAATGGATGGGGTGCTCACATCACTTTTACTAAAAATAAAGGCGCCTTTAAGTCGAGGCTTTTACAATTTGACATTGTAGGGATGAAGCATCCCAAGGAAGTTAGAAGTTTTAATCCTTATTACGATGATAGCAGGAGTTATATCTACGGAAAGTTGAACAACTTTTTTGTTATCAGGCCTACGATAGGTAAGAAATATTTGAAATTTGATAAAATTCGCAAGTCAGGAGTGGCGATTGGTTACAATTGGCGAGTAGGGCCGTCGCTTGGCTTTACCAAACCGGTTTATCTCGAGATAGGCATTCCCGGAGAAGGCGGTCAATTTAATTATGTCGATGTTATCGTCGAAAAATATGATCCTGAACAACACAAACCCGAAGATATTTTTGGCAGAGCCAGCGGCTTAAGAGGTTTTAGTGAACTTCAGTTGAATCCAGGGGTCCATGCCGCTTTTGGATTAAATTTTGAATATGATCCCGAAAGAGAGGGGATCAAGGGTATAGAGGTAGGAGCCACCGTAGACTATTATCCGTTAGGAGAAATAGACATAATGGCCTTTGCCGACAACAAAGCATTGTTTTTTAATTTTTACGTCGCACTGCAATTTGGTGCAAAATTCAATAAATAATGGAGGCTGTAATAGAGGAAAGAAGAGAGCGGGTTAAAAAGCCAAAATGGCTTAGAGTAAAATTACCCACAGGAGCCGAATACAAGCAAGTTCGAGATATAGTCGAGGAACACAAACTGCACACCATTTGTGAAAGTGGAAACTGTCCTAACATGGGAGAATGTTGGGGTGCAGGAACAGCGACCTTTATGATACTGGGTAATATTTGCACGCGTTCATGTGGTTTTTGTGCCGTGGATACAGGCCGACCCGAAGCAGTGGATACCTTCGAGCCGGGCAGAGTTGCCCGCTCAGTTAAGTTGATGGGAGTGAAGCATTGTGTAATTACTTCCGTAGATCGGGATGATTTACCTGACGGCGGAAGCTTGATATGGGCGCAAACCGTAAGGGCGATCCGCAACCAATCTCCCGAGACCACATTAGAAACGCTAATTCCCGATTTTATGGGAAAATGGGATAACCTTCAAAATATCATTGATATCTCTCCTGAAATTGTTTCGCACAATTTGGAAACAGTTCGTCGACTCACTAAGCAAGTTCGTATTCAGGCGAAATATGACCGCAGCTTGGAAGTTTTGAGAAGGCTTAAGCGTGGAGGCATGAAAACGAAATCGGGTGTAATGCTGGGTTTGGGTGAAACTGAAACCGAAGTGATTGAAACAATGGAAGATTTGAGAAGTGTAGGGACGGATATTCTGACCCTTGGTCAATACCTCCAGCCTACACGAAAACACCTGCCCGTTGCCGAATTTATTACCCCCGAAAAATTTGCAGAATACAAACAATTGGGGCTGAAGATGGGTTATAAGTTTGTAGAAAGTGGGCCGTTGGTAAGATCATCTTACCACGCAGAGAAGCACTTGTTTTGACGTGTAAAGAAACCAAGAAAGGTTAGAAATCGATGCAGTTGTGGTATGGCTTTTTTGTTAAATTTACGCCACGTTAAGACTGCGAAAAACTGTAATTAATTCAAAGAGTATGAAAATCAAAAGTTTACTCCTCACATTAGGATTAGTATCAATAGCTGGAATTGGCTGGTATGTTGTGAATGATGAGGGGCAAGAAACTGCGGCATATGTGCCACGGAGTGACTATAATAAGGTCGAGACAGGAGCGTTGGGAGCCGTAGAATATTATGAGTCTATTAAAGCGAATGTTTACACAGGGCAAATTGAGTCTGAGGATATACTCAGTATGCAGAAAGCACTGAAGAAAGTGAAGTTGCCGCAAGCAAAGAATGAAGACATCACATGGGAATCTATGGGACCTAATAATGTCGGTGGTAGAACGCGAGCAATCTTGCCACTATCCGACAGTCCAAATTCGCTTATTGCAGGCGCAGTCTCAGGTGGTTTATTCAAAAGCACGAATGGTGGCGTATCCTGGAATCTGTTAGAAGGATTTGACCCGTACTTAATCGTGTCATCATTGGCCCAATTGGGTAATGGTGCTATTTACTGTGCTACAGGACATAGTAGAGAAAGTCCTGATGGAAACGGACGATCCGGCTTTATAGGAAGAGGACTTTATGTATCGAATGATGATGGAGTTTCATGGGAATTAGTTTCAGACTTTGAACCCGAGCCTTACACTCTGAATTCAAATTGGGCAAATATAGACGTAATCAAAGCGGACCCTGTAAATCCGGATAAGCTTTGGATAGGTTCCAATCTGGGCTTTTATGGCTACATCCATGGAAGCGAATCGCTTGAAGAGAATAAACTTTTCACGCTGAATATTTCAAACGATACCGTACCTGTTACGAACAACATAAAAGATGTTGACATTTCTCAAGATGGTCAGACCTTCATCGTGGTATCGGGGGCTAGAGTTTTCATTTCCGATGATGGTGGTGAAAATTTCACTCATATCAATTGTGATGATTGTTTCTCAGGATTGCCTTCTTCATTTGGTACGGCTGAGGTAGCCATTTCACGAAACAACAATGACATTATGTATTTGTCTACTGTGGTAGGGAACGGCTCGGCTTTTGGTTTCTTAAAAGGAGCTTACGCAAGCGTGAATGGAGGAGATACTTGGTCTCTCATCGCACCCCAAAGCAATGTGGGAGGAACACTTTCACAATTTGCACCATTTTACAATGGTGCTACTGCGCAGGGCTGGTATGATCATATGTTAACCAGTATTCCTAATGACGAAGCCGAGGAAATAATTTTGGGTGGTATACGCATGTGGAGATGGGAGCTTACAAGCGCGACCCCCGGCATTACGGCTTGGGAAGAAGTAAATGCCAATTTTACTTCAGGTCCCGGGCAGCCTCCTAGTCCTATCTACGTGCACTCAGACATTCATACTGATGCTTGGGATTCCCAAGGTAGGCTATATGCAGGAACAGATGGAGGTGTGTACAGATCAGAGAATAATGGAGGCACTTGGACAGAACTCGTGCAAGATTACATAACCACACAGTTTTATGCCATCGCATTTAACCCGCAGGGTCAGGTGTTGGGAGGTACCCAAGACAATAGCTCGTTGTGGTTAAATTTAGAAGGTTCAAACCCTAAATTTGCTACTGCATTGATTGGTGGTGATGGAGTCGGTTGTGAGATTTCACAATACTTTCCTGATTACATGTTTATGTCTCAGCAAAGAGGAACTATTTACCGCACTACAGATAGAGGTGAAACAGTAACATTAATGCAAGACTTAATTGTGCCAGGGTCAGAAAGTAATGATTTCACAACGGACATGGCACTTCACGAAAATCCTAACAACGAGCAGTCAGAGATCTTCGTTGAATATTCTCCCGCAGTTGATTCACCTTGGCTGGTGTATTACGAAAATGATACCATCACACCTGCGGGTGACACGATAATCGCGAGAATACCGGCTGGTTCAGAAATTCAGATCGACGCTGACAATAATGATTATGTCCTGTCATACACAGTTGAAGAAGACATTAATTTTTATTCATACTTCCAACGATTGGACCCCGACAGCAATATTTTAGAGTTTAGCGATATAGCTGATACCGCCTTTATACAGGAAAAGCCACAGTTTATGTTTGCAGCAGGTTACTCTCAAGGTACTTTTGTCACGCGACAGCCATACAAGACCAACGGAGTGCCGCAGTTCTTCTTAGTAGATAACCAAAATCCGAGTCAAGTGACAAGTATGGAATGGTCGCCTGATGGAGATCACTTATATATTGGATATAGATCGGGGCAATTGGTGAGATTGAGCAATTTTAACGATGCTTGGACAGAAGAAGAATTGACTGCAGGATCAGCAGATTTCGCCCTTGAAAGAAGAGTCATTCACTCCGGGTCAGGTGCAATTACTGATATTGAGGTGGATTACTCCCAAGGAAGAAATGAAGGCGCCAGCGAACGAGTTGCGATTTCTATTGGCGGATACCAAGGATCGGGTAAGATTAGAATTTCAGAAGTCGCTGCATCCGTTGAAGGAATAGGGACATTCGAAGATGTTTGGAATGTGCCTTCAGAGTTCATTGGTATGCCTGCTTACAGTGTTGTAATGGATATCGATAATCCTGAAATCTTATTGGCAGGTACGGAATATGGAATTTGGTACAGTGGAGACAATGGTGAAACGTGGAGCGAAGCAAATAATGGAGAAATGGTGAGAGTTCCTGTTTTCGATTTGCGACAGCAAAAACGTGAACCGTGGAACGTCTCAAACAATGGAGTTGTATATGCCGGTACTCATGGCCGTGGAATCTATAAAACCAACTACTTGTTGACGCCGACTAGCGTCGAGGATATTACCGATGAGGTTCCTGTACTGAATGAGTTAAAGGTATTCCCGAATCCTGTAACATCTCGAGCAAGTATTTCTTTTGATCTTGGTACTACTGCTGATATCGAATTGTATATCTACAGCATTGATGGAAGACTCATCGAAGCTTTTCAGGAGCAACGAGTCGGAGCAGGTGTAGATCGTCAGATCGACTTTGACGCTTCGGATTATTCAATCGGTCAGTACATCGTTCAATTGAGAGTGGGAGATGACTGGAATAGTGCAAAATTTGTAGTCACCAGATAAAAGACTTAATCATCAAAACAGAGGGTGAGTCAGAGTTTTCTGATTCACCCTTTTTTTTTCTCTATGAATAAAGTAAGAGTAGCAATAAATGGTTTCGGCAGAATAGGCCGTTGTTTTACCAGAAGAGTTTTTGATGATTATTCACATCAAATTGAGATTGTAGCAGTCAATGATCCCGGAGATCCTGAAGTAATGAGTCACCTCTTAAAGTATGATAGCGTTCAAGGTACATGGCTCCGTAATGTTGATTTTCTACCGAAAGCCCTTTTAGTCGATCTTCAAACGATTCCCGTTTTTCACGCCTTTTCGCCCGACTCCATTCCATGGAGGGGGCTCGAGCCGGATCTCATTTTGGAAAGCACGGGAAAATTCAAAAAAGTCTCACAAGTATCCGCTCATTTTGAGAGTGCCGATAGGTGTTTGATCAGCGCTGTATCCGGCGATGAAGAAGTAAAGACAATCGTGCTTGGAGCCAACGAAAGAGAGTTGTTCGCCTCCGATAAATTGATTTCAAATGCCTCATGTACCACCAACTGCGCCGCTCCACTGGTTGATATAATAGATCGGGAGCTCGGGATAGAAAGTGGTTCAATTACCACAGTGCATAGTTATACGGGAGACCAAGCTTTGCACGACACTATGCACACTGATCTCAGGCGAGCACGAGCGGCGGCGTTGTCAATAATTCCGACTACCACGGGAGCAGCCAAGGCAATCACGAAAATTTTCCCTCATTTGGAAGGTTATCTGGGTGGGGCAGGCATTAGAGTGCCGGTTCCCAATGGCTCACTAACGGATATTACGTACTCAGTTAAAAAAAGCGCGACTGCAAAAGAGATAAACGATCTCTTTCTAGATGCCGGCAAAGGCTCGTGGAAAAACTATTTGGAATACACCGATAAACCCTTGGTAAGCGCAGACATTATCGGAAATACGCACTCGTGCATATTCGATAGCCAGCTCACTTCGGTTGTCGGGAATCTCGTTAAAGTAGTGGGATGGTACGACAATGAAATGGGGTACGCTTCGAGGCTATGCGACCTTATTGTTTACTGGAATAAACTATAGGATTCGTTCCATAGCTCTTTAATTCAAGCGTCTCTTCAAAAACAGCAAAGGTGTAGTTGTTTATCCAGTCTCCCAGATTAATATACTCTCCTCCATTGCTGAGCTCGATCGTCATGGGTAAATGCCGATGCCCAAAGACGAAGTAATCAAACGATTCTTTTTTGGCGATGTCATTCGCGTAGATTGCCAACCATTCTTCCTCAGCTCCTAGAAAAACTTTGTCGCTTTCAACTCCTTTCTTTCTACTCATATTTGAAAAGAAGTTGGCCAAACCAATTCCGAAATTTGGATGTAATCTGGCAAAAAACCATTGGCAAAGCTTCGATCTGAATATTTTCTTGATCAACTTATATCCGTGGTCTCCCGGGCCTAATCCGTCGCCATGACCGATGTAGAACTTCTTGCCATTCAAAGTACGTTGAATAGGCTCTCTGTGAATTTCTACCCCGATCTCGTTCGGGATATAGTCGAAAATCCACATATCGTGATTTCCGATAAACCAATGCACTCTGGTTCCCGAATCCACGATTTCTGCTAGTTTGCCCAGTAAGCGAACGTGACCTCGAGGTACGACTGTCTTGTATTCAAACCAGAAGTCAAAAACATCGCCAAGAATAAAAATTTCCTCAGCCTCGTAACGAACTTCTTCAAGCCATTGAACCACTTTTTTTTCTCTGTTTAGGCTATCCTCGGGAGTGGGGGCTCCTAAGTGAAAATCGGAAGCGAAGAAGTACTTCTTCATCAATCAGGTGTTGAATATCTCATCGAGTTTTCGCTCTAACGCTGCTCCACGAAGTCCGGTGGCAATGACTTGGCCGTCCGGATCAATTAACACGGTAAACGGAATGCTCTTTACGTTGTAAAGTTCAGCAGCGGCTGATTGCCAAAATTTGAGATCGCTAACTTGAGGCCATTCGAGCTTGTCCTTTTCGATCGCTTCCAACCATTTTTCCTTATTTCGATCGAGGGAAACACCGAAAATTTCAAAATTTTCATTTGCGTACTTTTTGTACATCCTCACAACATTCGGATTTTCCATGCGGCAGGGCTTACACCACGAAGCCCAAAAGTCTATCAGGACATAGTCTCCTTTTAAATCAGACAGTTTGACGATATCTCCGTTAGGGTTGGGTAGTGCAATTTCAGGCGCCATCGTCCCGGGGTCCAAGAGGTTTTCCAGTCGCGCTTGGTTTTCCATTTTGGCGATTTGGTCGGTGAGATTATCCAAAAAATAGTTCCCTTGTAATTTCAGTGAGAGGGCATCTCTCACTGTGATAAAGTGCTTGAGATCTGATTTCATGTCCAGCCTCTGTAGAGCGGTAAAGTTGGCAAGTTTTCCCGGGTCATTGTTGATGAAATCAATCAAATAGTCTCTGTACGCCTGCCTGGTCTCGTTGTACGAGTTTCCCAGTTTAGCTCTTTTCTCCCCTTCTCCCGCCGCAGCAGAAGATCGCAAAGCGATCATCAAGGAGTCCAGCTTCTTCTCATAAGTCGATGTGTTGACAAGCAGATCTCGCAATCGCTCACTTTCCGTACTTCCCGAAATAGTGTACATCTCTCTGAGCTTTGAAGCATCACCTTCTATCTCCACGTCGGTATTGGTACTGTCAAGAATCAGGATTAGCGATTTCTCTTCACTCAATGCGAGCGTGTAAAAGTCTGGTCTGCCTCCCTCAAATTCGAGGCTAAAAGATCCTCTCGGATCCAGGGCTGCCTTTCGGAGCGTATCGGGAATTCCATTATTGTAGCCTATCAGGGAAATCGACTCTTCCTCGGTATTTGTGATTTTTCCTGAAATAGTATTGACCGTTGGTTGACTCTCACAGCTGATTAGTGCAGCAGCGACAAAAACGATTAGACTTAATTTTATTCTCATTGTTCAAGAAGTTTTCTCAAAATTTCACTCGCCATCTTCGGATTGGCTTTTCTATTCGACAGTTTCATTACTTCTCCCATAAATAGGCCTAGAAGTCCCTTATTTCCTTTTCGATAAGCCTCGGCCTTATCGGGAAAGGTGGCAATTGCTTTTTTAGCCAGTTCGTCAAGCCAATCGTCATCGCTCTCTTGCAGAAGATTCTCACTTTCAGCAATGGCGGCAGCTGTCATCGATGGCTGCTCAATGAATTTTGGAAATAGCTGCTGCGAGGCTGCAGAATTGCTAATCTTATCTGAGTCAATCAAAGCGATGATTTCAGCAATTTGATCAGGCTTGAGCGGGAAACCCTCAATGGATGTGGCAGTTTGATTGAGATGAGACTTGATTTCTCCAATAACCCAGTTGGCGGCAGCTTTATAATTTTGGGTGTACTTGGTCAACTCGTTGAAATATAGAGCGACCGGCTTTGTTTCTATCAATATTCCCGCGTCGTATTCCGATAATTTGAGTTCGTTTGTATATTTTAAATAGAGCTCATTAGGGAGAGGAGGCATCTTCTCCATTACATGATCGATGTCCTCTTGCCTTAACGTTAAAGGCTGTATATCGGGCTCGGGAAAATATCTATAATCATGGGCATTCTCTTTTCCTCTCAGGGCGAATGTGGTTCCTTGAACGGCATCGAAACTTCTGGTTTGTTGGATGATCTCCCCTCCTTTTTCGATTAGATCAATCTGCCGCTTCATCTCAAATTCGATGGCGCGTTGGACATTGCGCAAGGAGTTCATATTCTTAACCTCACAGCGGTTTCCGAATTGTTTGGCACCTTTAAGCATTACGGAAACGTTGGCATCACAGCGCATGCTCCCTTCTTCCATGTTTCCATCGCAGATTTCTAAGTATCTGACCAGTCGGCGAACCTCAGCTAGATAATTATAAGCTTCTTCGATAGAGCGAATGTCGGGTTCAGATACGATCTCCAAAAGCGGAACTCCCGCACGATTTAGATCGACCAGCGTATTGAAGGGATCTTGATCGTGAATACTTTTCCCGGCGTCTTCCTCAATGTGAATTCTGGTAATCCCTATTCGCTTGATTTCATTATTCGCGTCTTTCACGTCTAAAAATCCCCCCTTACAGATTGGTGTGGTGTCTTGGGTGATCTGATAGCCTTTTGGCAAATCGGCGTAGAAGTAATTTTTTCTTGCAAAATGCATGGCTCTCGTGATGGAGCAATTCGTCGCAAGCCCTAATTTGATCGCGTATTCAATTATCTTCCTGTTTACCCTTGGTAATGTGCCTGGATGCCCTAACGTGAGCGGGGATGTGTTTGAGTTTGGAAGGCTACCATAAGCGTTCAGATCTCCTGCATATGCCTTGGACTGGGTCTGAAGTTGAGCGTGAACTTCAAGCCCTACTACCAATTCGTACTTTTCCAATACTTCTTTTCTTTCCTCAATCATAGCCTTTCAATCACTCCTTCAAAAATTTCTACCATCTTGGCAGAGGATGCATTGGCAGCACGGACCACGTCAGCATGGGTGGTTTCAACAATTCTTCCTTCTACACCAAGGTCGGTAATGACGCTCATTCCAAAACATTTAACTCCCATATGACGAGCGGCAATGACTTCAGGGACCGTGCTCATGCCCACTGCGTCAGCACCTATGATTCTTACGTATTTATATTCTGCAGGTGTCTCCAAGCAAGGGCCTGATAATCCGGCATAAACTCCTTTTTGCATGGAGATATTCTTTTCTGCAGCTACTATTTCTGCAGCGCGAATTATTTGATGGTCATACGCCTGACTCATATCCGGGAAACGTGGTCCCCATTTATCGTTGTTCGGCCCCATCAAGGGGTTGGTAGGGAAGAGGTTGATGTGATCACTGATGACCATAATATCTCCAATTTCAAAATCGGGATTTACTCCGCCACATGCATTCGAGACCATAAGGAGCTCAATTCCCATTAAAGCCATAATTCTAACGGGAGCTACCACCTTATCCATAGAGTAGCCTTCGTAGAAATGAAATCTTCCTCTCATCGCTAAAACCGTCTTCCCACCAAAATCTCCTAATATGAATTCACCTTTGTGACCGACTACAGTGGACTGAGGAAAATCTGGAATCTCACCGTAGCTTATTCTTTTTTTTACTTCAATTTTTTCAGCTACAGCGTCGAGTCCTGAGCCTAATATAATTCCGACTTGTGGTTTAAGCTCTCCAAAGTGTTCCTTTAAGAAATTGAGTGAATTATTCAGTTGAATCTCGTTCATATAGATAGAATCATGGAATTGAATTTTTCAGCTTCGCTGCCAAAATCAGTCTGTATTTTCCAATAGAGCACTTTTATCTGCTTTTCCCTGAAAAGTGCGACATGCTCTTTCAATCGCTGCGCATCTTTTTCGGTGGTAAGTACTATTGGTTTTTCAGCCCCAAAAGTATCAATAAAATCGCGGAGCTTAAACAGTTCTTCGCGGCTAAACATGTGATGATCTTTAAATTTGAAGTGCTTCAGAACATTGAAGCGTTTTTCGGCCTCTTGCTGAAAAGGAAGAGGATTTGCAATGGCCGATAGCAGAACGACTTTTGTAAAACCAGATGAATCGGGAAGATTCGAGTCCAAGTCGCAAATTTCGCCATAGGAGATGCCTGAAAAGAAAACACTTTGACCATCTACGCTTAGCTTGGGAATCAATTGGTTTTTATCCTTTTGGCTTACAACTAATGGAGTTTTCGATACCACAATGGCTTGGGCACTCTTGCTGCGTTTTTTGATATCTCGAAGGTTTCCGGCCGGCAAAAGATGATCAGAAGTGTATGGTCTGTCCCAAGTGGTCAACAAAAGGTAGAAGTCTGCTTTTACTTTTCGATGTTGCATGGCATCATCCAAGATGACCGTTTTGATCTCGGGATGATTTGTTTTTAAATAGTTCAATCCTCCGGCTCTGTTTTCATCAACCAAAACAAAGAGGTTCGGGTGCTTGCGCTTTAGCAGTAGAGGTTCGTCCCCACACTGAGCCGGTGTCATCGAAACTTCAACCCTCACCGTTCCCGTAGTTTTTCGTCCATAGCCTCGACTTAGAATTGCGACATCACCGGTTCCCAAAAGCGACACCAGATAGTCAACCATCGGAGTTTTCCCTGTTCCTCCCAAACTTAAATTTCCGACTACTATGGTTTTTTGTGATGGGCTATATACGCTGAAGATTCCTTTGTCGTAGAAAAGATGACGCAAGCTTAGAATAAAGCCATAAACCCATGAGAGTGGCAATAGAAGCTTTCGTAATTCTTGCATTCGTTAGCTTTGTTCTAAAGAAAGTATCAAATATGCCACAAATTAAAGAGATATGTAGCTACCTCGAACAATGGGCTCCTCCTGCGTACTCAGAATCCTACGACAATGTCGGATTATTGGTGGGAAATCGAGACGAAGAGGTGAAGGGAATACTCGTAAGTCTCGATTGCACCGAGACTATTATCGATGAAGCAATTGATCGAGGCTGCAATATGGTGGTTTCGCATCACCCCATTGTTTTTAAAGGGCTAAAGCGTCTCACGGGAAAGACTTATGTAGAGCGCACGATTTTGAGAGCCATCAAATATGACATTGCACTTTATGCCATTCATACCAATTTGGATAGTGTATTGACAGGAGTCAATGGAAAAATCGCGGATTTACTTGGATTGACAAACCGAAAAATTTTGAGACCGAAAAGAGAAGCTCTTAGTAAACTCACGGTCTTTGTACCAAAAGAAAAATCCGAAGTAGTCAGGACTGCAATGTTTGAAGCAGGAGGTGGTGTAATCGGAAATTACAGCAACTGCAGCTTTAATAGCGATGGAACGGGAACCTTTCAGCCTGAAGCAGGTGCCAAACCCGCTGTCGGATCCGTTGGCAAAACTCAATTAGAGCAAGAGTCACGGGTCGAGATTATGTTTCCGTCCTACATGTCTTACGATATTTTGACGGCCATGAAAGCAGCTCATCCCTACGAAGAGGTCGCGTATTACCTACATTCCCTCGAAAACGAAAATCAATACGTTGGTTCAGGTATGGTCGGTGAGCTACCCGAAGAAAAAGAAGGTCGAGATTTTTTGAAATTCCTCAAAGATTCAATGCAGTTGGAGATTATCAGACACACGGAGGTAGTGAGTAGGAATATTCGTAAAGTAGCAGTTTGTGGAGGCTCCGGTAGTTTTTTGCTGGCTGATGCCAAGCGATCAGGTGCTGATGTTTTCATCACAGGTGACTTCAAGTATCACGAATTTTTTGATGCTGAAGGAGAGCTCATAATTGCAGATATCGGACACTATGAAAGTGAGCGATTTACGATTGAAATAATTGCCGATTATCTACGCGAAAATTTTACTACTTTTGCAGTCCGTTTAACGGAAAAGAATACTAATCCAATCCATTATTTCTGATATTTATGGCAACAGCTAAATCCAAAAAAGGCGTATCTACTGAGGATAAGTTAAGGGCACTGTACAATTTGCAACTGATTGATTCACGTATAGACACGATTCGTACGGTTCGAGGAGAGTTGCCTTTCGAAGTTCAAGATTTGGAAGACGAAACGGAAGGACTAGCCACTCGCTTGGAGAAGCTGGAGGCCGACAAGAAGTCATTGGAGACAGACGTTTCTGATAAGAAGAATTCTATTACTGAAAGTAAAGCTCTGATTAAGAAGTATAAAGAGCAACAGAATAACGTTCGAAACAACCGTGAGTTTGAGTCTTTAAGTAAAGAACTGGAGTTTCAGGATTTGGAAATCAAATTATCTGAAAAGAGAATCAAGGAATTTCAAGCTCAAATAGAGTCTAAAAAAGAAGTGATCGACAGCACCCGTGAGGAGTTGGAAGGCCGCAAGAAAGACTTAGACATCAAGAAGAAGGAACTCGATGAAATTGTAAGCGAAACGCAGAAAGAAGAGGAAGCTCTTTTGAAGAAATCTGAAGATGCTGCTAAGAAGATTGACGAGAGACTTATAAAAGCCTACAAGAGAATCAGAAACGGTTCCAAGAATGGATTGGCCGTAGTTCCAATTGATCGAGAAGCATCTGCGGGTTCGTACATCAAAATTCCACCACAGCGTCAGTTAGACGTTGCTGCGCGCATGAAAATAATCGTTGACGAGCACAGTGGAAGAATTTTGGTTGACAAGGAATTGGCGGACGAAGAAACTGAGAAAATGGAAGCATTGTTCAAGAAGCTTTCCAAGTAAATAAAAACATCTCTTAATAGATTTAAGCCATTCTGCAACAGAGTGGCTTTTTTTACATCCGTAAACCAACGGTCAGACTAAAAACACTTTGTGTATTTTCCAATACCGCCCTATTGAGAATGGTGTAGTCGTATAGTTCGTTAAACGTTGATCTTGAGTAGGAAAGGTCAATGTTCCACGTTGCCAACCGATAACCCAGACCAAAATTGATCTGTTGTCGACTGAGGTTTTCGTCCGTTTGCTGCTCATTGACAGTAATCGGGTTGGCAAAGTAGGCGAAACCTCCGCGGGCCGAAAAACTTTTTGTAATGCGATATTCACCACCTATTCGGAAAATATCTGAAGCCGAATAGCTTTGGTTGATAAAGTTATTGATCCCTGAAAAATCCGTATCAGCGCTCGAGTTAGAGTTTCTCAATTCTCCACCGCTGAAGTTAATTCGTTCGTATTGTGCAGATAGGATAGCCTTCTTGCCAATTACACCCGCAACGCTACCCATAAAATGCCATGGGGTTCGGATGCGGTATTCAAAAAAACCTGCGTCGCTTCTCGCTTCAAAGGTTTCAGGAGGGTTTTGATATCGGGATACAATATCAGATGTAAAATTATCAGTCATAGAGAATACGGTTGGTGTTCTCACAGAAGCACCGAAGCGAATATTGTCTAATTTGTAAATCAAACCAAACCTGGCATTGACTCCAAGCCCTTCGCTTTGAAGTCTCTCCGTTAGCGTGTAACCTGTTAAGTCTTGAGCAGGACTGCCAACCGGTCTTTCTATTGTCGTTACGACGCTTTCGTAAGTAATGTCTTGGAAACCTAGCCCAAATCCTAAATAGAGTTGGTCATCATAATTCGCCCCAATCGTCAAGGCCGTTTCTGACAGCCTTCCATCTCTTTCGGCGGTTTGGTTCGTTTCGATTAACTCGTTCAAGTCAAAGCCCATGACGTACTCACCATCATCTATGAATGTAGAATCGGTCCCGTTTGCGTTATCAATCACCAATGCATCCCACGCAAGACCAGCGCTGTAGTCGTTAAGTTCATCTAAAAAAAGACCGTTCGCTTCTTCCAGAAAATCACCTGCCAAACCATCAATCGCAACTGATTGGCCTGTTAGCCTCGTTAAGTCATTGAATGTATTAATCCGATTATATGTCACCGAAAAATTTACAGATCTCCATTCTGGGTGGTCAATTTCATTGGCCAAAACAAACCCGAGATTATTTACGACCATTTTACCCTTAGATTCCTGTCTCGAAGCGAATGGCGTAACTGCATCAATAGTATTGAATTCATATGCAGGAGTGAAGCTAATTTCTCCGAATCGGAAGACAGCTACTCCGGCTGGATTTATGTGCAAAGCTGACATGTCTCCACCAAGCGCTCCAAATGCTCCGCCCAACGCGTCAAATCGCGCTGTTCCCGAAAAGTAGTTTGCGGTATAACGCTGAACATCAGCGTCATTTTGAGCGTAAGAAGCGAGGGTAGCGCCGAAAAGCAGCGTCACCGTTACTAAGATTCTAGTCATAATCAGGGTACTGTTTATCTTCGTCTGCTTCCGCCTCCACCACCGGTTGAGCGGCTGGGAGTTGAACTAGGAGTGCTAAAAGTTGATCTACTTCGAGTAGGCGTACTCATCGATGGAGATGAACTTCTTGTTCGCGTCGGTGAGCTGTAAGAATTCCTATTGTTCGTTCTTGTTCGATTTGAGTTGTAACTATTCGAAGAATTGGATCGATTATTTCTACTGTAATTGGTCGATCGCTGGGGCGACGATTGCCTTTCTCTTTGCCTTGTATAGGGCGAAGTGACCTGACTATTTCTCACACTTCTTTCGTTGTCATTGACCGATCTGCTCCTATTTGTTGTATTCGTATTCACTCTATTACTTTGTGAATAGCGTCGGCTGTCTGATCTATTGTAATATTCTGTTTCTGATTCAGAGGATACAGGTCGAGTTCGGTTGAAATTTGCATTTCTCGATGAAGTCCTTTGTCCTCTGGCACTCTCACTTGAATTGGACTTTGGACCGTCATTATTGACCGTACTCGCTCTTCGTCTGTCTGAAGATGAACCTACTGCCCCGCCTCTTGAGTTTCGAGTACTTCCATTTCTGGAAGTGTTCTGAAAACCTCTGTTGTTTCCGCTGCCGTCAACTATTACTGCGCCCGGACCCCAAGGATTGGCGTAAGGATTATTCCATGCCCACGGATTGTTGTATGGGTTATTCCAAGGATTTGCCCATGGATTGTTCCAAGCCATGTAAGGGTTGTACCAAGGACTGAAAGGATCATACATCCCCCATTGCTGTCCCCAGCCCATGCTGATTCCGAACCCTGGGTTCATTCCAAATCCCGGACGTCCCCATTGATTTCGATAGCAAAACGGGTCGAAAAAAGGATCACACCATCGGTTTCCCATCCACGGGCTACCCATTCCTACACCAACTCCAAACCCCATGTTATTGAATCCATTGAATGAATTCATTCCCACATTTCCGTAGAAGCGTGGATTCATGTTATTGGCAAAGGCATCACTGTAGACGTAATTAGGATTGTCATTTTCTCCAAAATTCTCTATTCGGGCAGCATAATCCGGGTCATAGTAATCATCACCCTCTTCCTCTATCTTCTCATTATTCGCTTCGTTTTCAAATTCAGAAGACGGTTTTTCGGATTCTTCAACGTATGGACTTTCTCCATAATAACTGCTCTCGGCGCTACTGGCACCCGTAAATTCATCTGTGCTGTAGGCTTCCGACGCAGTTTGTTTGGGCGATGGAGTATAGTACAGATCGTCATATTCTTCTAATTGAACCAAGTCTTGATTTGTCGAGCAAGATGCAAGAAGGCTCAAAGCCGCGATACTAAATATGGTTCTCTTTATGTTCATGATCATATCTGTTATTATAACTAATGTCTAAGTTAAAAAGTTTATTTTCGGCAGCCCGAACTTTTATCGTTCAGTCTTGAAAATTTAAGGTTAATTGAGCAAAAACTATTCCAAGTTTAAATATGGGGAACAAGCTAACAAAACGAACAGACAATTATTCTTCCTGGTACAACGAAGTGGTTTCTAAGGCCGATCTCGCCGAGCACTCTGAAGTGAGAGGGTGTATGGTCATCAAGCCTCATGGATTTGCCATTTGGGAGAAAATACAGAGACGATTGGACGATATGTTTAAAGAGACAGGTCATGTCAATGCTTACTTCCCGCTGTTTATACCAAAATCGTACTTCTCGAAAGAAGCGTCTCACGTGGAAGGTTTCGCGAAAGAATGTGCCGTTGTCACTCATTACCGTTTAAAGAACGCACAAGACGGCAGCGGTGTTGTGGTAGATGAAGATGCAAAGCTCGAAGAGGAGCTTATAGTGAGACCTACTTCCGAGACCATCATCTGGAATACGTTCAAAGGTTGGGTAAAGAGCTACAGGGATTTGCCTTTATTGGTCAATCAGTGGGCCAATGTAGTGCGTTGGGAGATGAGAACGCGCCTGTTCTTGAGGACAGCCGAGTTTTTATGGCAAGAAGGGCATACAGCCCATGCGACGAAGGCTGAAGCAATTACTGAAGCTGAAAAAATGCTGGAAGTCTATGCCACGTTCGTTGAGGAATGGATGGCTATTCCGGTAATCAAAGGACTTAAGACGGAAAGTGAACGTTTTGCCGGAGCATTAGATACCTATTGCATCGAGGCTCTCATGCAAGATGGAAAGGCACTTCAAGCGGGAACTTCTCATTTCCTCGGTCAAAATTTTGCGAAAGCTTTCGATGTAAAGTTTGCTTCGAAAGAGGGAAAGGAGGAGTACGTTTGGGCCACCAGTTGGGGGGTTTCTACCAGATTGATGGGAGCTTTGATTATGACTCATAGTGATGATAACGGGCTGGTTTTGCCTCCGAAATTGGCACCGATTCAAGTTGCCATCGTTCCGATTTACAAAGGTGAAGAGCAGCTTCAAGAGCTAAGAGATAAATTGAGCCCACTGGTAGGCGCGTTGAAGGCCCGTGGGCTCTCCGTAGTCTTCGATGATGACGATAACCGAAAGCCGGGCTGGAAATTTTCTGAATACGAAATGAAGGGGGTACCGGTTCGATTGGCCATGGGCCCTCGAGACTTGGAAAACAATACCGTTGAGGTGGCTCGTCGAGATACATTGACGAAAGAGTTCATCCCTTTTGAAGAGGTGGAAGATAGAACGGTCGCTTTGATGGATATCATTCAAAAGAATCTCTTTGACAAAGCGCGAGATTTTAGAGCGGAAAAAACCACCAGCGTTGATACTTGGGAAGACTTTCGGGATGTGATTAAAAACAAAGGAGGTTTTGTGCTGGCTCACTGGGACGGTTCGGCTGAAACGGAAGAGCGGATCAAACAAAAGACAAAAGCGACCATCCGATGCATTCCTCAGGACAGCATTGAGGAAGAGGGGAAATGCATTTTTTCAGGAAATCCCTCAAACCGTCGAGTTGTTTTTGCAAAAGCATACTAGACAATGGGTTCTGGTAAAATCAAAGTTGAGGTTGTTGATATAATCAAAACCAAGTCTTCGCTCAAGAGAGATGTTTTTGAATTGAGCAAGGAGCGTTTTAAGGTTTTGAAGCAATGTATACATGAGTTTATAAACGAATTGTCTTCTGAAATTGGAAAAGAAGATTCTCGGTTAGAAATCAGTTATAAAGATTTGGGAGACTATTACGCGCAGCTCACCATCGCCGGTGATACGCTGATGTTTGCGCTGCATACCAATGTTTTCTTCTTTCCGGATTCAAGCCCCCATTGGGAGACAAATTATTTAAAGGAAAAAGTTGGAAGAGGGTATTGCGGGACGATACAAGTCTATAATTTTTTGGCAGATAGTGTTCGTTACAATCGGCAGGAAGATGCCGGATACCTGATAGCCAGACTTTTTCTCAATTCAGAGAATCATTTCTTTGTTGAAGGAAAAAAGGAAATAGGGCCGATGTTCAATGATTTCATCAACGACGAGTTTACTGAAGAACGCATTATGGACTTTCTGAGCGCGGTGGTTAGGCACGCTCTCAACTTTGAGCTCTATGTACCTAACTACAATACAGTATCTCAGATTAGCCTTGGCGATGCGAATAGCTTGAAGGACAACATCAGTTTGAAGACGGGGAAACGTCTTGGTTTTCAGTTTGGGATGGGCGACGACTCCATCGAAGCATAATTTTTTTCGTTTAGCAATTTGAAAAAGGATAAAACCTACTATATTTGCACTCGCTTTTGAAAAGAAACACCCTAAATGGCCCGTTCGTCTAGGGGTTAGGACGCCAGGTTTTCATCCTGGTAGCAGGGGTTCGAATCCCCTACGGGCTACATCAAATCACCCTCAACGCGAGTTGAGGGTTTTTTTATGCCCGCACCCTGCCAAGCTTGCTCGAGCATGAGTGCGGGCATAAAAAAACAACCACGGCGGAGCCGTGGCGTGATTTGATGTATTTTAAATTAACGGTCTCAGGGATCATCCGCCTCAGGCGGATAATCCCTTCTGCAAGAATTCTCTTTTTTTGTCAAAGCGAAGGGCGCATGCCCGTCGCAGCCGCTTGCTTGAGCGAAGGAATAGGGTATAAAAAAAACGAGCCCTGCGAAGCAGAGCGGTGATTTGATGTATTTAAGTTAATCGGCCATGAAGTGCCTGATTTATCTTGAGGCATTACCTTCGAACATTCACTTTTCCTTCTGTGTCCATGTTTTTATTCGCT